>Ga0116226_10001332_pt1 | contig 21306 bp, 18 predicted proteins | sample S1TSphfallax_FD_89692 | JGI IMG/M metagenome (GOLD analysis project Ga0116226, IMG submission 89692) | Host-associated microbial communities from peat moss isolated from Minnesota, USA - S1T2_Fa - Sphagnum fallax MG | ecosystem: Host-associated > Plants > Peat moss > Unclassified | place: USA... | reverse complement strand
GCGCATGGCGCGGTCCTGGGCGCGGCGCAGCTTCGACGCCGAGACCATCTTCATGGCCTTGGTGATCTGCCGCGTGTTCTTCACACTGCGGATGCGGCGCCGGAGATCGAGTACGTTTGCCATGGTTTATTTAGCGGCCGCCACCGCAGGCTGCTTGCTCTTCAGGTTGTCGAGGAAGTCCTTCTTGTACTCCTTGATGGCATCGGTGAGCCGCTTCTTGATGTCGTCGTCGAGCGCCTTCTTGGTCGCGATATCCGTGAGGATCGCAGGCTGCGCGGATTCGAGATACGGATAGTAGCCGTCTTCAAAGGCGCGAAGGTCCTTGACCTCGACATCGTCCAGCAAACCGTTGACGCCCGCATAGAGGATCGCCACCTGCTTCTCGAACGACAGCGGCTGGAACTGCGGCTGCTTCAGCAGTTCCGTGAGACGCTGGCCGCGGTTGAGCTGGTTGAGCGTGACCTTGTCGAGATCGGAGCCGAACTGCGAGAAAGCCGCGAGTTCGCGATACTGGGCGAGATCGAGCTTCAGCGTCGAACCCACCTGCTTGGTCGCCTTGGTCGCGGCCGAGAAGCCGACGCGCGACACCGAGAGGCCGACGTTCACCGCCGGACGGACGCCCGAGTTGAAGAGGTCGGTCTCGAGGAAGATCTGTCCGTCGGTGATCGAGATGACGTTAGTCGGGATGTATGCCGAAACGTCGCCGGCCTGGGTCTCGATGATAGGCAGCGCCGTCAGCGATCCGCTGCCCAGCTCCTTCGAGACCTTCGAACTGCGTTCGAGCAGTCGCGAGTGCAGGTAAAAGACGTCGCCGGGATACGCCTCGCGGCCCGGGGGACGGCGGAGCAGCAGCGAGATCTCACGATAGCTCACGGCGTGCTTCGAGAGGTCGTCGTAGATGATGAGTGCGTGGCGGCCGCTGTCGCGGAAGAACTCACCGATCGCTGTCGCCGCGAAAGGCGCGAGATACTGCATCGGTGCGGGCTCCGAGGCTGTCGCGGCGACGACAATGGTGTAAGCCATAGCCCCGTACTCTTCGAGCGTCTGGACGACCTGGGCAACCGACGACCGCTTCTGCCCAATGGCGCAGTAGATGCAGATCAGGTCGTTCTTGGCGGAGTTGATGATGGTGTCGAGCGCAATCGCGGTCTTGCCGGTCTGGCGGTCGCCGATCAGCAACTCGCGTTGGCCGCGGCCGATCGGGATCATTGTGTCGATGGCCTTGATGCCGGTGGCCATTGGCTCCTTCACCCCCTGGCGATCGATGACGCCCGGCGCGAGACGCTCCACTGGCAGAAACTTGTCCGTCACGATTGGGCCCTTGTCGTCGATTGGCGCGCCGAGCGCGTTCACGACGCGGCCGATCATGGCATCGCCCACCGGGACGGACATGATCTTGCCGGTGCGCTTGACCTGGTCGCCCTCGCTCAGCTCGGTATAGTCGCCGAGCAGCACGGCACCCACTTGGTCCTCGTCAAGGTTCATGGCAAGGCCGGCCACGCCGTGGGGGAACTCGATCAGCTCGCCGGCCATCACCTTGTCCAGCCCATGGATGCGGGCGATGCCATCGCCAAGCGAGATGATGGTGCCGACCTCGTCGACCGTGATGCGCTGCTCGTAGTTTTCAATCTGCTGGCGAAGCAGTTCGGTTATTTCGTCCGCCTTAATCTGTGCCATGTCTTTTCTTTACCTGGTCTTTTCTCTGTGCCGGTCCTGCAAGAAGAATACCGGCACGAATTCTACGCGTTTATGAGTCTTTGCTTAAGCTGCTGCAACTGGCCGCGCACGCTGCCATCGTATACGGTCGATCCCACCTTGACGACAACGCCGCCGAGCAGCGCCTTGTCCTCGATGTAGACCGCCCGGATGCGGCCGCCGGCCAACTTGCCCACTTCGGCCTCCAACTGCGTGCGGTCTTCGTCGTTCAACGGCAGCGCCGTGGTAATCTCCGCATCGGTCAGTCCAGCCTGCTCATCGGCAGCCAACGCGTACTCCGAAATGATTTCACTCAATTCGTGCAGGCGCTCATGCTCCGTGATGACAGCGAGGAAGTTCCGCACCTGCGGGTAGAAGCCGATCTTCTCTCCGATCGCACCGAGCACCTTCAGCTTCGTCTCCTTCGGGATCGAAGGGTCCATCAACACCTCGCGCAGCGAGGCGCTGCCGGCAAAGGTCACGGCAAAGTCCCGGAGCTGGCTGAGAGCGGCTGATGCATCCAGCTTGTTTGCGACGACCACCTGTTCAAAGGCGTGGGCGTAGCGAAGGGTAATCATCGCCATCAGTTTTGCCCTTCCTTGGAGTCGTCCCCGCCGAGTCTCCGGGCAAAGTTCTGCACCAGCAGCCGGTCGGTCTCAGCCGAGATGACCAGCTTCCGCGCGGCCTGCTCGATGGCGAGCTCCGCGGCATACTTCTGGATTTGGCGTTGGGCCTGGGCGGTAGCGGCAGCGATCTCCTGTTCGGCTGCGGCGAGAATCTTCTTCGTCTCTTCCTCGACGCTCGCCCGGATCCGCTGTTCGTCGAGCGCGGAGTCCTTATCGGCCTGCGCGCGCATGGCGGCTATGTCACCATCGAGCTTTGCCAGACGCGCCTCAACGCCGCTCAGCCGGATGCTGGCCTGCTCGGTGGCTGTGCGGGCGTCGACGAGGTCCTTCTGGATCGCGTCATTGCGGGCGCGGAAAGTCGTCGGAAGCATCTTCGCTGCAAGCAGTCCAAGCAGGATCGCCAGCACGGCAAAGTTCGTGACCTCAAACGCGGTCGCGGCCCGGTCCGTGGTGAGACCAAACATTCCGCCAATCTTCTTCACCGATGCCGAGTGCTTGAACGCTGCGCTCTCGTCCTGCTCCTCTTCATTCGCCTTAGCGGCATCGGACTCGGCAGGCGCGGAGGCCGCGGCCTTGGGTTTCGCGGATTCCTGTGCGCTGGCACGGGGCATCGGGGCCAACAGAAGTGTGACCGTCAGGCACAAAAATAGGATCCTATTCGCGCTATGGAAGATCGCTCGGAACGGCTTCACTGAACGGCCTCCGGAGGAGCGACACCGGCGGGGAGCACAGCCTGGACAATCTGTGCGCTGAGGGCCGCGCTCGCGCCCTCGATCTGCTGGCGGGCGGCTGCGGCCGACTGCTCGATCTCAAGCCGCGCGTTCAGGACACGGGTCTGGGTCGCGGTGCGGGCCTCTTCGAGCGCGGCCTCGCGTTCGGCGGCCAGTGCCTTCAGCTTTCTATCCCGGGCGTGGAATATCTCTGCCTTCGCTGCGCGCAACTTATCCTCGTAGACCGAGGTCTCGGCCTCGGCAGCGGAGATTGCGCCCTTGGCCTGTTCCAGCGCGCCATAGGTCCGGGCGCGGCGCTCGGCGAGCACCTTGCCCAGCGGCCGATGCACCAGGAAGTTATAGGCGGCGATAAGGAGCAGGAACAATACGATGGTCGGCACGGAGCCGAGCACGAGCCCGCTAATTTGATTGAGTGTCTGATCCATGGAATGAGTGAGCCGATTGAGTCGGGCCGCTGGTCTTTTCCTTGTCTCTCGATAGAGTGCCGCTCGCTGAGAGACTTCCGGGGCCCGAAGGCGATTTGATGCCTGAAGGTTCGATGCGGCGAGAGTGTCTGGTCTCGACTTACGGAATTCTACCCTACGCGTGTGCCCTCTAGTTTTAGCAAAGCGCCGCTGGGAGTGTCAATGGAATGCAATTCGATAATCGGCGTTCCCGTGCGATATTCGGCCCACACGAATTTCGAGCGATTTACATTGACTTCGGCCGTATCCAGCTTAAACTAAGAGGTATCTAAGGCCCTATGACCCGGGCCGCACAGGCCGCGTGACTGGGGACACCACCTCCGCTCCCCTATCAGGCGGCCTGTTCTGTTTCCCGACACCCCTCAGCCGGTCCGATCCCAATACCTCCGGTACCGATTCATCAGCGACGTCGGCCCGGTTGCGCGGAAGTACGCCAGATTCCCCTCGAAGGTCTTTTTTTCGACCACCGCACCCGCCTCAAGGCCGGCCATTACCGCGCCCTCGGACTGGGGGACACGAAAGCTGCGCTCGATCAGCGGGTCGCCGACCAGGGCGCGGTCGATGGCGGCGAGAAGGTCGCCGACACCCTCACCGGTGAGTCCCGAAACGGCAACGGTGTTCTGTCCAAACATCAGCGGTCGCTCCGATGGGGCCAGCAGGTCCATCTTATTGAGGACCTCGATGGTGGGTTTCTTCGTGACTTCGAGTTCGGCGAGGACCTTTTCGACCTGGAGCTTTTGTTCGTCGCAGAGGGGGCTTGAGGCGTCGCGGACATGGAGTAGCACCTCAGCCCGCTCCACCTCTTCGAGCGTCGCGCGGAAGCTGGTAACCAGCGTGTGTGGCAGGTTGCGGATAAAGCCGACGGTGTCGGAGAGAAGAATCCTGCGGCGCGACGGGAGTGTGAGCTGCTTCAGCTTGGGGTCGAGGGTGGCAAACATGCGGGCGGACTCGAGAACACCGGCGGAGGTGAGCGTGTTGAAAAGTGTGCTCTTGCCGGCGTTCGTGTAGCCCACAAGCGCAACGACAGCGACCGGCACGGCTTCGCGGCGCTGACGCTGCTGGCGGCGGATACGGCGCACGGCGTCGAGCTGTTCCTTGACATGGTCGATGCGGAGGTTGATCTTGCGGCGGTCGGTCTCGAGCTTGGTTTCGCCCGGGCCGCGGGTGCCGATGCCGCCGCCAAGTTGCGACATGGCCTTGCCCTGTCCGGAGAGGCGCGGGAGCTGATACTGAAGCTGGGCGAGTTCCACCTGAAGTTGGCCCTCGCGGGTTCGGGCATGGCGCGCGAAGATGTCCAGGATGAGTTGGGTGCGGTCGATGACCCGGCAGGAGAGCCGGCGGTCGAGATTCCGGAGCTGCGAGGGACTGAGGTCGTGGTCGAAGAGGACGACCGACGCGCCGGTGGAGGCGACCACAGCATCGATCTCATCCAGCTTGCCCTGTCCTACCAGCGTAGCCGGATCCGGACGCGGGCGGCGCTGGATGAGGGTCGCCGCGATGGTGGCTCCCGCGCTGCGAGCGAGTTCCTGAAACTCGGCCAGTGCCGCTTCGAAGTCGAGGCTGGGCGTGGATGAAGCCGAACGGGGGTCCGGCAGTAGATCTGGCTTCAGATCTCGATCCACGTCCTCCCGAACTTCTTCCTGCCAAGTTACGTTGGGCTCGGCAACCGGGTCCCGGCCTCTTTCCGAGGCAGATTGGCGGTCCGAACCGGCACAGAGCCCGTTGCCCGGAACCTCCAAAGCGGCAGCGGACATGGCAGCGGCGTTCCGCGCGTCGCGCGCCGCGATGCTTAGTCTCCGGCGGTCACCCGTAAATTCGACCGAGACCAGCACAGCCAACTCAGACGGAATCGCAGCGGCGATCCCGTCTGCCGCACGCCGAGTGCGCCGGGCGGTCGGAACATCCGATACCAAGGGCGGTCCAAACCCCGCGAGACGGTCTTCCTGTGCTGGCTGCTGCATCGGCACCCCAGCACTCGATCCCAGGAGCGCCCTATCGATCAGCGGCAACGGCGCTTTCGGCATGCAGCGAGACCGCCGACGGGGCGAGGTGGTTCACTGACGCTGGGGAACTGCGCCCCTCCACTTTCTCGGAACGCGGGTCAGGCCGGAGATCGAGATGTGCGCCGACCCGGCCGCTCACGACCGTCGAGATCGCGTGCTTGAAGATCAACTGCTCCTGGCTATTGTTTTCGAGCAGGACGGAATATTTGTCGAACGAGCGGATCTTTCCTGTCAACTTGACACCGCTGACGAGGTAGATGGTGATGGGGCTCTTGTCTTTGCGGACCGTATTGAGAAACGTGTCCTGGATGTTCTGTGCCGGCTTCGATTCCATAGTGCCGATCTCCTTTGCATCTCTGAATTTGACGTGGAAACACTCGACTCGGCATCAGACGTGCCACCGACTCATTGCAGTCATGTCGATAAAGGTAGTCTATCCCCCAAACGTACCTAACGATACGGTGATCCAAGGGAACTTTCAACCACCTAGTTTGGTTCATTTTGCTGGGGCGCAACCGCGGGGTCCCGAGTTTTGTGGCGGCAGGGGGCCATCCGCGCTCGAAGTGGTGCCCGATGTACCATAAAACTGTGATCCCCAGCGCTACGCAACCCGTTTCGATGCTTGACTTCAGCCGGCAATACGCCACGATCCGCGAGGAAGTTCTCGAGGCGATCGAGGCCGTGTGCGCCTCACAGAAATTTATCCTCGGGCCGCAGGTCGGGAGCTTCGAAAAGGCGGCGGCGACAGCCTGCGGGGCGCGAACTGGCGTGGGCTGCGCCAGCGGAACCGACGCCCTGTGGCTCGCAATGGCGGGGGCTGGCGTTGGGCCGGGAGATCTTGTGATCACCACGCCCTTCAGCTTCTTCGCGACGGCCAGTGCCATTCTTCGCTGCGGGGCGCAGCCTGTCTTCGCGGATATCGATCCGGCAACGTTCAATCTTTCGCCTGGAGCGGCCGAAGAGGCGCTGCTGCAGTTGCGCAAGTCCCGTTCCGGGAATGGAGTCGCCGCAATCCTCCCCGTCCACCTGTATGGCCAGTGCGCGGACTTCGACGCGCTTCGGAGGATCAAGGAGCGCTTTGAAATTGCAGTCATCGAAGATGCCGCCCAGGCCTTCGGCGCGAGGTGGAACGGCGCTGCCGCGGGGTCGCTGGGGGACGCCGCGGCGTTCAGCTTCTACCCAACCAAGAACCTAAGCGCGTTTGGCGACGCCGGACTGGTGACCACCTCCGACCCCGCGATCGAAGACCGTGCCCGGCTGCTGCGCGCCCACGGGATGCGGCAGCGGTATATCCACGAAGAGGTTGGGTGGAACTCGCGGCTGGACAGCATCCAGGCGGCGGTGCTGGAGGTGAAGCTGCGCTACCTGCCACAGTGGAACGCCGCGCGGCGCGAGCGGGCGGGTGTCTACGATCGGCTGTTTCGAAGGGCCGGCCTGGCGGCGGCGACCATCGAAGATGGCGTAGTGCTTCCCTTCGCCGACCCGCGCGCGGAGCACGTCTTCCACCAGTACGTTGTGCGCGCGCCGCGTCGCGATGCGCTGCGAAAGTTCCTCACAGACCGCGGGATCGGCACAGAGGTCTACTACCCCATTCCGCTGCATTTGCAGGGCAGCCTGGCCTCGTTGGGATACAAAGCTGGGGACTTCCCGGTTGCGGAACAGGCTGCCACCGCGGTTCTCGCGCTCCCCATGTACCCCGAGCTGCGCGAGGACGAGCAGGAGACGGTAGTCGACGCGATCCGCCAGTTTTATGCCGGACGTTAGTGGGAATGAGCAGTTTAAGTCCACCCGCTCTCAATAAGAGTGTTGTGATGGGTCGGGCACCGAGCATTGTCGGACCTACTGCTCAGCCTGCGTTTCAGCGACGTTTCGGTTTCTTCTTATCCTTCTTGCCATCTTTCTTGTCGATGACAGGCTCGGGGTGGGCCTCGTCGACCGGGGCCGTTCCGGGCGGCTGCATCCGGCGTAGGATATTGCCCTCCAGCCGATAGGTCTTGGTGATGGTCGTCCCGGGGATGATCGCGCCTGTGACGGGGTCCGGTATGACCGGCGCGGCACTGCCCGGAAGTACCCTGTAGGTAAAGCCGGGCAGCGGCATGGCGGCGTTCGGGGCCTTGCCGCCGAGGTCCTGCACCATGGTGATGTTGACAGGCAGGTAGCCCTCGATATTCTTCTCGCGGAAGGCGGTCTCGTACCGGTGCTTCTTCTCGTTCCAGATGAAGACACGAACCTGGTCGAAATCGTAGGGCAGGCCGGATTTGGGCGGACCCATAACGGTGACGAACTCCGGAACCTGCTGATTATCCTTGGCAATCTCCGCCGGCGCGTCAGCGTCGTTGACCCGGGCCAGCACGTAGGCACCGACGATGCGCTGGCCTTCGGCGTAGCGTGCGATGGAGTCCGGTACGTCGACATCCAGAAGCCGGCTGAGCATCCAGCCAACGTGGCCATGCGCATCGCGGACGAGCCACCAGTCCTCCATCGGAGGCGGCTGGGCCGGCGGTTCGGAGTCTTTACCCGCGCCGGGAGCAGCCGTGTTGACGCTCGAAGCGGCAACCGGCTTCATCCCGGAGGCCGCGCCGGGAATGGCCGCCTGCCGGGGATTTCTAAGCACGGCCGACTTCGCGCCGGGGTTCGGCCCGCCACCCTTCACCAGGGTCGCCCTCGCCAGCAGGCCCAGCTTGTCGCCCTCAGCGAGCCGGTAAAAACGCTCCGTCGATCGGCCCGGCGAGAGATGCAGGTACACTTCGTCGCGCACCACTGCCGTGGCGACGACCGGATCCTTCGCATGATCGTGCGCGAGCGCGCTGAAGGCATCGAAGACCTCTTGCGTGGCCACCGTCTTGTCGTCGATCCACCCGGTCTCGTTCTTGTCGCTCACGACGCGGACGAACCGGCGACCGTGCTCCAGCACCTTCAGACGCTCGCCGTTCTCCACCGTACCGGTGCGATTGGAGACGGCGGCGACGCGATCGCGGAGGAAGGTCTGCTTCGCTGTGACGTACACGTACTGGTCAGGAACCTTGGACTTGAAGCGCGAACATCCGGCCACGAAGCAGAGGAGCGTGAGCAGAACGGCCCGACCCATATAGCCAGGGGCCATGTTTGCGGAGCCTGAAGTTGGATGAAGCCGCAAGAGACCTCCGGGCGGCTCGCCAGAGAAACCGGCTGGCGCAATCGACCCAGAGATTATTATCTCTCGAATCCGCAGGTCGGCGATGTGACAAGAAAGGGATATCCCGACTCGAACTCAGTGCATCAGGGCAATGGCGACCGCACCCGCCGGCTCGGTCGGATCGCCGGTCACGGCGGAGGTGATGGGGTCAAGTTTGCCGGCCGTGGTGGAGTCGAAGCCGTACATCTGCACGTCCGGGCTGCCGTTGATCGCGGTCGCGAGCACATACTTGCCGCTGTTGTCGCGGCCGAGCGCGCCGACGCTGGTGCCGCTGGCGTAGGGCGAACCGGAGAGCGCGGTCAAGACTCCGCCCGAGCCGATGGAGAAGCCGGAGATGGTGCTGCTGGTCTTGTTGCCAACGTAGAGGTACTTGCTCGTCGCGTCGATCAGGATGGACGACGGGCCGGTGGCGTTGGTGCCCAGAGGGAATGGCGATCCGGAGGCGAGGGTGAGCACGCCACCGCTGCCGATGGTGTAAGCCACGACTCCGCCGTCGGTCCCGCTGCGTGCGATGTAGAGCGTCTGCCCGGTGGAGTCGAAGGTGACGGCCTGATCGGCGCTGGAGGCGGACGGAGGATTCACCACAGTATCGGGGGTCAATGCGCCATTGCTGGTATCGAAGCCGAAGAGGACATCGGCACCGGTGCCGAGCGCAACCGCCACGTAGTTGCCGGTGGGGGCGATGGCGATGCCGTTTGGCACGATGGTGGCCCCATTGGTCAGCGCATACTGGGTGCTCGACTCGGGCACCAGGATGCCGGTGGATTGGATCTGGAACTCATCCACGGTGACGAGGGTGTCTGTCGCATCGAGCGCGAGCAGCCAGTTGCCGTCTGGCGAGATGGTCATGGAGACGATGTTCGCGTTCGCCAGCGCCGGGTTGTTCGTGGCACTCACAATCTTGGTGAGCGCTCCGGTGGACGCGATGGTGTAGCCATAGATGACCTGCGCGCCGGCAACATAGAGGAGTGTATTCGCCTCATTGATGGCGACCATGGTGGGCGGAAAGGGCAGCACCACGGGAAAGCCGCTCAGCGCGGTCAGGGTCCCGGTCCCGATCGAAAAGCCCGATAGGGTGTAGATCGGGTCGGACGACGAGGCCGTGTTCACACTCGCGACATAGGCATAGTCCCCGGTATTGGTCGGGGACGTGCCGGTGGTGCCGGTAACGGGAGAGAAGAAGTTCTTGCATCCGGTCGCGAGTACCAGCGGAAGAAAGAGAGCCAAAGCAATTGTTCGCCGAATGGTTGCAGCCGTCATCGTCATCGTTCCCGTCACCCTCAATCCTCAGGTCTCGAGCAGTGTATCTGTGCGGACGCGCCCTGCCTAGACGCAGCCCGTCCCAAACCGCTCACAGTAGGATGCAATGCTTCGACTCCGCCTGGCGGAGAAGGACAGCATCGCGGCGAAACGGACCGCAGCGTTGCTGTGGAGAGACGGCTCGACGACAGCGCCGCCCGGGGCTGGCTTGCATCCCGCGAAACCACCACTTCAATAATTAGCCCCGCTGCAACAAATCTGTGCGAAACTTTTGTCACACCAGCCTAAATCGTGCTCGCCGGAACAAGACCTCAGTTGCCGCACTTTCTCAGGAGAAGCCGTATATGCGGAAGTACATCCTCGGACAGAAGTACACCCTCGGACTCTTGCTCACCATGCTTTGTCTTTTCGCTAGCCGTGCCAACGCCCAGCAGACCCTCGGTTCGGTCAGCGGCACCGTATTCGACCCGACCGGGGCGGCGATCCCCAACGCCACCGTCACTGTCAGCGACGCCGAGATCGGCGTGACGCGCACGACCCAGTCGCAGTCCAACGGCTTCTTCCAAATCTTTAATCTTCCCATCGGCACGTATCGGGTTGAGGCCGGCCATGACGGCTTCGACAAGGCCGCGCTCACGGCAGTCTCGGTGCAGGAGGCCCACACCTCAACGGTGAATCTCACCCTTAAGGTCGGCCAGGCCGAAGGCACCACCGTCGAGGTGACCGCCACGCCGCTGCTGAATGCGACCGACGCCACCAACGGATATACGCTCGACCAGGCGCAGATTGCCATCACGCCGCTGGCGACGGGCAGCTTCACGCAGCTCGCCGTGCTCTCGCCCGGCACCAGCGCCGAACTGCTTGCGAACCTCGACACGAACTCCGGTCTGGGCAACCAGCCCATCTGGGCGAACGGGCAGCGGGACACGTCAAACACCTTCCGGGTAAACGGCATCGACTCCACCAACCTTTTCAACGGTAAGAGCTCAAGTGGATCGAACTCACAGCGCTACGCCTTCAACATCGGCCAGACACCGGCGGTGGGCGGCGCGGCCGGCGTGGGTACCTCGGTGTACGGCTCGAACGGAAACAGCCTGCCCTCGCCTCCGCCGGAGTTCCTCCAGGAGCTTCGCGTCAACACATCGCTCTATGACGCGCAGCAGGGCGCGACCAGCGGCGCGCAGATCGACGCCAACACCCTGAGCGGGACCAATGCCTTTCACGGCCAGGTCTATGGCAGCTTTGCGAACAGTGCTTTGAATGCCGACCCGTTCTTCTTCAAGCAGCAGTATCTGTTGGGGACGGAGGGCGTGGGGGCATTCCCCGAGTCCTTGGCCGACCCATCGCTGCATCGCTGGACCACCGGTGCCACGCTAGGCGGCCCGATCATCAAGGACAAGCTCTTCTTCTTCCTTGCATACCAGCACCGCTATAACAGCGACCAGTCGACGGGCATCTCGCAGCTGACCGTGCCTTCCGCGCTGAGCGACGACCGTTCGACGACGGGTCTGGATGCAGCGGCGGCAGCCTCAAACGGGAACAAAGCATTCAGCGGCGCCATCGACCCCATCGCCATGTCATTGCTCAATGCCAAGCTGCCCAACGGCCAGTATCTCATTCCCTCGGCTCAGACCACGGCAGCCTACCAGTACAGCGTTCCCAACGTAACGCTGTTCGGCACATCCGTGCTGACAGCGGACCAGGCCAACGCGGCGATTGACTATAACATAACCGAGCGGGACCGGCTCTCGGTCAAGTACTTCTACCAAAACGATCCTGTGACGAAGCCATTTGGCTACTCCCAGACCGGCGGATTCCCCGTAACGCAGCTCAACGGAGCACAGGTCTTCGCCATCGACAACACGATCTCGTTCGGATCGCGCATCAACTGGGAGCAGGTGCTCGGCTTTGGCCGCGAGAGCTCCTACAGCACCTATCAGCAACAGCTTGTCGGGGGCAACTTCGGCATCAACGGTGGAGCGCCAGCGGGCCAGATTACGGGCGCGCTTGCCGCGAACGAACTCCCCGGCCTGAATATCGCCGAGTTCGCCTCGAACGGCAAGGCGACGCCGTCTTTGTCCGTCGGTCCCTATAGCGCTTTCCTCAACACGGGCTACTATCAGAACCGCATCAACCCTTCGACGAACTTCATCTACTCCATCGGCCACCACACCATCATCGCGGGCGGCGGCTACAACTACACGCAGTTGAATATTGAAAACAACCGCCAGGGTAACGCGGAGATCAAGTCGAAGTCGTTCGAGAGTTTCCTGGGAGGCGCAACCTCCTCCGCCAATGTGCTCGAGTCGTCGGCTTCGCAGGGCAGTCCGAACCTGTCGAACCGCTACTACCGCTCCAATGAGATTGCCAGCTATGTGCAGGACAAGTGGCAGGCGCAGCCGAATCTGAGCATTACAGTTGGCGTGCGCTATGACTATCATGGCGCGCTGACGGAGAAGAATGGCAATCTCTTCAACTTCGACCCCAGCCTCTTCGACGTGACCGGCACCGTGGCGACCGGCTTCCAGGTGAACAACGCGGGCTTCGTGGTCGCCGGCAACAACAAGCAAGACGCTACGGCCGGAACGAGCAATTCGACGCTGAGCGGCCGCCAGTGGGGCATCTCGCCCAAGGTCGGCTTCGCCTGGTCGCCGAAGATGTTTGGCGACAAGGTGGTCGTCAACGGCGGCGCGGGCGTCTACTACGATCGCGGCGAACTCTTCACTTATCTCTCGCAGCCGGCGGGAAGCGGCAACGGCGGCCCGTTCGGCGTGACGGAGGCCGCCCCGCTCGCGAGCTACGTAACCGGAAACGGCAAGACGTTGGAAAACCCCTTCGGCACGGCGCTGACGCAGACCTCGGCGGGCGGGACCTACGTCGCGCCGAGCGCAGACCCGTCCACGATCAAGGCAGCGCTGCGGAACGTGCTCGGCACTGGACCGAGCGCCCCGAATGGATACTCCGGCCAGACGACCGCAGCCTACGGACAGAACTGCGGCGGAAGGGACAACCAGGAAGGTTACACGGACTGCCCGGACGCGTTGAACTTTGCCTCCTACGACAAGAACAACGTGTTGCCTTACGCGATCAACTATGCGCTGAACATCCAGTGGCAGCCGCGCAGCGACCTGGCTGTGACCATTGGCTACAGCGGAAACCGCGGACGGCACGCGGTGATCCCGGTGCCGCTGAACGAGCCCGGCATCGCCACCCCGACCAACCCGATCCACGGCGAGACTTCGACCTACGGCTTCGAAGTTCTGAACCAGAACAATCTGGTCGATGGAGGCTACGATTACGCGCCGATCGCCGGCGAGCCGTGGAACTCGGAGGACGGCGGCAACTCGGACTTCCGCGTTCCGTTCATCGGCTTCAGTCCCAATGCGGCAGACTTCAAGACGGCTGGCAACTCTGCCTACGATGCCCTGCAGACGCACATCGAGAAGCGGCTCTCGCACCACATCGCCGGCGGCGCGAGCTACACCTGGAGCCACGCTCTCGACGAGCAAAGCGATATCGGCCTCTTCTTCACCGGCAACAACCCGAACAACCTGCGCCAGTCCTACGCGTCGGCGGACTTCGACCGCACGCACGTCTTCACGGTCAACTTCGAGGCGCAGTTGCCGGACTTCGCGCCTGTGCACTCCTTCGCGTCCTATGCGACGAACGGCTGGAGCCTGACCGGAATCGGCGTCGTCCAGAGCGGTGAGCCGTATTCGCTCTACGAGTTTTACGGAGCGGTAGGCAGCATCTACTTCGGCGATTATCCGACGCTGGCGAATCCCGTGCTTCCCGTCATCGATCCGAAGAACGTGAAGCTCACCGGCAACAAGGGCGACTTCCGCGGCGCGGGAGGCAGTTACATTCCCACCGTCGATCCAAGCCAGATTGCCATCAACTATCTCGCTCCCGGCACGAACGGAATTCCAGTCTCCACCGGCACAGATCCTCAGGACATCTACGAGACGGACTTTGCGCCGAGCGACCAGCGCAACATATTCAAACAGCCTTTGCAGAAGCGGCTGGATGTCTCAGTGCGGAAGAACTTCAGGCTCGGCGATAAGTTCGCACTGCTGTACAACTTCGACGTGTACAACATCTTCAACACCACCAGTCTGGACGTGCCGCAGAACCAGACCGAGATTCGCCAGTCCAGCGCGTGCTCGAATACGGCCACGGCGGCTGGGAACAACTGCTCTCCAGGCAAGTACTACTACGTGAACTACGGGCAGATTGTGACGGCCAATAATACGGCCGACCAGCAGAGCGCTCTGGCGAATCTGGATCAGAAGCCGGTTTACAACGGAAGCGGAAGCTCGATCAGCATCCCCACGACGCTTTCAGTTGGCCAGGGCCCCTGCACGGCCGGCAATGGCACCATCACCTCCACAACCTGTGCGAACAACGGTGCCAACTTCGGGTCAATCACCGGGACGATTGGCGGAAATCGCGCCGTTGTAATGGGGTTGCACCTGAGCTTCTAGAAGCAGCTTTCTCCCCTCACAAACAGAAGGCCCGCCGAACCACTGGCGGGCCTTCTGTTTGTCTGCGACAAGGCGTCTAGTTCAACCGCTCCCGCTCCGTCTTGTCGAAGCGGTTATCGAGCGGCTTGCGGGCGTCGGCATCGTCTTCGACGCCGTGCCAGTGGCTGATCGTGGGCTCGCCGATCTTCCAGCAGAGCATCACGACCTCACCGCCAGCCTGGCAGGGGAAGTCCAGCACTCCGTCTTCGAGCGACTGCACCTGCACGCCGATGGAGTCGATCTCGGCGAGGGTCTCGCGGGCGGCCTGGACGGCCTTGTCGCGCTCGGCGCGGCGGCGGGCGGCGGCCACCACATCGACGTGCATGCCCCCGGAGAGGAAGATACGCTGATTGAGCTGCTGCATCTCGGCGTCGATCTCCGCGACGCGGGTGGCTGACTTCTGAGCCCCCCGCAGCAGCGACTCCAGCACCGGAAGCAGGGTCTGTGCCTCGGAGACGGTGAAGGTCTTGCTCATCTCACCTCCAACATGCGGTCGAGCGCGACGCGCGACCAGTGCTTTACATCCTCCGCTACTTGGATGCGATTGACAACGCGGCCCGCGACGAGATTTTCAAGCGACCACGCGAGATGCTGCGGCGAGATGCGGTACATCGTCGTGCAGAGACAGCCGGAGTCGTCGAGCGTAATGATGCGCTTGCCCAGCGGGGCGAAACGGGCGGCGAGGCGGTTGACGAGGTGGATCTCCGTGCCGACGGCGAAGCACGACCCGGCCGGCGCGTTCTCGATGACGCTGATAATCCGTTCCGTCGAGCCGATGGCGTCGGCCTTCTGGCAAACCTCGAAGCGGCACTCCGGATGCACGATGACCTGCATTCCGGGCTCCTGGCTGCGGACGCGGTCGACGTGTTCGGGGAGGAAGCGCTGGTGGACCGAGCAGTGGCCCTTCCAGAGGATCACCTTGGCGGCCTTCAGGCGCTCGGGCGGGAGGCCGCCGTTGATCTGCCACGGATCCCAGACTGCCATCTCGCTGAGCGGAATCCCCATGGCGAAGGCGGTGTTGCGGCCGAGGTGCTGGTCGGGCAGAAAGAGGATCTTTTCGCCGCGCGCGAAGGCCCACTCGAAGGCGCCGCGCGCGTTCGAGGAGGTGCAGACCAGCCCGCCGCGCTCGCCGCAGAAGGCCTTGATGGCGGCGGCGGAGTTCATGTACGTCAGCGGGATCAGGTTGTCGTTCCGGGTCAGCCCGGCGCGTTCGAGCGAGTCCCAGCAGTCCTCCACCTGGCCGATCTCCGCCATGTCGGCCATCGAGCAGCCGGCGTTCAGGTCGGGCAGGATGACCTGCTGCCACGGCTTGGCGAGGATGTCGGCGGTCTCCGCCATGAAGTGGACCCCGCAGAAGAGCATGTACTTCGCTTTGGTTTCGGAGGCGATGCGGGAGAGCTTGTAGCTGTCGCCGGTGAAGTCGGCAAAGCGGATGACCTCGTCGCGCTGGTAGTGGTGGCCGAGCAGGACGACGTCGGTGCCGAGGGCGGCGCGGGCGGCGGCGATGCGGGCGTCCATGGCCTCGCGCGCGGCGGGCGTGTCGTCGGGCTGGGCCAGGTAGTCGTCGAGCGAGCAGACGACAGGTTCAAGAGTTGCAGACACGCGCCAGGCCGTTGCCGGGGCTTCTTCCATGAGGTCAATCAAGGTGCTCCGCCTTCAGTCCAATCAGTGCCGCGAATGCGGGCGCTCAAGGACGGGGATGTTGAAAGCATTCTGTTCCGGGATCGCAGAGGGTTCGCTGTGCGGCCTCGAATGCTGCGAGGCGGAGCACCCAACCCACGGGGATGTTGCGACCCTTCTTCATTGCCGCGCGGTCACGATGGGCCGCGAAGCGATATGTTTTAGACGATCTCCGGGACCCGAACGATGCGGGTTTCGCCAACAGACGTCTAACTCATACAACTTCAATCGTATACCAGCCTTCCCACGGCAGGGCGCCATTTGTTCCCTCTGGAACGAGGCCGTATCATGGGATCAAGTATGCCTAGCCTGGGCGACAGCGCCGTCATTATCTTTCTTGGTCTGCTGCTCTTCGGTCCGAAGGGCCTGGCACAGATCGCGCGTCAGTTGGGCAAGCTGATGGGCGAGTTCCGCCGCGCCTCGAACGAGTTCCGGATGCAGATGGAAGAGGAGTTGCGCCTCGCCGAGCAGGCCGACCGGCAGAAGGAGATCGCGAAGATCGAGGCCGCCGCGCCGCCCGCGCCCGCCCTGATGACCTCGTCGGACAACTGCCCGGAGGACCATCCGCACCTGCGGGCGCTGCCGGCCGATACGATCCTCGACGCTGTGTCGGAGCCGGTTGCGGAGGCAGTTCCTCAGGTCGCACCGGTGCCGATTGCGACCTCGGGCGAGTTGAGCATCATGCCTCCGGCGACGGGGCTGCCGCTGCCACGATCCTCCTCATCCGCCAGATCCTCGTCGCTCGGGCCGCTGCTCGACTCGGTCCCGCAAATGGAGTCGCCGAACGGGCAAGTCGAACCAGTTGACGATTCGCTGACGCACAAGCCGATGCGGTACACGAACCACCATGAGGATCGGGTGTCTGCCCCTGCCGAGGCTGTCGACGCGGCCGCCGAGGAGTCCGTGCATGGCTGACCTCGTCGACTCGGTGCGAAAAAATATATCCGACCGCGGCGAGCTTCCCGGAATGAGCCTGATGGAGCACCTGGACGAGCTGCGGAAGCGGCTCATCCGGTCGGTGATCTATCTTGGCCTCGGGTTCATCGTCGCGTTCGTCTTCCGCATCCGTCTGGTTACGTTCATCCAGAAGCCGCTGCTCGACATCGGCCTGACGATGACGATGACCCACCCTACGGACGCCATCAACTTCTTCATCACCACGTCGCTGCTGGCCGGGGCAATCCTCGCCAGTCCGTTCATCCTCTACCAGATCTGGCTCTTCATCTCGCCCGGCATGTATGCGAACGAGAAGCGCTATGTCGTGCCGTTCATGTTCACGACGGTCGGGCTGTTTCTGGCCGGGGCGTGGTTCGGGTATCGATGGGTCCTGCCCGGCGCGATGGTGGTGCTGATCCAGGACTTCGGCAAGAACTTCACCCACATGATTACGATCGAGGACTACACGGGATTCTTCCTCTCCGTCATCCTCGGCCTTGGCATCTGCTTCGAGCTTCCGGTGCTGATCTTCTTCCTCGCGTTCTTCGGCATCGTCGATGCGAAGTTCCTGCTGAGGCACATCCGCTACGCGATCCTGATCATCTTCATCATCGCGGCGATCATCTGCCCCAGTCCGGAGCCGGTGGCGATGTGCCTCTTTGCCAGCCCGATGCTGGCGCTCTATATGATCGGTGTGCTGGCGGCGTATCTAGTTCATCCCGACCGCCGGAAGAAGAGAGAAAAGACCGCGTGAGAACTCCCCTGAACCTCAGCTTCCCCGCGCACGATCTCCGTGTGCCCCAGCCGTCGCGCTCGGGTCGTACGCGATGGGTGGGATCCTCAGCAATGCCCTCGCGTACCGCTCCGGTGATTGCGTCCCTGCTGTGGCTGATCTGCATCGGCACGTCGGTAGCGCAGAAACCCGCCGCCCGCATCAGCGGCCAGGCGATCTACGACCTGACACAGCAGTACGTGGACGCGGCCCCGCACCGCTATGTCGGCTCGCCCGACCACGCCCATGCCGAGGCGTTCATCAAGGCGCAGTTCGCCCCCGAGGCCGCCAAGGGCAACTTCGAGACGGACAGCTTCGCTCCCTCGACGCCGATCGGGATGGTCGCCATGCGGAACTACATCGTCCGCTATCCGGGGAAGAAGGACGGCATCATCGTGCTCGCCACGCACTACGAGACGAACTACCCGTTGAAGGACATCAACTTCGTCGGCGCGAACGACGGCGCCTGTACGACGGCGCTGCTGATAGAGATAGGCCACTATCTGCGCGCGCATCCGCCGGAGGGATACAGCGTGTGGCTGGTCTTCGACGACGGCGAAGAGGCCATCGCCAACCCTCCCTACGACCCATCCCAATGGGCATCCGACAACTCCAACAACCTCTACGGGACACGGCACCTGGCGGCGAAGTGGTCCAAGGACGGGACGATCCTCCATATCAAGGCGTTCCTGCTGGCGGACATGATCGGCGACAAGGACCTGAACATCGACCGCGACGGCAACTCGACCACATGGCTCGTCGAATTGCTCGGTAAGGCGGCGAAGGATACCGGCCACGCGGGATACGTCTTCAAGAACGAGACGGCAGTCAGCGACGACCATCTTCCATTCAAACAGCGGAATGTGCCGGTGCTGGACCTGATCGACATCGACTACGGCCCGCATACTGCCCAGTTGCCCGACGGCTACCACCACACCGCGCAGGACACCATGGACCACATCAGCGCGAAGTCGCTACAGATCTCGGCAGACCTGTTTCTGGAGATGATCCGGCTGATCAACCTTCACGGGTAGAAACCGAGCAGCGCCGCGGGTCGCGCACGACAGATGCCGGAAATTTGTACTTCCCTGCCCGCAATGCGCTTCACAAGCGCAGCACCATGTGCTCCTCGTCGATGTACTCATCGCCCGCTCGCAGCGCGCGGGGCTCGATGCCAAAGCCGACGAATCCCAGCGAAGCGTAGGTAGCGCGCGCCGGCCGGTTGCCGACGGCGACGGCGAGCAGCAGCTGTTCGAGCGTGGGGTCGCCTCCCATCTCGTCGATGACGAACCGGATCATCCGTCCGGCCAGTCCCTGTCCCCGGTGGGACGCCGTGACGTAGACGCCGTGAATGTGTCCCTTGTGGCGCTCCTTCGCACGCGCCGGCCGAGCGAAGCGCACGATGCCGACGAGGGTATCACCATCGAACGCGCCGACGAGGAAGCCCTCCTCGCCACGAATGAGCTTTCTTACCTCATCCATCGGCATGAGGCGATGCTCCTCGGGCGTTTGGCCGAAGGCTCGCGGCTCTCGCTCGACGGCCTCGAGACGCATCGCCCACCAGGCTGGCGCGTCCTCTTCCGCGAGCCTCCGGACTGAAACCTCCATGCCGATCCTCCGAATCCCCTGAACGCCCATCATCGCATGGGCCTTCGGATCGGCGATACTGGAAGCTCCATGAACGCGGCGCTGCTCACGACGAACCTCGGCGACATTCCCCTGACCGCGCGCGGCAAGGTCCGCGACCTGTACGCCGTCGGCGACGAACTCCTCTTCATCGCGACGGACCGCATCTCGGCCTTCGACCATGTGCTCGGCTCGGGCATTCCGGACAAGGGCCGCATCCTCACGCAGCTCTCGCACTTCTGGTTCGATCTGCTCGCCGATACGGTGCCGAACCACCTGTTGGCCGCGCCATCGCCGGAGCTGCTGGCAAAGATCGCGCCGTACCGGTCGCAGATCGACGGCCGCTCGATGATCGTCCGGCGGGCGGAGATGTTCCCTGTCGAGTGCGTGGTTCGGGGGTACATCTCCGGCTCGGGATGGAAGGACTATCGTGCGACCGGTTCGGTCTGTGGGATCGGACTTCCGGCCGGACTTCGCGAGTCCGACAAGCTGCCTGAGCCTATCTTCACGCCGGCGGCGAAGATCAACACCGGCGGCCATGACGAGAACATCAGCTACGCGGCCATGGTCGAGGCCATTGGCGCGGAGTATGCCGCGGAGCTGAGGCGGCTGACGCTGTCCATCTACGCGAAGGCCTCGGAACATGCCGCGTCGAAGGGGCTTATCCTCGCAGACACCAAGTTCGAGTTCGGGCTGGTGAACGGGAAGATTGTGCTGGCCGATGAAGTGCTGACACCGGACTCCTCGCGCTACTGGCCGGCGGCGAGCTACGCGCCTGGCGGCCCGCAGCCAAGCTTCGACAAGCAGTATGTGCGCGACTATCTCGAGTCGATTCGCTGGAACAAGCAGGCGCCCGCGCCGTCGCTGCCGGAAGAGGTAATCGACAAAACGCGGGAGAAGTATCTCGAAGCGTTCCGGCTGATCACCGGAAGGTTGGACCTTGACGAGCCCGCCGACATCCCCGCTCCGTAACGTCGCACCGTTACTGAATGAAGTCCCTCTGCTGCGAACTGCGCAAGCTTTGACCGTCTGCGCGGGACAATAGTGAAGGACTATAAATCCATGGGTACAGGCTCAATCAGTCGCGCCGCGCCCCGGCGAACCTAATGACGGACCTTAGCTCATTCACGCCCTTCGACTGGCTGCTGATCGCGGTGGTCGTTTATTCAACGATCGTAGCGGCGATGCGCGGCTTCTTTCGCGAGGCCTTCTCCCTTGCGGGTCTGGTCGTTGGCAGTCTGTTGGCGAGCTGGAACTACGAGTCGCTGGGCAAGCCTCTGGAAGGGATCATGCCGTGGCGGGCGGCGCAGATCGTGGCGTTTCTTGCGATCGCCATCGCGGTAATGGTGCTCTGCGGGCTGGCGGGCAAGCTCCTGCATTCGACGGCGCAGTCGATCGGCCTGGGATTCATAGACAGACTGCTGGGCACCGCATTCGGTTTGCTGCGCGGGTTCCTCATGGGCGTCGTCATCATGGTGGCCGCAGCCGCTTTTCTTCCCAACGTGAGATATATTCGTGATTCCGCGCTCTCGGGCTATTTCCTTGAAGGGGCGCATGCGGTATCCTTCGTGGTGCCAACCAACCTTCAACAACACATCCGCGAGGGCACCGCTGAGCTAAGGCACGGCAAGCCCGATTGGATCAAGCGGTCGAAGTAGAGGCACAATGGAGAAGTAGTATTTGCTGGCCCTCGCATAAAAAGGCGGGGCCGCGGTGAGGGAACGACCTTGAAACGCGAGCTGGATTCTCTGATAACCCAGATGCACAGTGCCGGAATGGCCTATAACGAAGCCGTCCGGCAGTTCAAGAGGCGCT
>Ga0116226_10001331_pt1 | contig 21318 bp, 19 predicted proteins | sample S1TSphfallax_FD_89692 | JGI IMG/M metagenome (GOLD analysis project Ga0116226, IMG submission 89692) | Host-associated microbial communities from peat moss isolated from Minnesota, USA - S1T2_Fa - Sphagnum fallax MG | ecosystem: Host-associated > Plants > Peat moss > Unclassified | place: USA... | reverse complement strand
TTCCACTGCGACGGCGAGAAATACATCGTCGGCGGGATCGCCAAAGGCTCGGGGATGATCGCTCCCAACATGGCGACGATGCTCGCCTTCATCGCAACCGACGCGCCGATGTCGCGCGCCGCGCTGCAAGCCGCACTCTCCGAGGCGGTCGACGGGACGTTCAACATGATCAGCGTCGACGGCGACATGTCGACCAACGACTCGTGCTACGCCTTCGCCAAGCCCGGAACGGGTGCGGCACCGCATGGCTTCACCGCCGCGCTCACCGCGGTTTGCCGCGATCTGGCGGTCGCGATGGTGCGCGACGGCGAGGGTGCCTCGAAGACGCTCACGCTGACCGTCACCGGCGCCGCTGACGCCGCGCAAGCACGGGCGGTCGCGCGCGCGGTCATCAATAGTTCGCTCGTCAAGACCGCGCTCTACGGCGAAGATCCGAATTGGGGCCGCGTCATCGCCGCCGCCGGCTCGGTGCGCGCCGGGATCGATCCCGAAAAATGGGCCCTGTGGCTGGGCGATCACCAGTGGGTGGAACGTGGCGCGATCGAGGCGCTCTCCGAGGCGGAAGCGCACGCGCTGCTCGAACACAATCAGATCGCGATCCGGCTCGATCTCGGCATCGGCGAGGCGAGCGCGACCGCCTGGGGCTGCGATCTCTCCACCGACTACGTGCGCATCAACGCGCATTACCGGACGTAAGGAATTCAGCGTGGCGAAGATGTTGACGGAAACCCATGGCGCGCGGATCGTGACGCGGCATCCGCATCTGCTGGCAAATTACGCGCGCGCGGAGATCAATATCGTGCGCGGCGAAGGCGTTTATCTCTTCGATGAGTCGGGCAACCGCTACATCGATTTGGTCGCCGGAATTGCGGTCTGCGCGCTCGGGCACGCGCATCCGCGGATCACGCGCGCGGTGGCGGAACAGGCGGCGACGCTCGTGCACTGCAGCAACCTCTACAATCACGAACCTGCCGGGATCCTCGCCGATCGGCTCGCCGAGCTCTCCGGCTTTCAAGCCGTCTTCTTCTGCAACTCGGGCGCGGAAGCGAACGAAGCCGCGATCAAACTCGCGCGCAAGCACGCCTGGCGGCGCGGTGAAAAAGATCGCACGACGATCCTCGCTGCGAAGGGCTCCTTTCACGGCCGGACCTTCGGCGCGCTCGCCGCGACCGACAATCCGAAATACAAAGAGGGCTTCGAGCCCCTGCCGGGTGGCTTCGCTTGGACGCCCTTCAACGACATCGCCGCGCTCGACGCGGCGATCGACGAACGCACCGCGGCGTTTCTCGTCGAGCCGGTGCAAGGCGAGAGCGGCGTCGTTCCCGCCACGCGCGAGTTCCTCGCCGCCGCGCGGCGGATGTGCGATGAGCGCGGCGCGCTCTTGATCTTCGATGAAGTGCAGTGCGGGATGGGGCGCCTCGGACGGCTCTTCGCTTCGCAATTCTATGACGTGCGTCCCGATGCGTTTACGCTCGCCAAATCGCTCGCGAACGGTCTGCCGATCGGCGCGCTCGTGATCGGCGGCGCGGCGGCGACGGCACTCCAGCCCGGCGATCACGGCACGACCTTCGGCGGCTCGCCCGTCCCCGCCGCGGCGGCGCTCGAACACTTGCGCATCCGCGAGGTCATCGACCTCGATGCGAACGTCGCGGCCAGCGGATCGCTCCTGATGAGCGAACTCGCGGCGATCGCTGCCGACTGGCCCGAGCACTTCGATGCGCCCCGCGGTCACGGCCTGATGCTCGGTCTGCCGGTGCGTGCGCCGCACACCGCGTCGTCGTTCGTCGCGCCGGCGCTCGATCGCGGGCTCTTGATCAACGCGGCGGGACGCAACACGCTGCGCTTCGTCCCGCCGCTGATCATCTCGCCGGACGAAGTCCGCGACGCGATGGTGCGCTTGCGCGCCACCATCGCCGACGTCGCGCGCTAGTTGTTGGTGTCGAACGCACCGACGAGCGTAAGCGTGCTGAGGCCGATCGCACCGTCGAGGATGAAGATCGACGCGTTCTGATCGCTCACGAACGGCAGCGCATTGGTCGTGTCGTTCGCATCGATTTGGACCGGCGTGATCGTGTCGCCGACCGGCGTCACCGCATAGAATCCGATACCGTTTGCGGCGCTCGCGGGCAACGCGACGACGCCGCTGCCGGTGGAGTCCGAGAGCGTCGTAAGCGCGACGGCGCTCGCCGCGGTCGGCGAACCGATCGGATAATAGCCCGCCGTGATCGTGCCGACGACGCTCGAATTGGTGGGCGAGCAATTGTTGAACTGCACCGCCGCCGACGTCGATGCCGTCGTGAAGAGCTGTTCAGGGAAGATACAGAGCTGCAGGTTCGCATTCGTCTTCGAGCCGCCGAGCACGACCGTATAGCGGTGATTCGCTTCCACGACGAAGCTGTTGTTTTCCGCCGGATACACGACGCCGCCGGAGGTAAACGTGAGCGCGTTCGGCGAGCCGACGGCCGTCGCGCCGATGCTGTAGGTACCGGCGGCGATCGACTGATACGCCGTCAGCGCCTTGTAATTGAGGTCGGGGATGTAGCGCGTTCCGGCGGGCAGATCGAAGTCGATCGCCGGCTGATCGGGCGAGCCGTTCAAGAAGCGGACATACGCGTTTCCGCCCCCACTCCCGTTCGGGGCCGAGGAGCCGCCGCACCCGGCGAGGGCGACAACGGCGAAAAGGGTAGCAAGCAAACGAAAACGCACGGGCACTCCTCGGAATGAGTTCGGTAAAGCGCCCGTATCATAGGGCACGGGGCTTCAAACAACCTGGGTTTCTGGGGATTTTCATCCCCTTCCAGGGTGCTATCCGAGCCGGGCAGCCAGGAATCCCGCGAGCGCGTCCGTGCTGACGCGCTGCTGGGTCATGGAATCGCGGTCGCGGACGGTGACGGTTCCGTCGGCCATCCCCTCGTAATCGACCATGATGCAGGCCGGCGTGCCGATTTCATCCTGCCGGCGATAGAGCTGCCCGACGTTGCCCTCATCGTATTGGGTGCGGAACGCCGGCCGCAGCGCCGCCTCGATCGACCGCGCACGTTCGACCAATTCCGGTTTGTTGCGGGCGAGGGGAAAGACGCCGACTTGAACGGGGGCGATCTTCGGGTGAAAGCGCAGCACCACGCGCTTGGACTCCTTGCCTTGCTCGTCGACGATCGACTCGCTCGCGTACGCATCGATGAGCATCGTGAGCGTCGTGCGGTCCATCCCGGCCGAGCTCTCGATGAGGATCGGCGTGTATTTGGACTTCGCGGCCTCATCGAAGAACGTGAGGTCCTTGCCCGAGAGCTTCATGTGCGCGTCGAGGTCGTAGGTGCCGCGATGCGCGATCGACTCGAGCTCGCCCCAGCCCCATGGGAAGAGATACTCGACGTCGGTTCCCGCGCGCGCGTAGTGCGGGCGCTCGTCGGCCGTGAGTTCGTAGAAACGCAGCCGGTCCTCACGGACGCCATAATCGCTGTACCACTTCTTGCGCGCGACGACCCACGCTTCATAGGCGCGCAGATCGTTGCCGTCGTCGGGGACGAAATACTCGAGTTCGGCCTGCTCGAATTCGCGCTGACGAAACGTGAAATAGCGCGGCGTGATCTCGTTGCGAAACGACTTGCCGATCTGCGCGATCCCGAACGGCGGCTTCTTGCGCGCGCTCTGATAGATGTTCTTGAAGTTGACGAAGATGCCCTGAGCGGTCTCGGGCCGCAGGTAGGCGCGCGACTCGGCGTCTTCCATCGCGCCGACTTGGGTTTGCATCATCAAGTTGAAGTTGCGCGGCTCGGTGAGCGTGCCGCTCATCCCGCAGTCGGGACACTTCTCGAGCGAGGCAAGATGGTCGGCGCGAAAACGGTGCTTACAGTTGCGGCAGTCGACGAGCTTATCGTGAAAGGCGGCGACGTGCCCGGAGGCGATCCAGGTCGAGGGGTGCATGACGATCGAGGAATCGAAACCGACGACGTCGTCGCGCAGCTCCACCATCTCGCGCCACCAGGCATTCTTGACGTTGCGCTTGAGGATCGCACCGAGCGGACCGTAGTCGAAGAAACCGCCGATCCCGCCGTAGATTTCACTCGATGGGAAGATGAAGCCGCGGCGCTTGGCAAGCGCCGTGATCTCGTCCATCGTCACGCGGGATTCGGTCGATTCCATCGCGCGAGGATTGGGTCAAGACGCCTGCTTTTCCCGCGGGCTGCTGTCGCTGGCGACCTGGCCAAAATTGAGCAGCGCGACAAAAGTCACCCCGCCGATGCAGTTTCCGGCCAGGCACGGCAGGAAGAATTTCATCCAGAAGTCGCTCCAGGGCTGAATCCCGACCACAACGGCATAGATGTTTTCGACCGAACCGGCGACGATGTGCGAGAGCTGCGCCGCGCCGACGAAGCCGGTCAACAGCAGGATGATGAACATCGCGCCCGATTCCGAGGCGGGGAGCAGCCAGACCATCAGCGCGATGATCCAGCCCGCGAAGATCGCGCGCACGAAGTTTTCCATTCCGGTGTTCTTGGCCGACTCGCGCGCGAGGTCGTGGAAGGCTTGGACGATCGGCGTCGACAGCAGCGGCGCGTGAGCGATGAATTCCGCAAATGCAAAGGCCCCGACGATGTTGGCGACCAGCACGATCAGCCACAGGCGCGCGACCTTCCACAGCGTTCCGAGCTCGAACTTACCGAGTAGCACGAGGATCGGCGTGAGCGTGTTCTCGGTGAAGAGCTGCTGGCGGCCCAGGATCGTGATCAAGAAACCGATGCTGTAACCGCCGCCCGCGACGAGCGTCCCCCACGGCGCGTCGGGAAGAAACGCGTAGATGGTCGCCATGCCGAGGAACGAAAATCCCATCGAGAGCCCGGCCGAGAGTCCCGAGAACGCGAGCGCACCGTTCGTGCGTTCGAGCTCGCCTTTGCCCTCACGGCGGATCGTCTCATAGACGATCGCTGCGCGCGGCATGGCGCGATCTTCGGCCTCTTTGATTTCGGCTATGGTCAGGTCGACCGGAGTCTCATCGTCCGTCGGCCGTTCCGCTTCGTCGTGCTTCGATTCGTCCGCCATCGATGCTCCCCGCGTAGGTTCGGCCACGCCACTCCACCCCGCGTCCGCTAAGCATGCGCGTCGTGGATCGAACCGTTATGCCCGCAAGTACCGCAGTCCCAAGCGGTTGAAACCACCCTAGCCGAGCATCCAACCGGACGAGTCGCAGCGCCTGCGCGGCCGCGGCGATCGTCGTCGCGGTCGCGAGCGCGGCTTCGAGCGCTTGCCACGGACGCTTGCGCGCCAGGCCATCGACGACGAGCAGCGGCGGCAGCCACGAAACCAGTGAGAGCAGCGCGACGCCGCCGGCGAGTTTCGCGAGCTCGCCGTTCGCGCCGAAGTAGACGTTTTTCGTGAAGCCGTCCCAGATCTCGCGGCCGTTCGTATACATGCGCACGGATGCGAGCGTCTCGCCGCCCGCGAGGACGAGCCGGAAGCGGCCGTCCGCTTTGACCCGGCGGGCGAACTCCAGGTCTTCGGCGATCTTGTCGCGCAGCGCAGCGTGGCCGCCGAGCGCGTCGTACGCGCTTCGCTCGACGAGCAGATACTGTCCGTTGGCGAGCGCGTGTTCCGGCTTACCGGGATCATTGATCTGCGCCAGCGTCCCACACGCCAGGAGCACGAGGCCGAGGATCGGCGGGAGCAGCATTCGTTCCGACGCCGTGCCGAGCTCCTGATGCGTACTGATCGAGACCGCATCGGCCTGATGCGCGCGCGCGAACGCGAGCGACGAGGACGCCGAGTGGGGCGAATGGCGGCTGTCGGCGTCCGTGAAGAGCAGCCACGATCCGCGCGCGACCGCGACGCCCTGGTCGAGCGCCCACGGCTTCCCGACCCAGCCGGCGGGGAGCGGACTCCCCCCGACGACGCGCAGCCGCGCATCCTCGCGCGCCAGCCGTGCGAGAATCTCGGGCGTCTCGTCGTCCGAGCGATCGTCGACGACGATCACCTCGAAATGCGGCGCCGTCTGCGCGAGCAGCGATCGCACGCAGCGCTCGATCGAGCGCGCTTCATTGCGCGCCGGCACGATAATGGAAACGAATGGCGCGTCGGGCAATTCGTCGACGTCGGGAACGCGCAGCCACGTCGCGGCGAAGGGCGCGCTGCGCGCCGCATAACCAAGTGCCGCGATCGCACAAACGTGCGTCGCCAGGGTACCGAGTTTCAAGATCGCTTAGCCGGCCTTCGCGCGGGGTTGGGTTTCGGCTTGGAGTTGACCGCAAGCGGCGGCGATGTCGCGGCCCATCGGCACTCGGACCGTGCACGGAACACCGTTCGCTTCGAGGATCGCCTGGAACGCTTTGATGCGCTGCTCGCCGCTCGCGCCGAGCTTCGCATCGGGCGTCGCGTTGTACGGAATGATGTTCACGTGATAGAGCGGCCCGCGCATCAGTTTCGCGAGATTTTCGGCATCCGAAGGCCGGTCGTTCACGCCGTCGAGCATGACGTACTCGAAGAACACTTTGCGATTCGATTTCGCGATGTAGCGTTTCACGGCGGCCATCAGCTCGGCGATCGGCCAGCGCTTATTCACCGGCATGATCGAGGACCGAATCTCGTCCGTCGGCGCATGCAGCGAGATCGCGAGATTGACTTGGATGTCTTCGTCGCTGAAGCGGTCGATCTCGGGAACAACGCCGACCGTCGAAATGGTGATGTGCCGGTGGCCGAGTCCGAAGCCTTTGGGATCGTTGAGCAACTTGACCGCTTGCATCACGGACTCGTAATTATGGAACGGCTCCCCCATCCCCATGAACACGATATTCGTGATCTTGCGACCCTGCGCGTCCAGGTGACGTGCAAAGTAGCGGGCCTGATCGAAAATCTCGGTCGGCGAGAGGTGACGAGTGAAGCCCGCTTGTCCGGTTGCGCAGAACGCGCAGGCATAGGCGCAGCCCGATTGGCTCGAGATGCACACCGTGTTGCGTTCGCCAAAATGCTGCATGAGCACGGCTTCTACTTCATTCGCATCGTGGAGCCGGAACAGTCCCTTGATCGTCTGCTTGTCATTCGAGTTCTGAACGATCACCGGCTCGACGGAATCGAACGCAAAGGACTCGGCAACGAGCGCAGCGCGCAGTTCCTTGGGCAGCACCGTGACATCGTTAACCCCTGCGACACGCTCGCGGGTCGCAGCGCGATAGATCTGTTCGAGCCGGTAGCGCTTGAGGCCATGCGCTTGCGAGAACGCCGCGCCGTCCGCGTAGCCGGCTCGGCGCGCCTTGTCATCGATCCAGATATCTTGAGCGGTCGGGGCAGCCATAACACCTCATTGTACCACGCCGTCGCCACATTCCAGAGACACATGCGCCCCTAAAACTAGTCAACTAGCCGAAATCTCTGATACACTACGATCATGAAGACGATCGGAATGTTCGAGGGGAAAACCCGGTTCTCAGCGTTGATCGAAGCCGCCCGCAACGGCGAGACGATCATCGTCACCAAAAGCGGAACGCCCGTAGCACAGATCTGCCCCCTTCCCCCCGTCGACGACTCGACCAGTGACGCGGAACGAGCGATGGATGAACTGCTTGCCGACCCCGCGACGCTCGGCGGCCTTTCCATGCGCGAGCTCATCGATGAAGGGCGGCGCTAGAATCGCTGCCGCCGTCATCGATAGCTCGATGGCCCTCTCATGGCTTTTTGCCGACGAACGCGATGAGGAGGCACGCTCGGCGGCACGCACGGTTACGAAGCGCGGAGCGCTGGTCCCCCCGCTCTTCCGCTGGGAAATCCAGAACGCTCTCGCCGTGGCAGTCCGGCGCGGCCGCATAAATCATCTTCACGCTCCTCTCCTCCTCGCTCGGCTCGATCGGGTGGGCCTGGAGACGGACGAGGAGGTCCTCGAACTCCCGCTCGCAGCCGGCTTCGACCGTATCGAGCGGTTCGCTTTATCGGCCTACGACGCAGCGTATCTCGAACTCGCGGAGCGCCGCCGTCTACCACTTATGACCCGCGACCGTAAGCTCGCCGAAGCGGCGGCGGCAATCAACCTGCTCTGGGCACCGTGATCGGGCGCCAACGAAACCGAACTTCTCGTCGCGGGAATCGACGTTGCCCTGGTCGCGTTTTCGAGCGGCGATCCTCCATTCCAGGTCGAGCCGTCGCCGAACCAAACGAAATGGACGCTACCGTTCTTGACCGTGCCGAGTCGCGCTGAAATCGAGCCGGCATCCCTCCCGATGACCGGTGTCTTTGTGAGGCGTTTCGTTCGGCCCGGCTCGATCGACCCGGAAAATTGATCGTCGCTCAAACTCATCGCATTCAAAAAAATGATGTCCACGTTCTGAACGACTTTGCTCGAGTGATTCGTGATCGTCACGGTCGCGGACAACGATCGCATCCTCTCGAGTTAAGTTTGCATGTCAGAAGCGCGATGCTTGCCACTGGACGCTCGTCATAGTTATACTCACGGTATGAAAACTGCCGTTTCGATTCCTGATGATATCTATTCCCGCGCCGAACGGCTGGCGCGGGCAATGAAGGTGTCCCGAAGCCGGCTTTTCTCGATCGCGCTGGGCGAATACGTCGACCGCCACGCGGAAGATGACGTTGTTGATCGAATAAATGCCGTCGTTGATGAGATCGGCGACGAGACCGATCCGTTTATGAGGGAAGCGGCCCGGCTCACACTCGAACGCACCGTTTGGTGATCGCCCAAGCCGACGTTTGGTGGGCAGACCTCCCCGAGCCGCGGGGCTCCGAGCCTGGGTATTATCGTCCGGTCATCGTGATCCAGTCAGATGCGCTTAATGCAAGCCGGATCGCGACCGTTTTGTGCGTCATGCTAACGAGCGAACTCAAATGGGCCAAATCCCCGGGAAACGTGTTGCTTGGCAAAGCCGCTACGGGACTTCCGCGCGACTCGGTTGCAAACGTTTCCGCGATTGCAACGCTCGATAAGAGCCGGCTGATCGAACGAGCTGGACGCTTGAGCCGAGCCAAGATGAACCTGGTGTTTACGGGCATCGACTTCGTGCTCGGGCGATCGCGCTATGGTGGTTAACGAACTCCTTGCGGAGACCGCGACACTCGGCCGACTCTCGGTGCGCGAGCTCGTCGATGAAGGGCGCAGCTAGGACTCGAAAAGCGGTACCTGCGGACTGCCGACCTGACCCGTTGGGGTGGGTTCGTCAAGGCGCGCGCGGACTTTTTTCAAGTCTTCCCAGACCAGCCGCTTCACGCCGTTCATCTCGCCGCCGGTGAGGCGCAGAATATAGGCCGGGTGGAAGGTGGCGATCACGGGGATACCCGCCGGGCCCGGGAACCAGATGCCGCGTTGCTTCGAGATCGCGAACGTCTCGCCCATGAACGTTTTTGCGGCGGGGGCGCCGACGGCGAGGATCACGCGCGGGCGGATGATGTCGATTTGCTCGTCGAGGTAGGGGCGGCAGTTGCGGAGTTCGGTCGGGTCGGGGGCGCGGTTGCGTAGGCGCGTGCCGTCGTCGAGCGTCGGCCGGCACTTGACCGTATTGCAGATGAAGACGTCTTCGCGCGGGAGATCGATCGCGAGCAGCATCCGGTCGAGCAATTCGCCGGCCCGCCCGACGAACGGCCGCCCGAGCTTATCTTCGTTTTCGCCCGGCCCCTCGCCGACGACCATCAGCGACGCGCACGGATCGCCCTCGCCGAAGACGCTGCGCGTGCGGGTCGAGCCGATCGCGCATTTGCGACACGCCTCGACCGTACCGGCGGCGCGTTCGAGCGCGCGCTGCCGCCGCGCGCGCTCTTCGAGGCTCACGCGGGAAGCGGTTCCAGCCAGACCGCCTCGCCGAAGGCCAACACGCGCGTCGACCCGTCGGCCGTCTCCGAGGCCTGGAATTGCAACCCGACGACGCCGTTTGCGCCGAGGCTCTCCGCCTTCATCATCAGCATGAGGAGACAGTCGGCTCGCGCGCGCTCGGCTTCGGTGAGGTACTCGATCGGCGCGAGGCCGATGAAGGCGCCGATCGAGCGGAAGGTCGCGCGCAGCATGTTCTTGGGCCGCATCGCCTGCCCGTGCGCGTAACCGAAGCGCTTCACGATCCGGAAGCCCTCGATCTGATCCAAGGTGACGATGGACTCGGGCGCGATCATCAGCGCAGAAAGAGCCGTCGCCCGAGCAGCACCGCGCCCGCGGCGACCCCGGCATAGAGCGCGTACCGGCCGACCAGCGCAGCGCTGAGCGTCGCGTACCACGTCATGCCGTGATGTTTGATCCAGTAGGCGCGCCGCGAGCGCTGCTTGCGCGCATCGACGCTGTACTGGCCGCGCGCGCTCCCCATGCCCTCGTGAACCGCTTCGCTGCGCGGCACGAACCACGTCTCCCAGCCCGCCTCTGCGGCGCGCTTCGCGAAATCGACCTCTTCGTGATAGAGAAAGAAGCGTTCGTCGAACGGACCGATTTCATCGATCAGCGCGCGCCGGATCGCAAGCGCGGCGCCGATCGCCAGATCCACCCGCCGTTCGCTATCGTAGTTCCAGCTGCGCAGCGCGGCCCCATTGGCGTAGCGGCGCAGCGGCGGCCAATCACCCCAGGCGCTCGAGCGCAGATACGCGCCGACCCAGGTATCGAATTCGCCGACCGATTCTTGCACCGTGCCGTCGTAATTGTAGATGCGCGAGCCCGCGATCCCGCAGCGCGGATGCGCGTCCAGAAACGCGACGATCTCCGCCAGCGCCCGGTCCTTGAGTTCCGCATCCGGGTTGAGCAAGAACACGTACGGTGCCGAAGCGACCGCGAACGCGCGATTACAGGCGGCGGCAAAACCGAGGTTGGCGCCGTTCTCGACGATCGTCGTCCCCGGATAGCGTGCGCGGATGAACTCTCGCGAACCGTCGGTCGAGCCGTTGTCGGAGACGATCAGGTGCGCGAACGTGGGATCGGCCTTCACCTCCGAGAGCGCGAAGAGCGAATCGAGTGCGGTCGTGATCTTCTCTTTGTCGTTCCAGCAGACGACGACGACGTCGATGCGGGCCATGCTAGGCGGCCGTTCCGCCGGAGAACTCGTCGCGGCGCTGCAGATACGGCCAGATGAAGCCGTCGATATCGCCGTCGAGCACGCCGGCCGTATTCGCGGTTTCGACTTTCGTGCGGTGGTCTTTGACGAGTTGGAACGGGTTGAGCGTGTACGAGCGAATCTGCGACCCCCATTCGTTGGCCCGGCGTTCGCCGCGCAGCTCGGCCAGCTTCGCTTCGCGTTCCTCGCGCTCGCGCTGGACGAGCTTGGCGCGCAAGATCGTCATCGCGACATCGCGGTTCTGCATCTGCGAACGCTCCTGCTGTGAGGCGACGATGGTATTGGTCGGCACGTGGATGATACGGATCGCGGACTCGGTCTTGTTGACGTACTGACCGCCGGCGCCGCCCGCTTTGAACGTCTCCACCCGCAGGTCCTCGGGCCGGATCTCGATATCGTCGGGATCGCCCTCTTCCGTCTCCGGGACGATGTCGACTTCGGCAAACGACGTCTGGCGGCGATGCGCCTGATCGAAGGGCGAGATGCGCACGAGCCGGTGGACGCCGCGCTCGCTCTCCATCATCCCGTACGCGTTGCGGCCGCGTATGAAGAACGTCGTCGAGCGCAGGCCGGCCTCATCACCGGGCGACTCTTCGGCGACTTGCGTCGCGAAGCCGTGCCGCTCGGCCCACTTCAGATACATGCGGGCAAGCATGACGACCCAATCGGCTGCGTCCGTACCGCCGGCGCCGGCGCGAATCGTGACGATCGCGCCGTGCGAATCGTACGGCCGATCGAAGTTCGCCGCCATTTCGAGGGCTTCGAGCGAGGCGTTGGCTCCCGCGATGGCGCGATCGACATCCGCTTCGACGCCCGGCTCGTCGCCGAGGACTTCGAGCATCTCGAGCGCGTCGCCGAGACTGCGGTCGACGCCCGCGACCGCATCGACTTCGGAGCGCAAATCGGCGATCTGCTTCATCGTCGTCTGCGCACGCTGCGCGTCGTCCCAGAAGCCAGCCGCGCGCGAGCGCTCTTCGAGTTCGGTTACCTGGCGCGCTTTCTTAGCGTGGTCAAAGACGCACCTTGAGGGTCTCGAGGCGTTCGCGCGCCTTCCCGATCAGGGCAACCTGAGCATCGTTCATCCGGCAACTCCATGACATTTCTTGTATTTTTTTCCGCTGCCGCACGGGCACGGATCGTTGCGGCCGACCTTGTCGGCGTTGACGACGGGCTTCGCGGGCTCGGTTTCGAGGTTGGTGCGAACGGCCGTCGCGCTCGGGCCCTTGGGGGCCGGGCCGAGGATCCGTTCCGCGGCGGCCGCGTCGAGCGCAGGCCGCTGGTAGGCCTGCGGCACCATCGCGCCGGCCGGGATCGGCTCGAAGCCGAGATCCGGCAAACCGGACCCGTTCTGCGGCGCGGGCACGGGTTCGGACGGCAGGGCCGGATCGCCTGATCCCAGCTCGTCGTCCTTACGCTCGATGCGCACGCTGAAGACCGCTTTGATCGCTTCGTCGGCGATCGTGTTCTTGAGATCCTCGAAGATCTCGTAGGCTTCCTTTTCGTACTCGACGCGCGGGTCTTTCTGACCGTAGCCACGTAGGCCGATGCCCGTCTTGAGCGCGTCCATCACGTAGAGATGATCGACCCAGAGACGGTCGATGATCGGCAGCATGATGTACTGCGATTCGATCATCCGCATCAGTTCCGGACCCACTTCGGCTTCTTTTGCTTCGTAGCGCTCGAGACCGATCGCGTAGAGCGCTTCTTTCATGCCGTCGCGATCGAGCTTTTCGAGGTCGGCGATGCCGATGCGGTCGCGGACCGGGAAGATCAGCTCGACTTCGCCGAGGATCTCGTCGAGGTCCCACTCCGAGGGATGTTCCTCGGGCGGCGCGCCGGTATCGACCGCGTAATCGACCTTCGTTTTCAACGTCTCGAGCATCGTCTCGCGCAGCGACTGGCCTTCGAGCACGCGCCGGCGATCGGCGTAGATCACCTCGCGCTGCTTGTTCATCACGTCGTCGTATTCGAGGACGTGCTTGCGCATCTCGTAGTTGTGGTTCTCGACCTTCGACTGCGCGTTCTCGATCGAGCGCGAGAGCAAGCCCGCCTCGATCGGCGTCTCGTCGGTGAACTTGACGAAGTCCATCATCTTCTGCAGCCGCTCTTGACCGAAGAGCCGCATCAGCTCGTCTTCGAGCGCGATATAGAAGCGCGTCGAACCCGGATCGCCTTGGCGGCCGGAGCGGCCGCGCAGCTGGTTATCGATGCGCCGCGATTCGTGGCGCTCGGTGCCGATGATGTGCAGGCCGCCGCGCTCGGCGACGCCTTCGCCGAGTTTGATGTCGACGCCGCGCCCGGCCATGTTGGTGGCGATCGTCACGGCGGCGGGCTGCCCCGCATCCTTGATGATCTGCGCTTCTTGTTCGTGGTACTTCGCGTTGAGCACGTTGCACTCGACGCCCTTGCGGCGCAGCAGCGTCGCGAGCCGTTCCGATTTCTCGATCGAACGCGTGCCGACCAGGACCGGGCGGCCCTTCTCATGCTCAGCGATGATCTCGTCGACGACGGCGTTGAACTTCGCCTCTTCGCTGCGGTACACGATGTCTTGCGCGTCGATGCGCGAGACCGAACGGTTCGTCGGGATGACGACGACGTCGAGGCCGTAGATCTCGCGAAACTCGCGCTCCTCGGTCTTCGCCGTACCGGTCATGCCGGCGAGCTTCTTGTAGAGCCGGAAGTAGTTCTGGAACGTGATCGTCGCGAGCGTCTGGTCCTCGCTGCGGACGGTCAGCCCTTCTTTGGCTTCGATCGCCTGATGGATGCCGTCGGAGTAACGCCGGCCGTACATGAGGCGGCCGGTGAACTCATCGACGATCACGACCTCACCGTCCTTGACGATGTACTGCTGATCGCGATGAAAAAGATGCCACGCTTTGAGCGCCGCGTTGAGTTGGTGCGTCAGCTCGAGGTTGCGCTGGTCGTAGAGGTTCGTGATGCCGAGAATCTTCTCGACCTTCGCGACGCCCTTCTCCGTAACGGGGACGGCATGCGCCTTTTCATCGACCGTGAAATCTTCGTCTTTGACCAGGCGCGGCAGCACCTTGGCGAACTGCGCGTAGAGCTCGGTCGCGTCGTGGCCTTGGCCGCTGATGATGAGCGGCGTGCGCGCTTCGTCGATGAGGATCGAGTCGACTTCGTCGACGATCGCATAGGCGAGCGGGCGCTGCACCATGTCTTCGAGCTGCCAGGCCATATTGTCGCGCAGGTAATCGAAGCCGACTTCGTTGTTCGTGACGTAGGTGATGTCGGATTCGTAGGCGGCGCGACGGCCGGCCGGGTCGAGGTCGTGCTGGATCACGCCGACCGTGAGGCCGAGAAAATTATAGAGTGGGCTCATCCACTCGGCGTCGCGCTTGGCCAGATAATCGTTGACCGTGACCACGTGCACGCCCGTCCCCGCCAGCGCATTCAGATACGCGGCGAGCGTCGCAACGAGCGTCTTGCCCTCACCGGTGCGCATCTCGGCGACCTTGCCTTCGTGCAGCACGGCGCCGCCGATGATCTGCACGTCGAAGTGCCGCATCTGCATCACGCGCTTGCCTGCCTCGCGGGCCACGGCAAACGCCTCGGGCAGGATGTCGTCGAGCGTCTCACCTTGGGTGAGCCGGGCGCGGAATTCGACGGTCTTGCCCGCCAGCGCCGCATCGGAGAGCGGGGCGATGTGTGGTTCGAGCGCGTTGACCCGTTCGACCGTACGCCGAATCCGCGCGATCTCTCGCTCGTTACCGTCGAAAAGGGACTTGAGAAAAGCCATACTGTGCTGTAACCCTTCGGCGCCGGGGAGGGTTCCCCGTCAAATACGGATTCTCTGATACGGCGCTGGTCGCCGCCCATGTCACCCCGAGCATCGTCGAGGGGCAGCCGCCAAGCGCGGCGATTGTGGCGGTCCCTCGACTGCGCTCGGGATGACAGCGATCATGACCGTCGCTTCAGGACCGCCGCCGCCTGCTAGGAGGCGGCGACCCCTTGGACGAGCGCCGGCTGCGCGGCAGGCTCCCGGTCCTCGCTCATACCCGCGGCGGGCGCGAGCGGTAGCATGATCTCGAAGGTACTTCCTTCGTTCTCCACCGAGCGGACCGCGATCCGGCCGCCGTGGACCTCGACGATCTTGCGCGAGATGTAGAGGCCGACGCCGGTGCCGGCGATCCCGCGCGAGCGGGCGTTGGTGCCGCGCCCGAACCGCACGAACACGCGCTCGAGGTCGGCGGGCGGGATGCCGATGCCGCTGTCGATCACGCGCACGAGCGCTTCCGTTCCGCGTGCCTCGACCTCGACGCGCACGGTGTTCTGCGAGTACTTGAGGGCGTTTCCGATCACGTTGTCGAGCACGTGACGCAGGCGCGTACGATCGATGAAAACGATCGTGTCGTCTTCCTCGGGATACACGTACTCGATCCGGTCCTCGCCGGGATCGTGTGCGTGAACGCTCTCGCCGACGAAACCGTTGAGATCGCAGATGTCACGCTGCAGCGAGAAGCCGGCGGCCTGCGTGCGCGCGAGCACCAGCGCGTCTTCGGCCAGTTTCGCGAGGCGCTTCGACTGCGCGTAAATCGTCTCGATGCTGGCCTTGCGGTTGCCCATTTCCTCCTCCATGAGGAGTTCCGTGTATCCCTGGATGACGGTGAGCGGGCCCTTGAAATCGTGGGTGAACATCGCGAGCAGGTCGTCTTTGAACTCGTTGTTCTCCGAGAGCGCGCGATACAGCTCGACGTTGCGTAAGCCCAGCGCGACGAGCGTCCCGAGCGCTTCGAGCAGCCGCAACACGCTGCGATCGAACGGCCGCGCATCCGCGCTGCCGCGTTGACAAATGAAGATGCCGGCGGGCGATGCGGCACCCGCGGAGCGGAGCGGAACGACCGCCGTCGCAGCCCCCGCGACGGTGGTGAGGATCGAATCGCCGCTCGCGATCGCGCGCTCGATCAGCGGATCCTCGAAACCGATCGTCTCCGGCAGCGCATCGTCGCCGGCAAAGCTCGCGCAGGCGACCCGCGCCAGGACCCCTTCCCGCGGCACGTACAAGCTTGCCGCGTGGGAATCCGAGAGATCGAGTGCGTAGCGCGTCATCGCCTCGGCGAGCGCACCGAGTTCACTGTGCGCGAGCACCGTGCGCCCGGCCTCGGAGATCGCGGCGCTCTCGGCCGCGAACCGGCGTTCGGCCTCGAACGCGCGCGCGTTGGCGAGCGCCAGCGCCCCGTGCGCCGCGACGGTGCGCACGTAGGCCTCGCGGCCCTGGCTATCGTCGATGTCGCGCGGCAGGCCCTCGAAGGCCAGCATTCCGTAGAGCCGGTGTTCGACGCGCAGCGGTAAGGCGAATCCGCCGCGCGGGCCGACGACCTTCACCCAGGCGCCGTCGTCGCGCGCCGCGATCGTGATCAACTCGTGGTCGGCCATCGCGTTGATGACCGCCAGTGCCTGGGGCGCGCGATCGCCGACGGTGGCCGTGCACGCGCTGCGGTCGGAGACGACCCGGCAGACCATATCGCTACCGTCGATCGCCCAACCGGATCCGGTCAGCGCAAACTCGCGCGTGATGATCTCGAGCAGCGAATGGAGGATGTCGATGACGCTGCGCGTGTCCTTGAGGGCGCGCACGTTGCGCTCGATATCTTCCGCCCGGCGCCGCGCCGAGCGTTCGCGCTCGTAGAGTCGCGAGTTCGCAAGCGCCAGGCTCACGTGCATCGCGATCGTCCGCATCAGCAGCAGATCGCGCTCGTCGAAGCGGTGCTCGCGATCGAACTGGATCGCGATACCGGCGTCGACCCGGCCGTCGACGACAAAGGGTACGAGCAACATCGCGCGCGAGCGGAAGGCCGCGAGCTGGTGCCGGTCGGCGTCGCTCGCGTCGCTGCCGACGCGCACCACTTGACCGAGGCCGAGGCAGCGGTTCAACAGCGTGCCGGCGATCGGCAGGCGTTCGACCGGGACGGCAGCGGAGTCGGCCGGCTCGGCGATGCCGCGCGCCACGCTCGGACTGCGCTCGTCGCGCACGTAGATCACGCAGCGGTCACTCGCGAAGGCGAGCCGCACGTCGCGCGCGACCGCCCGCAGAATCTCCTCGCGATCGAGCGAAGCGCGGATGCTCTCGCCGACGCGCGCGATCACGGCGGCGCGTTCCGCGTCGCCTTCGGCACGCCGCTGGCGCACATCGGCGTCGACCGCCATCGCCAGCACATCCGCGAAGGCTCGCAGGGCCTTGACGTCGTCCGGCGCGGCGGCGGGCGCGATGCAGACGATGGTACCGATTTGGTCGCCCTGCGCGATCAACGGCACGATGACCACGTCGTCGCGGCCGGGCGCGAGCAGATCGCCGAGGTCTCCACGACGGCTCTTGGGCACGACGTAGGCGCCGTCGCGGGCGAATCGCGACAATGCATGCGTGAGGGCGACGCGCCCCGCTGCGCCGCCTTCGCGCAGGGGGATCGTGCCGATGTCCGCCCGCGCATTCGCGCCCGGCGCGGCGATCTCGACGCGCACCGCAGACCAGCCCGCCGCCGTCAAAGACGCGGCGAGCGAGGCGACCCGCAGCTCGAGTGTGGGCCGTCCCCAGTCTTGGGCAAACGCAGCAAAGAGCCGCGTACTGTCGACGGTCATCCTGCCGTACTCGTTCGACGCAGGCACGATGGGACCGCTTGGCGGCCCCGTCTGCCGGGGCCTAGATGGTCTCCCGAGCGGCCGCATTGAGGATCGCCGGCGCGACCGCGTGCAGCAACTCACCGACCGTCACGAACCGGTATCCCGCCGCCCGGAAGCGGCCGACGAGCGCCGGCAGCGCCGCGACCGTCGCCGGACGCCCGCTGTGCAGTAGTAGAATTTCGGGGGCCGTCGCAAAGCGCGTGACATGGGCGAGGATCGTCTCCGGACCGACGGCGCGCCAATCGCCGGGGTCGTCGGTCCACAGGACCGTATCGTACCGATCCGCTTGGAGGGCGCGTAACGTCGCGAGCGTGTAGCGCCCGTGCGGCGGCCGCACGAACGTCCGCAGCGCCGGATCGGGCACGAGCGCCTCGAGAACCGCCGCCCCGGCATCGACCTCGCGCCGCACGGCGGCGGCGTCGAGCCGGTCGAGGTCCGGGTGGGTCAGGGTATGGTCCGCGATCTCGTTGCCGGCTGCGGCGATGCGGCGCACCAGGTCCGGATATTGCTGCCCATCGCGCCCGATCAGGAAGAACGTCGCCGGGACGTGCAGCGCGCGCAGCGTATCGAGCAAGAGCGGCGTATCGACGGGATAGGGTCCGTCATCGAAGGTGAGCGCGATCAGTTTCGGACGCTCGCTCGGCGCCGGGGCCGGACGTGCGAACAGCCGCGGGAGCCGCGCGCCGAGCCCGCCGTCGACGAACCGCGATGCATCCATCGACGGCGTCACGATCGCCGGAACGGCCACATTCGTATGGCGCCAGGCCCGGTAGCCGCCGTACCCCACGGCCATCACGACGGCGAGCGCGACGAGCGCCGCGCGGGCTATTGCGCCGATTTTTGCGTGATCGCCGGAGCGCTGGCGAAGTCTTTGCCGACGATCACGGTGACGTCGCCGCTCTCGGCCGCCTTCGCGGATGCTTGCGGCGCGGGCGTGACCGTCGCGGTCTTGAGGGCGATCTGCGAGCGAACTTGTTCGCCGACGCCCGGGACCTTTGAGTGCTCGCGGATGACGGTCGTGTCGTAGTCGAAGGAATCGGCATTGCTGATGCTATCGATCACGTAGCCGTGCGCGCGCAGGGCGTCGGCCATCTTCTTGCCCATTCCCGACTCACCGCTGCCGTTTTGTACGACGACGTGGACGTTCGCGGGCCGCACGCTCGCGCGCGCGATGCGATCGGGCGGCGGCGTCGCGGCCGTGTAGGGCCCGAGAAAGTCGGCCACGATCTGGGCTTTCTTCGCATCGTCGGGGACCAGCACATCGCCGGCATTCGAGAGATAGACATCGTCTTTGAACGGGATCTGCGTCTGCTGCACGTTCGCGAGGCTGATGTTCTTGAAGTGCCACGCCAGGCTCGTCATCTCTTGCGTGGTCAGGTTCGTATAGACGTCGCGATGAATGACGTTGATCAGCTCCGCGATGTGAGCGAGGTCGTTGAATTTCTGGCTCTTCAACTTCTCGATCGCGAGCTGCTCGATCATCTGCTGACGCTTGATGCGGCACGGATCGCTGCACGCATCGTGACGGAATCGCGCGAACGAAACGGCTTGATCGCCGTTCATGTGCTGGAGCCCGGGATGGAAATGGATGTGCAGATGGCCCCAGCTGTCGTCGTAGTTCATCTCTTCGTCGACGTTGACTTCGAGGCCGCCGATGGCGTTGATGAAGTCCTTGGTCGCATCGATGCGCAGGATGATGTAGCGGTCGAAGTAGTGGCCCTTGTCGTTGCGCGGAAGGCCGAGGAACTCGCCGGTCACCTGATCGGTCATCGGCTCTTTGCCGATGGCGTAGGCCGCGTTGATCTTATTGAGATGGCCGGCGACCATCGCTTCGCTATCGCGCGGGATCGCGATCTCTTTGACGACACCGCTCGGAAAGTCCAACGCGAAGACGCTGAGTTTATCCGTGCGTGATTGGGCTGAGGTTTCGATGTCGTTGTCCGTATAATCGTAATCGAGCCCGAGCAGCCCGAGGACGACCCGGTCCTTGCCGAAGATCGACTCCGGCGAGGGAACGAAATAGCCGACCAGCGCATCGCCGAAATTCTGTTTCGTCTGCACCATTTTCGCCGCGACGATCCCGCAGAACGTCGCGAACACGAGCATGAGTCCGAGAAAAGCGTACGGGAACCAGCGACGCCACGTGCGGCGACGCGGCGCGGTCGCCTCGCCGGCCGCGGCCTCCGGCAGGCGGCGCGACGGCTCCAAGTGCTTGCTCAAACTCGCGCGCCGCGAAGTGCGGCGGCGGCCGCAAGAGCGGTACCGTAGAAATCGAACGGGCCCGACCCATCGAGGCGCACGTCGACGAAAGTTCCGGCGGCGGCCGGCGCCGCGAAGAAAATCCCGCCATCGACGCCCGGCGCTTCGCCCATCGAACGGCCGACGGTCACCTCGGTCGTCCCGAGGCCGACCGCGATCGGATCGGTCCGCCGCAGCCGGCGCCGTTCTTCGACGAGCACGCGAACCGTTTCGCCGACGCGCCGCGCGCGCGCTTGCTCGGAGGCCACGCGCTGCGCCTCGCGCAACCGCACGAGGCGTTTGCGCTTCTCACGCGCCGGTACCTGATCCGGCAGATCCGCACCCGGCGTTCCCTCTTCACGCGAGTAGGTGAAGAAGCCGACCCGGTCGAGCTGCGCGCGTCCAATCCATTCTTCTAAGTAAGCGACATGCTCCTCAGTCTCGCCTGGGAAGCCGACGATGAACGTCGAGCGCATCGTGAGACCCGGGATCCGCGTGCGGAATTCATCGAGAATTTCAAGGTAGCGCTCGCCGTTTGCCGGCCGGCGCATCGCACGCAGCACGTCCGGGTGCGCGTGCTGCAGGGGCATATCCAGGTACTTGCAGACTTTGGGCAAGCGGGCCATCGCGTCGATCAATTCGCTATCGATCGTCGCGGGATAGAGATACAGGAGCCGGATCCACTCCAAATCCTCGATTGCGTGGAGCTCATCGAGCAGCGCGGCGAGCCCGCCACGGCGCGCACCGCGATCGCGGCCGTACATCGAGCTGTCCTGGGCGATCAAGATCAGTTCGCGCGTGCCGCTCGCGGCGAGCGCACGCGCTTCCTTGACGATCGACTCGGTCGAACGCGAGCGAAACGCGCCGCGCAGCTGCGGGATGATGCAGAACGTGCACGGGTGATCGCAGCCCTCGGCGATCTTGAGGTACGCGGTCGCGGACGGCGTCGTGATGAGCCGCGGCAAAAAATCGTGTTCCGGTTCGGCATCGAATTGGAGCCGCACCGGATGGTGTCCCGCGCTCGCATCATCGAGCAGCTCGACGATCCCGGCGTAGGCGCCGGTGCCGATCACGCCGTCGATCTCGGGGATCAACGTTTGCAACTGATCGCCGAATCGCTGCGAGAGACAGCCCGCAACGATGAGCTGCTGTCCCGGCTTTTTCTGCGCCGCATGCTCGAGGATCACATCCGTCGATTCCGCCTTCGCGGGATCGATGAACGCACACGTATTGATGACGACCGCATCCGCATCGCCCGCGTCCGGCACCAGATCCCAGCCCGCCGCCCCAAGCTTCCCGATCATCACTTCCGAGTCGACGAGATTCTTCGCACACCCCAGCGAAACAAACGAAACCCGCCGCGTCGCCGTACTAATCATGCGCGATCACCACATCACCGTGCGCCGCCACCACATCACCGTGCGCC
>Ga0116226_10001330_pt1 | contig 21319 bp, 27 predicted proteins | sample S1TSphfallax_FD_89692 | JGI IMG/M metagenome (GOLD analysis project Ga0116226, IMG submission 89692) | Host-associated microbial communities from peat moss isolated from Minnesota, USA - S1T2_Fa - Sphagnum fallax MG | ecosystem: Host-associated > Plants > Peat moss > Unclassified | place: USA... | reverse complement strand
GTCTTAATGAAAGACTTCGGCATTTCAAAGGCTAGTGTTTACCGTTACCTGGCGAAATTTGCCTCCTCTGAGGCGTAAAACTCTTAATCCCCCTTTTCGAGGGTTTATGCAAAAAACCCCATTTTGGAACCATTAATATTTGCACTAACCGAGTCTCTGTAAAGTTTCAATCCCTAGTAGGGATTTCATGATTTTGGAACTTTACAGCCAAATCGTCATTTGGCACATGAATACTGGTCGGTTTCAATCCCTAGTAGGGATTTCATGATTTTGGAACCTTAAAAGGTTAGGCATCCCTTAGGATCCTTAGGGTTTCAATCCCTAGTAGGGATTTCATGATTTTGGAACTATGGGGGTGTCCACTCTAGCTAACCACTGATTAGTTTCAATCCCTAGTAGGGATTTCATGATTTTGGAACATTCATCGCCTGGTCAAATATGACAGTAGGTACAAGTTTCAATCCCTAGTAGGGATTTCATGATTTTGGAACTTCGCCTACAGGGTTTTGGGAGGTAACTGTTTCTGTTTCAATCCCTAGTAGGGATTTCATGATTTTGGAACCTGCCTTTGCCATTCCCGAAAGGGATTTAATTTACGTTTCAATCCCTAGTAGGGATTTCATGATTTTGGAACTCAACTAAATCTTCTGCCTCATAATGCAAAGAATGGTTTCAATCCCTAGTAGGGATTTCATGATTTTGGAACAAAAGTAGCTATTCTTGTTTTGATGTCTAAGTTATGTTTCAATCCCTAGTAGGGATTTCATGATTTTGGAACTATCCTCTAGTGAAATTTTAGCCATTCTGTCCTAAATTTGTTTCAATCCCTAGTAGGGATTTCATGATTTTGGAACCTCGTCCTGTTCCTATGATTAAGTCCTTCTCTCTATAGTTTCAATCCCTAGTAGGGATTTCATGATTTTGGAACTGTCAAGAAGCGAATCTATATCTTAATAATGACGGGTTTCAATCCCTAGTAGGGATTTCATGATTTTGGAACGCTTTGGTGATTTTTCCTTAAGAGAATAATTTTCCGTTTCAATCCCTAGTAGGGATTTCATGATTTTGGAACCTTATGATTAGGGACTTCAATCCCATCCTTCTCTGTGTTTCAATCCCTAGTAGGGATTTCATGATTTTGGAACGCCCAAAATTCTGCATGAAATAGGCATTATTGACGTTTCAATCCCTAGTAGGGATTTCATGATTTTGGAACTATCTAGCCACTTCTCGTCGCAGTTTTCGACCTTTTTGTTTCAATCCCTAGTAGGGATTTCATGATTTTGGAACCTCATGGCGTGGAAGGCTAGCGCCGCAACTGCTCTTGTTTCAATCCCTAGTAGGGATTTCATGATTTTGGAACTGATTTTTTATGCAGCAACTCGACAGCAAGCACCGTTTCAATCCCTAGTAGGGATTTCATGATTTTGGAACGTTAGCCGAACTTTACCAAGTAGAATTAACAGCCAATGGTGACAAGTTTCAATCCCTAGTAGGGATTTCATGATTTTGGAACTCCAGGCACTTCGTCTACTGCGCCCATTCCAGAAACAGGTTTCAATCCCTAGTAGGGATTTCATGATTTTGGAACCTCTTGTCTGTATTCGTCGAAGCGGAGAATTTCAGTTTCAATCCCTAGTAGGGATTTCATGATTTTGGAACATCCTTGGAGGAGGCAAGGAAATTGGAAAGCCTGTCGTGTTTCAATCCCTAGTAGGGATTTCATGATTTTGGAACGGCAGATGCGTATTCTGCCAATACCCTCAAGATCCATGTTTCAATCCCTAGTAGGGATTTCATGATTTTGGAACTCCATATAGTTTGGTGAGTTGGGCTTCTAAGGCTTGCGTTTCAATCCCTAGTAGGGATTTCATGATTTTGGAACTCTACTGGTAAACCTAGTAGTGTCTCCACTGCATAGACATGTTTCAATCCCTAGTAGGGATTTCATGATTTTGGAACCTTGTTATTACAAAGGTTGATTAGAGGGTACAGCGTTTCAATCCCTAGTAGGGATTTCATGATTTTGGAACAATAGTTGTCTATAAGTAATCCCAGGACGCTGCCTAGTTTCAATCCCTAGTAGGGATTTCATGATTTTGGAACTCCCTGCAGCTGATGTTACAATCTTTCCAGTCTTAGTTGTTTCAATCCCTAGTAGGGATTTCATGATTTTGGAACATTTTAATTCTCTTTTTGGCGTGCTTATCCATTGGTTTCAATCCCTAGTAGGGATTTCATGATTTTGGAACTATATGCCGAGGGGTAGGAACTGGTGCAAAAAAAGGTTTGAGTTTCAATCCCTAGTAGGGATTTCATGATTTTGGAACTTGGGATATGTGGAATCACCGCGATGGGGGTAAGCTTTGTTTCAATCCCTAGTAGGGATTTCATGATTTTGGAACGCTAGCCCAACAGTGTCATATCAAGGACAGACAGTTTCAATCCCTAGTAGGGATTTCATGATTTTGGAACGACCAGGTATACTTGCAATGGATGAGTGCAGACGTGTTTCAATCCCTAGTAGGGATTTCATGATTTTGGAACCAATATCAGTAGATGGTTGGTTAACTCTAATCTTGTTTCAATCCCTAGTAGGGATTTCATGATTTTGGAACCCTATAGTCTACTGAGTCATCCCCATTATTAAGAAGTTTCAATCCCTAGTAGGGATTTCATGATTTTGGAACGCAGCGCTGCTGAGTTGTGAATTTAAGGATAATGTTTCAATCCCTAGTAGGGATTTCATGATTTTGGAACTTTACCTTGTCGTCTACCGTTTGATCGCTTATTGTTTCAATCCCTAGTAGGGATTTCATGATTTTGGAACTCTCTTTACGTCCAGGGGCATAGCTACTTATTGAAGGGTTTCAATCCCTAGTAGGGATTTCATGATTTTGGAACAAAACCTCCAATTGCATCAACTGTGGCGGAAAGGTTTCAATCCCTAGTAGGGATTTCATGATTTTGGAACCATAAGGGAACACCATCAGAGTACTCTTGTCTCTTGTTTCAATCCCTAGTAGGGATTTCATGATTTTGGAACTGCCGTATCCATTTTGTAGACTTGGCTTTTGACATGTTTCAATCCCTAGTAGGGATTTCATGATTTTGGAACAATTTGGTTGAGAGAATCGCCGCGCTAGAAGATGTTTCAATCCCTAGTAGGGATTTCATGATTTTGGAACAATTCCTGCAATGTCGTAGTTATTATCTGGAACGTTTCAATCCCTAGTAGGGATTTCATGATTTTGGAACGTGTAGTATTTTGCTTCTCTTTCCGCAAATACTCTAAAGTTTCAATCCCTAGTAGGGATTTCATGATTTTGGAACGCCCATCGCCAATTCCTCAGAGATAGGGGATACAGCGACGTTTCAATCCCTAGTAGGGATTTCATGATTTTGGAACTTCCTATTGATCAATAATTTTTCGGCATGTTCATCTCTGTTTCAATCCCTAGTAGGGATTTCATGATTTTGGAACTCCCACTAGTAGCTACCTTCTTGACTAATACCAGGTTTCAATCCCTAGTAGGGATTTCATGATTTTGGAACTTTGTCCCACTACTCTTTAGCTCCTTAGCCTTAATGATGTTTCAATCCCTAGTAGGGATTTCATGATTTTGGAACAATAATAAATATGTGGAATTCCCTGAAATCAGATATGTTTCAATCCCTAGTAGGGATTTCATGATTTTGGAACACTCCTTGGGTTGTTTGGTCAATTTCAAATTTCCCGTTTCAATCCCTAGTAGGGATTTCATGATTTTGGAACGTAAAGGGAAGTGTATTCAAGGTATATATTGGCGTGTTTCAATCCCTAGTAGGGATTTCATGATTTTGGAACCATTCTCAACTCCCCTCTTCGCCTTCTTAATGGTTTCAAGTTTCAATCCCTAGTAGGGATTTCATGATTTTGGAACGTTAGCCCCTGGTGCTCCCGCCGCACCAATCAAGCTGTTTCAATCCCTAGTAGGGATTTCATGATTTTGGAACGAATAGGAACGGTGTTCGATTGGAGGCAATACATGTTTCAATCCCTAGTAGGGATTTCATGATTTTGGAACTTGGGTTAATAATGGCTCCCATAACAGCGATCTAGCGTTTCAATCCCTAGTAGGGATTTCATGATTTTGGAACCAGGATCGTCTGCGTACTGTCGTTTTGACCACTGGGTAGTTTCAATCCCTAGTAGGGATTTCATGATTTTGGAACTCCAGTTCGTATAGAACGAGATTTATCTATTCAAAAGTTTCAATCCCTAGTAGGGATTTCATGATTTTGGAACTATTGGAGGTAACTAATGCAGTAGTCCAGATACCAGTTTCAATCCCTAGTAGGGATTTCATGATTTTGGAACAGCCATATAGCCTAATCCATTCTGTAGTCTATAGTGTTTCAATCCCTAGTAGGGATTTCATGATTTTGGAACTGATTTTTTTACCATCCGGTGTGTCGTATTCCAGGTTTCAATCCCTAGTAGGGATTTCATGATTTTGGAACTCCCAAATCCATGACCGTTTTTACACAAAGAGCCAAGATAAGTTTCAATCCCTAGTAGGGATTTCATGATTTTGGAACCGTCAGTTAATGAATTACCAGGCTCATAATCAGGCGTTTCAATCCCTAGTAGGGATTTCATGATTTTGGAACTTCTAGAAAATATCTTTTACACTCTAAGCATCCATGTTTCAATCCCTAGTAGGGATTTCATGATTTTGGAACCAGTGGTTCCAACCAACTGCTGTGCATAATAGGAGTTTCAATCCCTAGTAGGGATTTCATGATTTTGGAACTGAAAGTAATGCTGTTGAGGAAGGTAAAGGTATGGTTTCAATCCCTAGTAGGGATTTCATGATTTTGGAACCTCAATCAACTGCTTGTACTCCGGCTTATTTTTCCAGTTTCAATCCCTAGTAGGGATTTCATGATTTTGGAACTCAAGCGGTTACAAAACAAGGACGGATAAGCAAGTTTCAATCCCTAGTAGGGATTTCATGATTTTGGAACTTATTGCGATTCGATATGTCCAAATGTGGAGCAATTTTGTTTCAATCCCTAGTAGGGATTTCATGATTTTGGAACCTACTACTTACCCCCTAAAAGTCTTAAATTATCAGTTTCAATCCCTAGTAGGGATTTCATGATTTTGGAACTTTCCCTGTCAACAATTTCCTTGATTTCCTTGATGTTTCAATCCCTAGTAGGGATTTCATGATTTTGGAACGGTAAGGGCTGGAAAATGGCACCTAAGCAAGACGTTTCAATCCCTAGTAGGGATTTCATGATTTTGGAACGTTATAGAAGCTTTTTCTGACGGGGATTTATTTAAGTTTCAATCCCTAGTAGGGATTTCATGATTTTGGAACTAGATAAGTATAGGAGTCATCAAGTCCGTATACTAGTTTCAATCCCTAGTAGGGATTTCATGATTTTGGAACCCATTAAACCCACCAAAGGAAGCCATTACTCAGGAGTTTCAATCCCTAGTAGGGATTTCATGATTTTGGAACCGGGAATATTGGGGCTATCTCACTCCCAGGTGATTCGTTTCAATCCCTAGTAGGGATTTCATGATTTTGGAACCTAGCTTTATTGAACTTGGTGTTAGGTTGATTAATGTTTCAATCCCTAGTAGGGATTTCATGATTTTGGAACTTTCGCTACTTAGGTTTGGGCGAGTTGGAGTATAAAGTTTCAATCCCTAGTAGGGATTTCATGATTTTGGAACTTTGTTCCACCAACCCAAAGCCATCGCCCACTAGGTGTTTCAATCCCTAGTAGGGATTTCATGATTTTGGAACCAAGTATTGATAACGATGGGAATATTGTTGGAACGTTTCAATCCCTAGTAGGGATTTCATGATTTTGGAACTCTACTAACTCTACCCTTCTATCACTGGATATTGTCTTGTTTCAATCCCTAGTAGGGATTTCATGATTTTGGAACGATATGGGGTCTCCTTCCTTTAGTATACTAATTGTTTCAATCCCTAGTAGGGATTTCATGATTTTGGAACTATTATCAAGAAAGGTTGGCTTATTACCAGTCCCGTTTCAATCCCTAGTAGGGATTTCATGATTTTGGAACAGGAGACCATCTATCGTTTACTGTACCTGGCTTGTTTCAATCCCTAGTAGGGATTTCATGATTTTGGAACCTAATTCGTCTACTGTAATTCCTTGATTACTAGTTTCAATCCCTAGTAGGGATTTCATGATTTTGGAACCCAAGTACAGATTTTCCAGACCTAGTATGTGCTGATTTGTTTCAATCCCTAGTAGGGATTTCATGATTTTGGAACGCTGGTTCTTTGTAAAACATTCCACTTTCAAATTCATGTTTCAATCCCTAGTAGGGATTTCATGATTTTGGAACCCAAATCCGCTATTTCTACTTCTATATATCTTCTGTTTCAATCCCTAGTAGGGATTTCATGATTTTGGAACCCGTGATTTTCTCCACAAGAGCCATAGTAAATTCAGTTTCAATCCCTAGTAGGGATTTCATGATTTTGGAACAAGTTATTAAAAAATAGAAAATAGATATAGTACAAGTTTCAATCCCTAGTAGGGATTTCATGATTTTGGAACGCAAAAACCTCCGATGGATTTGCCTCGAATATTTCCGTTTCAATCCCTAGTAGGGATTTCATGATTTTGGAACGGCTAGTTCTTCCTGCGTGGAGGAATTGAAGTGCTTGTTTCAATCCCTAGTAGGGATTTCATGATTTTGGAACGATATTAGGAGTTTGAATCATTCCCGCCGTAATGCGTTTCAATCCCTAGTAGGGATTTCATGATTTTGGAACTTTATTAAAATATCCACACCAATTGGCATATCCTAGTTTCAATCCCTAGTAGGGATTTCATGATTTTGGAACAAATTGGTAGACTACCTTGAGATCCATAGGGGTTTGTTTCAATCCCTAGTAGGGATTTCATGATTTTGGAACGTAAACCTGGATAGCTACCTAATGCCCCTGGATGTTTCAATCCCTAGTAGGGATTTCATGATTTTGGAACATTAGCGTAATTGCTAACGTTCTCTAGTAGAAATGTTTCAATCCCTAGTAGGGATTTCATGATTTTGGAACGAAATTCACTATCTGGGCATTAACACCCTGTAGCCCGTTTCAATCCCTAGTAGGGATTTCATGATTTTGGAACGGCGTCCGCGCCCGTCTATTTTTCCGTTTTCAAGTTTCAATCCCTAGTAGGGATTTCATGATTTTGGAACTGTCGCAGTATTTATCCAATTCCTCTGAAGTTTTGGTTTCAATCCCTAGTAGGGATTTCATGATTTTGGAACGTGAAGAGGGGGTCGGTGAAGATAAATACCCCGTTTCAATCCCTAGTAGGGATTTCATGATTTTGGAACTTTCTACCAAAGAACCGGAACCAATAGCAGAAGCGTTTCAATCCCTAGTAGGGATTTCATGATTTTGGAACTACTGGTGTTGCTTAGTCTACTTAAGATTAGACGTTTCAATCCCTAGTAGGGATTTCATGATTTTGGAACCTCATTAATGAGCCATCCTTGAATACTCTCGGCATGTTTCAATCCCTAGTAGGGATTTCATGATTTTGGAACTCCAATGCCCCTGATGCTATATACGCTCTCTGTAACGTTTCAATCCCTAGTAGGGATTTCATGATTTTGGAACTCCACAATAATCACAATGGCATTTTTATATTTTCCCGTTTCAATCCCTAGTAGGGATTTCATGATTTTGGAACATTATTGCATAGAAAATAGCAGCTATTAAAACCACGTTTCAATCCCTAGTAGGGATTTCATGATTTTGGAACTCTTTCTTCCCTGTTATGTGGACGTTCAGATACTCACGTTTCAATCCCTAGTAGGGATTTCATGATTTTGGAACCTATTTTGCTCTAGGTTGGACAGCTGATAGGCCAGTTTCAATCCCTAGTAGGGATTTCATGATTTTGGAACCCTCATCTGAGGCATAGACTCGTACCACATGCTCTGGTTTCAATCCCTAGTAGGGATTTCATGATTTTGGAACATTCATCCACTTAGTTTCATTCTTATAGAGCATCTTGTTTCAATCCCTAGTAGGGATTTCATGATTTTGGAACTGCAGAAGTCTGAAAGCTAATCTATATATAGTTTTCAAGGTTCAGCTTCGCTGATCTAATCATATCATACATATATCGGACGATCACACAAGAAAAATATAAAAGGAAAATACTTCAAACCACCATATATCAAGTATTTCCAGATTTGCGCGGATTGTAATTAGTTGAAAATAACTGGAAACCCTGATGGGAGCTAGCGTCGAAGCATTTTTGCATTTGCTATCTTAATACACCTACCAATTCGCGCAAATAAATTCTAAAAGCCTAGCTAGACGGGGATTCTGCAAAAAAAATACTATTATCACGCGGTTGTTCTCCACCAATTCTCTCAACCTTACCCTGACAGCAAGCACAGAGAAAGAAAAAACGAATGCTGTCAATATCAGGCTTGATTAATTTAGCTAATCGCGATCGCAACTTAGCATACTGAGTAGAGGTAACATCACACTCAAACACAGAATACTGAACCCACTGTCCATAGGATTTGAGTATCGAGTGAACTTTAGTCCGTCGCTTGTCTTCAGGGATATCATAACTAACTACTATATACATCGCAAAAATTGACCTTACTTCAATACTAGAGGAGGATACTTATCGATTTCTCCCATAAGATATTTGCCTAATAACCGCACCTGTATCTCAAAAGCCTCTTGGTAGCTGCATTTTTGACCCATGACTGGGTGCTTAAAGCTGGATAGTTTTTTTTGTTGATAAGCGGTAAGAAATGTACGTCTTCCCTCCTTTGTTAACTCCACCGCCTGACTTAAAGGTTCAGCAATAAAATCCTTAGGGGTAAGTGATCGCTTATTAATCAATGACAGCACTATCGCATCAACCACCAAAGGGCGGAATTCTTCCATTACATCCAGAGCTAAAGAAGGTCTACCATAACGCTCTGTGTGTAGGTAGCCTAAATAAGGGTCAAAGCCGACAATATTAATCGCACTTTGAACATCATGGCGTAATAGAGAATAGCCAAAACTTAATAGTGAGTTCACTGGATCAGTGGGTGGACGGCGATTTCTAGAGGAAAATTTGAACTCTGAATTTTTTATCAACTGCTGAAAGCACCCAAAATAAGCTGCGCTTCCTGAACCTTCTAAACCTCTCAATGAAGCAATTTTATTAGTTTGTTCTATTGGGGCGAGCGCTTGTTCTAATCTAGTAATATGTGAACCAATATCCAGAGAAGATTCCCGTTGAGTACGAAGCAAGTGCTGGCGATAATTTTTTAACTTACCTCGCACAAAACCCTTAACTAGATGTATGGCTTGTGGTGTCTCTCCTGCTGCGAGCCATTGCGCTTTACGAATAAATAGATTTTTAGTCATCTCTGGTTCTATGCGTCCTAAATAACGACCATTTTCTGTGAGGAATGTTAAAGCGATACTACGTTCTAAAAGTTCGTTAATTACTGCGGGAGAAACTGTAGCTCGACCCAATACCACAACTCCATCAACTTTAATCAAAGGTACATCTAAGAGAGTTTTCTTTTCAGCTTTTACGGTTAAACGCTCATCGGTTTTGCCAATAAAAGCATCATTCTCAGCAACATAAACAGTTCCCATATTTTCCTCCTTAATTAGCTTCTTTGTAATGTTGAATTTTTTCAATTGCCTTGGGTAGACATTGTGTTTTTAAACTACATCCTAAGCAACGTTTACTGTAAATTGGTTTGGGGATAATTCCAGTTTCTAAAAGATTTGTTACAGCTTGAATTGTGGTGATCGCACTTTTTCTTAATTCTGCAGAAATCTCCACTAATTGACGTTGATGGGATTGAGCATAATAAACATAACCTGTGGTGATAGATTTTCCTGTCATCTCTTCCAAACATAAAGCTTGAGCGCAAACTTGTAATTCATCGTTATCCCATTGGCCTTTACTTCCTCGCTTATATTCGACTGGATAAAATTCACCGGATGTTAATTCGATTAAATCAGATTTACCAATAAGTTTATATTGTTCTGATTTCAGCCAAACTGCTCTAACTTGCCAAGTTTCTTCTCTCTGTCCCTCACCCGTAGTATGGACTCGCTCATGTAAACTTGTACCTTCAATAGTATACTGATTATGACTAAACTCTCCTGCACAAAACATCCGCCAACAACGATGTGGACAGTAGTTATATTGATTCAATGCTGCTATAGGAATGTATTCAATATCATTCATAAGTCAATTTGGTAATCTAAACGACGTAACATTCCCATGCCCATAGGTGTTTTCCTGCCTACTCCTGTATACAATGCAAAGTTAGCCAGAGTATTGATTTGTTTGATTTGATTTGGTTCCATCTCTCCTAGAAGGCGATAGCTAACTTCTCCAACTACACCAATAAAAATGCTGCGCGAATCAGGGAATATATCTGTATGAATATTCAAGTAAGAGGGGAAAATTGATTCGATCACAATATCATTAAACTCAATCCCACTATATTTATTCCATCGTGATAATAGGGAATTAAACACACATTCTCTTGTAGGGAGAGTATTATCAAATTTTCCTTGGCGGAAAGCAGTAGGTGTACAGAAGCTAAAATTAATCGTGCGATCACTATCACTAGCCAACTCATATAATTTTTCGTAGGAGGTAGCATTCGCCCAAGGTTGAGTAGATTGGACTGTACCTTGAATGCTGGTAATAAATAAGTTGGATGAACCTAAGTGCCAAGGATGTCGGGGATTGAGATTTAACCATAGTTGGGTCAGTTGGTTAAAGAGTTTGTCATCTAATAAAGAGATGCGCCACCAACAAGGAGTCCCGGCAGGGATAGTTTCTAGATAGGAGTATTGTAATTTATGGCTGTTTTTATTACCATTTTTATTTCCCATAATCCGAGGGGAGTTGATTTTGCTCATTTGTAATGGTGACAGAGTAAAGGATTTGTCTACTGTCGATTCATGTAGGCGATCGCCTAATGGTTTGTCCACGGAACTAACGAGGGTTAAAAATAGGGCGTGGACATGTCTTCCAGTGAGATAATGTGGGGCGATCGGCGACTGGGGTAGCAAGTTTAAAACTAAGCTATGAGGCATATTTTTTGAGACTATAAGGCATAATACTATTCAGGAATTTTCCATTGATTTTATGTAACTTATAACTGCTGATATCTTTTTATCCGTTTCATCAAATTTATACTGTAGTTTCTCCTCGAATCCCTTCGTTCTACACTTTTGAAAAATACCTGGTAACTCTACAAATCCCAGTTCTTCCTGATACTCGTATCTAAGTTTTCCGTCAAACGTAGATGCACCATCAGCTTCCGGACTAATTTTGACAAAAATATCTTTTTGATATGCACAACCCCAACGTAAATCTCTTATTGAATATCTAGTTGTTTCTTGATCATAATACCTTTCATACACATAAGTATTAGCATATTGATTTGTATTATCTTCTTCATCTTTTCTGATAATTAAACGGTCAAGTGGTACAATAATGTGAGGAATTTGCGACAAATTATCTATCCAATTATCTCCATTTGTACCGTCATCATATACTAAAGTTGCAGATGGTGTCCAGCTACGAGTTACTACTAAACCTTTTTCATGAGTTGGCTGACAAGTTAAATCTGCATTATAAACATATTCGTGTAACATTGAAAAAAGTTCGACTACACGATAATCATCAATATGATTAGGTCTTGATATACATTCACCTATTTTCTGAGCGTCAAATTTTGATAAGGATGATAAAATTTCTTGATATCTTTTCCAACCTGACTCGTCTAAACTTTGTGCATAAAATGGAATGTGATCGCCTTCTATTTTCCCTACAACAATTATCTTAGCGTCTGATATATTACCCTTACGATTACAACGTCCGGCTCTTTGAATTAAGTTTTCTGGTAAACAAATTTGAGAAATCAACACCTCACTGTTTAAGTCACAGCCAACCTCAATAGCACTGGTTGTAATTAAAATATAAGGCTGATTATTATCATCGCGTTTTTTGAGATTTTGATAAACTCTCTCACGCTGTTTATCATCTAATCTCCCATGATACAGGAATAACTCTTGATTTGCATTCAGAGATAATTTCAAATTCTTGTATATCTCTACAGCATCTTTGACAGTCTGTACAACAGCAATAATTCTTAATTTATGTTGTCTTTGCAATTCTATTTTGACCAGTTCAACAATACGAGATTGAAAAACATCTGATTTTTGCGAATTACCTTCAATATCATTTATCCATTCAAAAGCTCTATATTGAATCCTATTTTGATGTTTCTCTAATTCTAGACGGTTTTCCTGATTATCAACATAGTCAATAACTTCTAAGTAATCAAATCTCCGCATATATTCTTTTGGCATTGTTGCAGTCATTAAGACCATAGAACGTCCAGCCTCATAAAGTGAAGTTACCAAACAGTGAAAATTAGTAAACGAGATTTCATCATAGGTATGCCCTTCATCAAAACAGATAATTGTCTTTTCTTTATGAGTTTTTTCTTTATGAATCCTTAAAGGGAATATAAATGATTTCTGCTTATCTCCAAAAGCAAAATAACGATACATAAATTTGTCAAGTGTAGTTAAAATTACATCTCCCTTATAAAGATGTCGTCTGGGGTTACTTCGTTTTTCTTCTACACCATTAACATATATCCAACGTTGCATTTGTGAACCAGTATCTATAATTAGAGAAATTTCGCGTTGAGTATATACTTGTGAAAATCGTTTCAGATACTGTTCTAAACGTTGCTTTTGATCCTCAATTAAACTACGAGCAGGTAATGGTAAAATCAAGCGATCACGGTTTGCTAAAATAGGAAATAAAATAGTTTCAAACTTCCCCGACCCTGTAGGTGCTTTAATTAAATAATCTGGTGCTTCTGAAGTGGTTATCTTTTGATACATCTCCCTTTGTAGAGGGTTGGGTAAAAAATTAGCTAATTCTTGATACCAAAAATCACAATCTTTCTTATCATAATCATCCTTTAATCCAAAAGGTTTGAGTTCTATTGATATTGTTTCTTTTTCTAGGTTATTTCGTGATTCATTCCACCATTTTTTAGCTAGTTTATCTATTTTTTTACCCAACTCAAAATCTTTATTATTTTCTCGGCACTCTTTCAGTATATTTTTATGTTCTTCTGATAAGACATAAGCCCAGTATTTAAAATCTAATTTAATCTCATTTTGTTCAAAAATCCAAGGATCAATTCGATAGACATTAGTTTTTTGATTATCCAGATAAATTGTATATTCCATAAAAGTACGAGATTCAGCTTGTTTATCATCACCGATGACTCTACAAGCTAATTCTGCTTCAATTTGGTCACACATTTCTAAAATATAGAGTTCTTTAGCATAGGCTAAGGAATCTCTTAAAAGAATTTCTGCATACTCTGAATGTTTTTTTAATTGATAAGTATCTCGACAAATATCACCCACCGAATAGTCATGATGACCTCTTGCTAAACTTTGCACCCAGGCATCTTTACTTTTAGCTAAATATCTATGTCCTCGGAACGAATAGATATATTTTTTGAAACCTTTTTTTCTGTTAGTATCTACTTGTAATTCAAATTTTTGTGGTTTTCCAGCATCATGAATTTTTGCTGCTTCTTTAACTCTGTCTAAAGATGATTCACAAGGAAAGTCATTTTTAGACCAAGAATCTACTAACTTAACAACATTACCAACATGATTACCAAGAGGCTGAAAATAAATCTTATTAGGAATGGCTGCATCCTCATTAACTTGTTCTGGGAAGAATACTCTACCAAATATATAAGGATCTTGACTTTGTTTTTTAGACATTAATTTCTCCTTTTAATAAGCTTACAAGAGATGCAGGGATATAAATTTTTCCGTTAGTATAGTAATCAAGATTTGGAGTTAAATTCCCTTCGTTAGGATAGTAACCAATAACAAAGGGAATAAAACCTCCTACTTTAGTTGGTCGATTATCTAAAAACCCTTCTTCAATAGAGGAATTGTAAGAATTTATTTCCCAGTCGTAGCGATAAAGATTATAAATATCGCAACTTCCTACGAATTGATGACTTTGTAAAATTGCCTCCATTGGTACGAGAGTTGATGGAAAAGCTGCTAGTGTATCTAGTGTTAGCTTAATTGGTTCAGAAACTTCTTCTAATACAGCAAAACCTTCTTTTCCTAATTTGCATCCATAGCCTTCTAATTTCTTAAATTGTGCTAAAGCATCTAAAGATTCACTGATAACATAACCTATTAGTTCTTCAGCTATGAAATATTCCCAGGTATGCAATTGAAAATTTGCTTTATCTTTTTCCATATATAACTTAGAAAAGCTATAGTGGTTAAATTCTCGCATCCCTTTACGATAGGTTTTATGTATTGTACGTAATGAATTTGGTTTAGGATAAGCACCCAAAGCAATATAAAGGGGTGGTAGAATGTAAACAGGAGGATTATCTTTATTAACGTGAGTTTCAGGAATATCTAACCCAACACTTAGCATTCCTAATCTTCGCAAAAATCCTGATAGAGTTGTCGGTGGAACGAACGGATAAGTGGCAATATTCAAGATAGAACCTGGCAGAATGCGAAAAGTCATTGCTGCCATAGGTATAATTTTCAACTGGAGGCAATACATACATTTATGCCTATAGATTTATACTTGTAAAACTGTCTTAACAAAATTAGCAGCATATTCTTGCAATTTTTCCAAAGCTTTATCTCCTATCCATCTATCAAAATAATCATGATGGATATGATCGATTTTAGAGTGTGGATATTGAGCAAGTCGCATAAAGTCTTGAATTGCAATTTCTGGGTCAGTAATAGCTGGAGAAATCACGGGACGTTTACCTTTGGGAAAAAGATATTTATCCACAACTAAAAGTGGTATTTGGTTTGCATTTTCAGCAATTGAAATACCTTTGGGGTTTCCAGATCCAATACGAGGTAAAGCATCTAGAAAAGCATAGGCAACAGATGAAAATTCTTTATCTGTTACACTCAATGCATGGTTAGAAACTGGGTAAAAAATACCAGGTTGATTATATTGGCGTTTAAATAGTACTGGTGTTTCATCTTTTTGGTTTACTAACCGTGAAGGATGCATAGCACGTTGCTTATCTATTGGATATAAGTCTTGAATTGCAACACCACCACCATGTGTCACGCGACCAATTAAAGTGCTTTTGCCAGGGTCTAGTGCGCCATAGGGAGCACAAATGGGACAGTCTTGTTTTGCACAAGTTTTAGGAATACCACATTTATATTTATCTCCCAAGAGTTCACCACTTTTGACGGGTGACCATAATAAACAACGTCTTTCTACACCTCTACGTTTAGTAGGTGAAAGATAGCATTTTTCGAGAGATTGACCATCTTTTGTACTTAATTTTACAGTCTCTACGACGTTTACGTTTACTTGTACTTCATCCCCAAAATAGAGTTCTTGTGAACCTTCTAAAATTGCATAAATATCAAAATGAGAACGGGGATTTTTAGCATCAGTTTTATCTAATCCAGTTGTCATGATTATTTCTCACTTGTAGATTTAAGTTTACGAACCAATTCAGGAAAGCGTGTGTATAGGGAAAGTTTAAGGTTATAGGTCAATTCATTCCATTCTCTATCTTGCTCGTAGCCATTTTCAGCAAGATACGTATATGCCATAATTATATCGTCTGCATAAAAAACCATCTGAGTTTTTTGTTTCTCTTCTCGTTCCAAAATTTGTAATTCAGTTTCCAAAAATTCTTTTGCCTTGTCATAGATGAAAAAGTTATCTCTCTTCCGATCAAGTGTTGCTTGTACAATTTCTTTATTTTCATCGCCCAGGGTAGCATAATAACAAAAAGCAACAGCATCGTCTACTTGCTCTATAATTTTGCTCATCTCTCTTTCAGCATCTTCTTTTTTCATGGATTTCTTAGCTGTGCTTTCCAGAGATAGAACAAAAGCGTAGGTTAAGCCTGTTAATGCTGCAACATCTCGATATAATTTCGCTCTTTTACGTATCTGTTTTGATGAACTCATATCTTCCTCAATTATCTTACAATAAAGTTGCCTGATTTTTTCCATTTGTATGCTATTGGTAATGTTCGCTGATTTAACTAGAGAATAATCAGCTAAAAAAGGTAGATCTTTTTCTACATAACGTATCGCCTCTCCTAAATTAGAATTTATATCTTTGCCAGAAACTATTATTGATTGTCCATAGCATTCGATTAATCCTTTAATAAATACTAAATGTCTGTTAACCAACTTTATCTCTTTACTTCCTTGTGTAACAAGATAAAACTCAAAATCTGTTAATACTTCTGTAGGGAAAATAGAAGCAACTTTCGCTAGTGTATATTGGACTTGTCCCAATTTATCAGAAGCTATATCACCATTAGAAGTTTTTTCAGATGTTAAGAGTAGATACTTACCAGAACTTAAGTTCAGTTCTTTGTTTGTCAGCATCTGGATATACTCTTTTAACTTTAAATTAACAGATTCATTATTTTTACTTCTCAGTTTTAAAATAATGCTTTCATCTGTTACTTTTAGAGGGGAAGCAAAAGCTAGGCTAGAACAGGAAGAACAAATATAAGGACGATCTTCACTTGATGAAGATTGACGACGCTGAGAAGGTCGCTCAAACATAAATCTAGCAACTTTCCATTTGGCAGTTTTTGGATCAAGTCTAACTCCACAAGAGTAGCAAAATTCTTTACCATCATCTCCAGGGGATCTTACCTCCATCCTTATAGGAGTTTCACTTAATAAAGGTTCTGGTTTAGGATCATAAGGTTGATACTTTTCTATTAGGCGATACATTTCTAAAATACATTGAGTAAAAATGTCACCACGAGTAGAATTTATTTGGTCTGTAGCTGTTTTATTAAATCTTGCACTAATATCAACAATGTCTTTGAACTTTTCAGGGTTATTTTCACGATCTAATCGAATAAACACAAATGGATTTCCATCAGATAGTTGTAGTAATGAAAGCTTTTGTTTTACAGAATCTTGAATAAATATCGCCTGAGATAATAGTTTTTCTTTTTGATTATTAAGCTGATTGATTTTTGTTTTAGCTAAACCTGGTATTTCTAATTGATTTTTGATATCCTCTAGTTTTTCCCAGATTGATTCTTGTTCCTTTAAAATCGAATCAAAAGATTTTTGAAAAGCTTCATTATATTTTTTAGCTTCTTTATCCTGAATTTCTTGCAACTCTTGTAATTTCTTGTCTGTATTTGGTTTACTTTGTAAATCACTAATTTTTCTTTTTCTGTTAAGCTGACGTTCTTCAACATTATAAATAACTGCTAAATAACAGGCAGCTAAAATATCAGCTTGTTCCTTACATATTATTGGAATTTCCAAAGTACTAAAACCACGACCAGCCAAGGTAACACTATTCAACAAAATGATAAATGTTTGTGTTAAATCCCTTAGCTGATGTTGGCTAAAACCTTTTTTTGAAAAAGCTATATCTTCTAGAAACTTATCCCAGTATATACTAAAATTAGTCGATTCTTGTCTAGCCGGTATAAAAACAATTACATGGAAATCACTTTCATCTAATACAACTATATAATATACCTTTTGCAAATACTCCAAGAATCTATCACTTGCACTTTCAATAGCTAGCCTTGATTGTAATTCCCCAGGTAATGGTTTCTTGTATAGAATTTGAATTCTACCAAGTTCTTGATTTCCTAAAGTTACAAAATTGTTATCCTTGAAATTTAGTTTTGGTAATTTATTATTGCTCACACTACGCTTTATGTTTAATTGTCTGACCAATCTAGAATCACCAAATGATCTTGCTATTTGTTGGCTATTGCTGTAATTTGCTAAGGCTACTAGTAAATCAGATTTTTCCTGATAATCAATAACTTTTGCAGCTAAAACACTTAAATAAATTTTCAATATATTTATTTGATCTGTGATCATTTTTCACCTCTATCTTACAAAGTTTATACTCGCTTCAAATTTTACCCAATTCCTTTTTTCGCTACTTATTTTCGGTTATCCATTTTCCATTTAACTGAAAATTGCCAAAAGTAACAAAAGAGGTTTACAGTTGTTGACCTCACTGGCTGCCATTTTTAAGAAATGGGAGCAGGGAAAACTACCCCCATATCTAATCACTTTTTAAGCGATCGCTTTTGATTCATCTACTTCTATTAGCCTATATTCATGCTGCTGACCCTGAATACGGCGTTTATCGAACTGATAACCACGTTTTTTGAGGACGTGCAAGGTTGCAGAAAACCGATGGCTAACTTTTTCAACTAACTCATCTTTAGAATGCCAGCAAGCGTCTGACATAAGTTGAAGCATACGATCGGACAGATTTTCTTTCATCTGAAATTACCTCAATAGGTTTACGCCGAAGAAGCCATATTAGTGCTAACCTATGAGATACCACTCAACATAGGTAAACTGGAACGGCTTCTTCATTTCCGGTTTACTAAATTAATTTAACATATTCATCGTCTGTAGCAAAGAGGTGGAAAATTTTCTAGAAAATTTTGCAGTAGCTTTTGAAAGATGTATACTGAAAAGCGTTGAGACACTCTAATCCCATTAGGGATTGAAATTGTAGAAAAGAGGTGATCAAGTCTTACATGACCTCATGAATCCCTATTAGGGATCTTCAGCCAGAGCTACACTCTGGCTTTTTTAGTATCTGTATAACAAGTAACATTATATTTTTTGGCATTTCGGCTCTCTATTTATCTGGTATACAGATACAATAGCTATAAATAGCAATTATGTCAATAATATACTTATATTTTCTCAATGTCTAGGAAAAAAGAGACAATTACACTGTCAATACCTTCTGGCACAAAAGAGCAACTGGAAGAAATTGCCCGAAAATTGCGGATCTTTTGGGGTAAGTCTCCCAGTGTGTCTGGATTACTGGTCGCGATCGCCCAGCAAGTGTTTGAAGTTGGTGAACCTTTCGTCCTTAATCCACCCCAAGTAGCAGCACTCCAGCAAGCCATAGGAATACTCAAAGATTCTGGTTTTATTGAACAAGCGCAAACTATCTCTAGTCTGTTACTAGAAAGAGGACAGCTGGAATATCCTCTCCGCCAATTGCTACTCCAGCAAGTCAGCCAACCAACGATGGAAGCATGGCGGATTCTTACAGACCAATTCCGCCAAAATCAACAACCATTTCATCTACTTTATGGCAATTCCCAGAGTCAGGACTTATCATTTACAGTACGTTACGCGGAAATTGGTTTTCAAGAGAAGCGTTTTTACTTAAATATTTGGTGTGATGAAACTGAAGATGTTATAGATCCTGATTTTCCAGAACTCATACATAATCGCTGTTTGCGTCTGGATAGAATTAAAGGTGTTGTCCCAATCAACGGACAATGGCGACATCAGGGACTAGATTTTCTGAAAGTATACTTACACTTTTATGGAGGCATGGTCAAAGCCTATGAAGCAAAACCGAATGATATCAGTAACGAAGCCATGCGAGATGTGCGCCAAGTTATCAGAAATGTGTCTAATCCCTTTTGGTTAATCAGGGAAGTGCTGCGTTATGGGGATGAATGTGTGATTATCTCCCCAGAAAAACTGCGATCGCATATCAAACGGAAAATTATCGCTCTTGGTCAACATTATGATTTGACTTTTGACTGCTGAAATTTACCCTAAGTTGAGTGGCATATTTAGAAAAATCACTATTTGGTATTGAATTAGGTCGAGTGGGAGTATTATAATGAGGGGTTTAAGCTTTTTACGTTGATTGACACCCCAACTGAATCTTCTCCGATTTTTTACTGAAGAACCGAATTTGGTGCTTTGAGACAGGTTTTGAATTTTATTTGAAAGCGTCAACCATACTCAAACTAAAAACCTACATCTGTCAGGATAATACTCCCTCTCGACTTAACTAGTGGAAGGCGGCGGAAGTTATGCCCCACCAGGAAAACACAGAAGAATCTAATAGCTTAAGGACTTTGGCTGCATTATATAAAGCATATTTTTTGTGGGAAAGAACTCCCGCCATCCTGCACTAGACCCCTTTTCTGTTGGACACACAAACTATCTTACAATCCCAGAAATAGTTTGTTCCACTTGTCGTTCTATATTCGTACCAGATTGATATGCATAACTATTAGTGCAAAAAAATACTTTTGAGAAAGCCAGTAATTTCAATCCATGCGGCATCAGTAGTAACTGGATCGAACCTATAGCCATCATCTCGCATAAATGTATGGTTAGCCTCATACTCAATTAACTTATAGTTTATATTACTTTCCTTAAGTGCTTCTAAGATAGCTAATCTTCCCTCTTTTGGAATATGCGGATCCAAAGTACCAAAAATCAACAAAACCTGACCTTTAATCTCTCTTACCCTCGCCAGAGTATCTGCTTTCTCCCTACCGAGTTTGCCATTATGAATGCCAGTAGGATACACGCAAACTGATGCTTTGACTTCTTCATTGAGAGCAGCACGCAAGGCAAGATGTCCCCCGATACAAAAGCCAATTGAACAAATTTGCCCCTGTTCTACACTTTGAGAATTTACCAGAAAATCCAAAACAGCTTTTGTATCTCTGTCGAATTCAGATGTGCTTGTTTTTCTAGCGGCATCATTGCCCTGAATACGTCCTAAGTCAGTTGGCTCTAAAATAAAACCGACTGGAAACTGTCTGTGGTATATCTCTGGAGCAGCTACTACGAACCCATAACCTGCAAGATGATCTGCCAGCCTTGTAATTGAACCTCCAAGTTGATATATATCGGAATAGAAGATTATTCCTGGGTATTTACCTTCTTTTTCCGGGCTAACTAGGTAAAGCCTCATTGACGAGTCATCTACAATTAAGCTTGTATTTTGTCTTTTAACTTGCATAAATACTTTAGTCTATAATTGAATGCCTTACTACGGACAAAGTTAAGTAGAGATTTGAGGAGATGTAGAGCACCCATTCACAAGAATATTATTCTATCGCAGTTTTTATCAACTCAAAATATAGATAAACCGAAGCAAGAGTATTAAACGTAATCATGTCACTGGCAGTAACTGCTGATACCTTACTTAAACTCGTGTAGAACACCAAATTAGCAAGTAATAAGAATGAATTTTTAGGGTAGAGGTTGGATATGATGGCAAAGCACCTGTGTTAGTCACCACAGCAGTTTTACTAATCCTAATATTGCCCAGAGACATTCTAGTGCAGCACGTCTGGAGTTCTAACCCACTAGGATACTCCAGAAGAATCTAATAATGTGGGGGCTTGGGCTGC
>Ga0116226_10001329_pt1 | contig 21319 bp, 11 predicted proteins | sample S1TSphfallax_FD_89692 | JGI IMG/M metagenome (GOLD analysis project Ga0116226, IMG submission 89692) | Host-associated microbial communities from peat moss isolated from Minnesota, USA - S1T2_Fa - Sphagnum fallax MG | ecosystem: Host-associated > Plants > Peat moss > Unclassified | place: USA... | reverse complement strand
TCGACCCCGTTTGACCCCGCCGCCGTCTGCTGCACGCCCGAGTAGACGCTGAAAGGCAGCCCGCTGCTGATCGTCGAGATGCTGAGCAGGGTCCAGCCGGCGGTCGCTTTGCGGCTCACCGGTTGCAGCCAGGCGGCCTTCTCCAGCTGCAGGTCCTGGGCCAGGCTCATCGTAAATCCGTGCGCCACGTCGAAGCTCGCCGGGCCCTTCTCCGCGTGGGTATTGAAGGGGTTCTGCGGGTATGGGCTTGAAACGGCGCCGGTCTGGTTGCCGCCCCCAGTCACGCCGCTCGTGTCGTCAAGCGCCTTCGACCAGGTATAGCTGATCTGCACCCCGGGCCCGCCGCGCGGCACTGTCCCGGTGAGCGAGGCCTGCAGCGCGTGGTAGCTCGAGTGCGCGGTCGCGGTAATCAGCTGCTCGGTGCCGAAGCCGCCGATCGCGTTCCCGTTACTGTCAAACTGCGTGTACGGCGCAAACCCGGGCCCCGCGCCGGAGTACCCGTTCGGGAACGAAGTCCGCGGCAGGTGTACCGAGGCGGTGCCCACGTAGGCGGCGTCCGCGGTGAGCTTGCCGATGGGACGCTCCACGCCCAGCGTCCAGGTCTGCAAGTAGGCGTTGCCGAAGCGCCGGTCGATGCCGGTCAGGTTGATCGGCGTAAGCTGCGCGCCGGGGGTGAGCGCGGCGAGGTCCTTCTGATAGCGCACCACGTCGAGAACCGTGTTCGGCGCAACGGTGTTCGTCTTGCCGCTGGCGAAGATGTTCTGGCCCGAGGGTGTGTAGAAGACCGGCAGTTCGGCGGAGGTGATCTGAAAGCCGTACGGAATCGCCGCACCCTGGGCCGCGGTGATGTGCGGGTAGATCTCAAACGGGACCGCGCCGGTGAGGAAATTATCCTGCCAGATATTGGGCGGGATCGTGGTGAGACCGCCGCCGGCGTGGATATGCAGGGTGCGCGTCGCCCTCCAGTCGAGCTGGACGCGGGGCGCAATTCCCTTCAGGTCAAAGCGATAGCCCGGCTGCGGGTTGACGGCATACTCCTGTTCGGAGCCGTTCATCAGGAAACCCGAGGTGCGTCGGGCGCGCTCGGTGATCGGGGAGTAGAGCTCGTAGCGAACGCCATAGTCGAGGACGAGCGAGCTCGATATCTTGAACGTGTCCTGCACATAGAACCCGCCGCCGTTGCGCGAGATAGCGGCAGGGCCGCTGTGGTAGCCTCCCGAGGCATAGGGCGCGGCGACCGCCACGGTGTACACAAAGGCGCTGCCAGTAAGGAAGGCGCTCAGGGTATCCGGCAGCGGATCGCCCGCATGGATGGTGTGGGTGCCGCTCTCGGACGGTATATCGGCGAGCGCATAGGAGGTGCCCCCGCCGAAGTCGTACTCGCCATTCGGGCTGATCCCGAAGTAGGTCGTATCGCGGTTCACGCGCACCTCGCCGCCAGCCTTGATCAGGTGGCGGGCGGTGGTCCAGGTAAAGTTCTGCCGGGCCTGAAAGAGGTTGCCGAAGGCCGACATCACCGAGCCGCCGTCGGTATTGAAGCCCTCGAAGAGGCCATCCAGAAACTTCACCGCCGGGTCGGTGTGGTTCGGCGTAGGAAACTGGGGCGTGGTCCGGGTAAAGCTGATGGAGCTCTCAAAGGCGAACCTCGGGCTCACCGTCCGTGTGTACGTTAGCACGCCATTACGCTGGTGATCCACGTAGACGATGCCAAAGCTGGGATCGAGCGCGGTCTGGTCCGGGTTGGTCGTCGGGCCGAAGAGATTGTTGAAGTTGAACCTCGCCATGAGCTGCGCCTTCTCCGAGAGCTTGTGGTCGAGGCGAAACGAGAACTGGTTGGCGTCGGTTGCGACCTTCGACGAGACCGCGTAAGTATTCGCGCCGTAAGGGCCGGTCGGGTTGTTCGGGAGCGGATACCGCGCCAGGATCGCCGCGATGGCAGGGTTGGGGGTGATCAGCAGGGTGTCGCCCGGGAAGGCGCTCGTGTCGAGCCCCGCGCGCTCGTCCGCGTCCGGCACCGGCAGCACCTGGGTGGTGCCGAGCACCTGCCGGAAGCCCTGATACTGGCCGAAGTAGAAGGTCTTGCCGCGCCCGTCGTAGACCGACGGGATGACCACTGGACCGCCATTGGTGAAGCCGAACTCGTTGCGCCGGAAGGGCGGAATTCTGCCCGGGTCGGCGATCGAAGGATGATCGAAGTAATTGCGCGCATCGAGCGAGGAGTTGCGCAGGAACTCGAAGACCGACCCATGAAACCCGCTGCTGCCCGACCGCGTGAGAATGTTCGTAAATCCGGCAGCGCCCCGGCCGATCTCAGCCGGCATCCAGCCCGAGGCCGAGCGGATCTCCTCGATCGCATCGACGTTGAAGTTGCTGAAGGTCGCCCCGCCCATCTCCGGGTCGCTCGTGTCCGCGCCATCCATGGCGAAGACCGCCTCGACGCCACGCTGGCCATTGATGGCGAACTGCTGGGTGAAGTTGGTCTGGCCGTTCGCGTCGGTCATGGTGCCGGCAGCGAGCAGCAGCAACTGGCTGAAGTCGCGTTTATTGAGAGGGATCGCGCTGACTGTCTCGCTCGATAGAGCCTCCCCGCCGGTGGCCGAGGTCTCGGCCGGCGCGAATGCGACCGTGAGCGCGCCTGTCGCGGGCAGAGTCACGACCAGGGGCGCCGAGCCCGCCTGCAAGGTGAGCGATCCGGTGTACGCATGGCTGATCCCGTCGACCACAGCCGTGAGCCGATAGGCGCCCGCCGCCAGCCCCGCGAAGCGGAAACTGCCGTCCGCCCCGGTCACCGCGGCAAAGTCTCCGCCGGCATCCGATAGGTGCATCGTTGCGCCCGCCAAAGGCGTACCCGCGCCCGTACGCAGCACCCCTGCCCAGGAACCGGAATTGCTCTGCTGGCTGAAAAGGATCGATGGCAGAAAAAGGAGCAGCAGAAGCATGCGTTGCCGGATGAACATGAACCGTCATTCTATACGGCTTGTCCCACGGCAGAACAGGCTGCTGGGGTGAACGGACCGCCAGTCGCTGACGGGCGGGTGTTCCGCTGCCGGCCCTTCAGGTTGAAGCATACGCCATCCATGCCGCTAAAACCCGCGCATGGCAACAATCCTGCGCGGAGCCGGCGACGCAGAAGGGTCCCTACTCACCTACAACGATCTCGCGGCTGCCGCATCAAGGCGCGTCGATCGTCCATAGAGCCGCTACCGGCTGCGATGGACTTTGAACTTCGAAGTTGAGCGACTGGTACGCGGTTGCAGCAGAACCGGGGTCCGACACCTTGACCACCAGTCGGTAGAACCCGGGCGGGAGTGTGTCGGTGCGCAGATCCTTGCCCATCAGCAGGTTGCCATCGGCGGTGAACGAGCCGCGATCGACAGTCTGGTCCTCTTCGACGCGCGTCGGCGAGTCCATTCTCCCGATCAGGTAATGAATATTGATAGACCTGCCATGCAGCGCGGTGGGCGAACCAGGCGGCGCCCAGAGCTGAAAGATCGCGCGCAGCGGTTCGCCCTGCGTTACCGAGGCGTTGTCCGAGCCGATCGGACGCAGACGCACGCCGGAGAAGCTGAAGGGTGCGCGGCTGTTGACACTCTGCTCCGGCGTCCGCGAGTTCGCAAAAAACAGATGGCTGATCCCGATCTTGTCTTCAGCCCCCGGCACGATCACCGCGCGGGTCTGATGAAAGGCCTGCCTGGTGGACAGGTTCGTGAGCGTGAGGCTCAGCTGATAGCTGCCCGGCGGCGCTGCGATGCGGCCTTCAAGGCCAAAGCATTTTCCCTCAATCGTCTGAAAGTCAGCCTTCGAGAGATAGTCCGTGAGCGGCTGGGTCCGGTCGGAGACCACCTTGCCGTCGGCTGCGGTCAGCTTTGTTTCGATCTGCAGCGAGTAGTAGTAGCGGCCCTCGGGCTGCTCGGTGAGCGAGAAGTCGCCCGGATGCATGAGGCGCATCAGGTAGTGGATGCTGGTCTGCTCGCCCGGATCGCGCGTCGCGATCACCGCCAGATCACTGAACTGTTCCCCCAGCAGCACGCGGTGAGTCACGCCCTCGGTTGCCGCTCGTCCGGCGGCCACCATCTCGCGAACCTGGGGCAGATTGCGATAGTTGCGAATGTTGTTCAGCAGCACATCCGATTGCAGGGAGGACGTAGGGTCCTTCAGATCGACCGGCTCGCCCGGAATCAGCGAAAGCGCGACGTGCGCGGCTTCATCGTTGATATCCCGCTGGATGAGCTTGATCGCGGTCTTGTCATCGTTGATCGCGTTGGTTGAGTTGATCAGCTTCTGCGGGCGGTCGCCGTACGGCGAATAGAGCTCCCAGTCCTCAGCCGCGCTCTGCTTGTAGAAGAGCACATAGAAGTGGACAGGCAGCGCGCCGCTCAGGTTCTCGTAGAACCAGATCTGGATGGGCTTGAGTTCCGCCGTCTCGAGATAGCGCTCGATCTGCTGGGGCGGCCCGAGGGTGATGTAGACCATGCCCCGGTCGCTGCGCCAGCCATCCTGCACGTTGCCGTAGCCGAAGTGCGCATTCGCATAGGCAAGCCGCTCGTAGTGCTGATCCTTGGCGGTGTTGGTGGGCGCGTTCGGGTCGGGGTTGCGAATCTGCCAGAACCGGTCGATGAACTTCTCCCGGTCCTCCTCGGTCTTCAGGTGCAGAAAGACATCGCGCTCCTCGTTGGTGATGAGGTAGTTGACCTCCTCATGCAGCCAGTGGGCGTCATGGGGCGGCAGCACCGGTTCGCGGGTCGCCCAGGCGCTCAGCGAACAGAGGATCAGCAGAGACGCCAGCAACTTCGATCGCAGGCCGGCGGTGTAAATCTTGATAATCGTAAGCATCCCATCCAATGCGCCAACCGAAGGCGCGAATCCACTGCCCAGGCCCAGGCCTGCTCCCGGCCAGCCGCCGATCGCCCGTGAGCCTCTGAGAGTCAGACGAGCCCCAGCTAATCCCGCATCTCAAATCTACAGTTTTTTGTATTCCTCTTCAAGATTAAGGGAGCGTGCCGTATCGACGGCGTCCCGTTTTGAATCCAAACCCTTCTCAATCCTGTACTTTCGTCATCTTGCCACTTTGGCCCCCGATGTGCTCTTTACCCTCAGAGAACCCTGTCGCAAGAGGTAACCTGACCCTGAGTTCCCCTCGATCAGGTCCGGCGCTTTCCCACTTTCCGCCTTTTTAGGAGTGTATGCATGAAGAGTGTCTTCCAGCGATCCTGCCTGATGCTTGCCCTTTCCACCGTCACGGTGGCCGCCGTACCCGGTGCGCTTCTCGCCCAGGAACAGTCCAGCACCAAGGGCGCCCTCGCCGGCGTGATCACCGATGCGACCGGAGCCGTCGTCCCAGACGCCAAGGTGACGATCACCGGCGGGGAAGGCGCGCGCACGACCGTGACCGACGCGTCCGGGCACTTCCTTATGGGCAGCCTCACGCCTGGTCTGTATACGGTGAACGTCGAGGCCGCCGGCTTCAAGGCCGAGCAGGCCAAGAACCTCGAGGTCGTCATCAACAAGACGTCCAGCGTCAACCTAGCGCTGCAGGCAGGCGCAGTGGCGGAGACGGTCAACGTCGACGCGACCACCACCGAGATCGATACCGGCTCGACCGCTATCAGCACCAACCTGACCGACACTTTCTATAACCAGGTTCCTGTGGCGCGTAACGTCGGCAGTCTCTTCGCGACTTCGCCGGGCGTGGTCAACAGCGGCGGCGCTGGTACATCGAACCCTTCGATCGGCGGCGCGAGCGGCCTGGAGAACCAGTACTACGCCGACGGCGTGAGCATTGGCGACGCGGGCTACGGCGGCCTGGGCGTATACAGCCCGACCTACGGCTCGCTCGGCACCGGCATCAACCTGACCTTTATCCAGGAAGTTCAAGTCAAGACGGCGGCCTTTGAGCCGAAGTATGGATCGGCCGATGGCGGCGTGGTGCAGATCGTAACCAAGTCCGGCGGCACCGCATATCACGGTGCGCTCTCGGCGTATCTCGCGCCTCCCCAGTTCAGCGGGACGCAACGCTATGCCGACAATTACTTCGACCGCCAGAATACCCACGGGCGCGTCTTCTCGCAGCCGCAATACGACGCAGCATTCGAGTTCGGCGGCTATGTTCCGGGCAAGTACACCCACGACAAGCTCTTCTTCTACGGTGCGTATAACCCGGCGTTGAACCAGTTCGACTGGATCTCGCCAACGTCAACTGATCCTACCGCGCCGACGCTCTCGACCCACGGCCCGTTCACCAACAGCACCACGGTCAACAGTTGGGCTGCCAAGGTCACCTTCCGCCCCACTGACAATCTGACCATCGACGCGTCTGCCTTTGGTGATCCGGAGCGCACCAACGCCGGCTACGGCTATGTGGACCAGGACACATTCCCCTACTATCCCAATCTCTACCTGACCAACACCACCAACTTCAGCCGCCTGAACTATGGAAGCCGCAGCGAGTCGCTGCACATCACAGGAACGCCCTCGGCTACTGCGGAGTTCAATATCGCGGCTACGGCAAAGAAGAGCCACTTCACTGAAGTCGGTCTGGAGAACGTGTATCAGATCACCGACTATACCGACATTCTGCAACCCGCCGCATTTAACGCGCAAGGGCTGGGCTTTACGCAGAACCCGAATACGCGAGACTACAGCTTCAATGCGGATACATCGAAGACGGTTCGTTTCTTAGGCCAGTCGCACACGCTGTCGATCGGCTATAGCTTCATCCACAGCATCTACAATCTTGACAAGGCTTACAGCGGCGCTAGCTTCTCGTTCCCAACGACCGATGCGGCCGGCGATCCGGTTAAGGCTCCTTTGGCAGGCTCCACGACAGGCGCATCATTCCAACTCGAACCCGCCGACCCAACCTGCCCGATCCAGTACTGCCCGGATCTCAAGGGACCAGGAACCCAGGTTTACCTGGAGCAGGTGCGGGGCATCTTCAGCAACCCGGTTGTTCCTTCGAGCATGAGCTACAACGTCGTATGGGGTAACGACAACTTTGCGATCGGCAACAAGGTCACAATCGATGCCGGCCTCCGCTGGGACCAAGAACTACTTGAAGGCGTCCAGCAAGGGTATGTATTCAACGACAATTGGTCTCCCCGCATGGGTATCAACATCGATCCTATTGGCGATCACAAGCAGAAGGTCTTCTTCAACTGGGGCCGTTATACCCAGTTGCTGACAGAAGACGCAGCCATCCGGTCTCTCGGCCAGGAAGAGGATATTCTTGGTGCGAACTGGGAGCCCCAAACGGACGGAAACGGAAATGCCATCATCAACTCCAATGGCACGGTCAACCCTATCCTCGACTCGGCGCACTTGATCAGCGGTGTCCAAGCAGCGGGGGCTGAGGGCTCGGCTGTCTCGTTCAGCGGCAGCAGCTTTCCGGAGTTGATCCAGCCCAAGACGAAACTGAACTACGAAGAGGAGTTCGTTGGCGGTATTGAAAAGCAATACGCGGGCTTCGTGTTCAGCGCGCGCTACAGTGATCGCCGGCTACTCCGCATCATTGAAGATCAGTCAGGTGCGTCCCCGGAGGGCAACCTTAGCGGTTATGTTCCTCAAGACTTCCTGATCGGCAACCCGAGCGCTCATTCCGACTACTTTACCAACGAATCGGAGCAAGCTTATACCTTCAACGCGGCGCTGCCCAACGATGGTGCTCCTGCGGACTGCCCTCAAAACTACAATGTCGCTTACGGCAACAAGCCCTTTCTCAACAGCGCCGGGCAAGTAGCGGGTCAGGGTGGCGTTTGTGGTTCTAATGGTCCAAATGTTGGAGCTCCTGTTCCTGACGGTAAGGTTGACGGCGAGCCAAACGCGCGTCGCCACTATCAGGCTATCGAGTTGGAAGCGAACAAGAACTTCAGCCACAATTTTCTTCTTCGCGTGAACTATCGCTGGGCCAAGCTCTTTGGCAACTATGAGGGCCTCTACCGCAACGACAATGGTCAGTCTGACCCCAGCATCAGCTCGCTCTTTGACTTTACCCAGGGAGCGCTAGGAATGCTGGGCGACCAATATAAGCTTGGATTTCTGAACACGGACCGCCGACAAGTGGGTAATATCTATGGCACGTACGTGGTGCCGGGAGGTTTCGCGAAGAAGCTAACGGCCGGCCTTGGTCTGCGCGCAAGTTCCGGTCAGCCTATCTCCAACTTCGGCGCACATCCCGTGTATACAGATGCTGGAGAAATCCCACTTGGGGGCCGCGGCTCCGAAGGACGCAATGCCTCTAACTACCAAGTGGACCTGCACACCGATTACCCAGTCAGATTCGGAGAGAAGTACAGCCTGAAGCTGGCCTTCGACGCGTTCAACGTCACGGACTCCCGCTCGCTCACAGCCGTTGACCAGGATAGCGCTCTGGCCTATGGCGATCCCAACGTCGATTTCCTCAAGCCTCTAAGCTTCCAGCGTGCGATCTATGGACGTGGCTCGCTGCGCTTCGAGTTCTAACTGCTGATTATTCTTCAACACGAAGGCCCGGAGGATCAATCCTCCGGGCCTTCACTTTCTGTGAGCGAATTACCTGGTCGCCGCTAACTGCTTCAGCTTTGTCCGCAACTGGTCGATATCCTGCTGCGATAAGTACTGCCCGTCATGCACCACGCCGGCGATCGTGCGCGTGTTTGCGATGTCGTCGAGCGGGTTGGCCCTCAGCAACACCAAATCAGCAATGCGGCCCGGCGCGATCGAGCCGAAGTCCTCCAGCTTGTCATAAAACTTTGCCGGATTGAGCGTTGCCGTCTGCAGCGCCTCGAGCGGCGTAAACCCTGCCGCCACAAATCGCTGCAATTCCAGGTGCAGGCTGATGCCGGGAATCACATCGACCCCGGCTGCCGTGTCAGTGCCGGCGAGAAAAGGAACCCCTGCAACCTGCAGACGGTGCACGATGCCGAGTTCGTGCGTAACGAACTTTTCGCGCACCGGCAGCGGATCGGTATCGAGCGACTTCGCAATCGACCTCTGCGACGCGGGCCAGAGCGTCGTCACCCAGCTGTGCGCAGCATAGTCGACATCCGGATCCCTGGTGTAATCGATCGCGTCCACGAGCCACTGGCCGCGCTCCCAGTAAAGCGTCGGGCACTGCCACACGTGAGCCTTCGCGATCAGCTCGATAATATGCGCCTCGCGCGCAGGATCGTAGGTCGCAAGAAATGCGCCGGGGCTTTTCTTGCCGGTCAGATAAATATCCTCGTCAGGCGAGCTGGCCTCGAAGATACCGATAAGATGCTCAAATGTCCGCTGGCCGGAGGAGATCGCCTCAGAGGCGCGAATCGCATCGGGCACATGGCCCTCATAGATAATGCCATCCTTTTTCGCCTCGTCCGCGATAGCGAAATAGGCCTCACGCGGCACATAGGACTGCACCTTGATAAAGTCCACGCCGCGGCTCTTGAGCATATCGACCGCCTGGCGCCCGCTCTCGGGCGTGGTGATGGCGATGGCCGCTTTATAAGGCGTGTTCGGCCCGTCGAGCATGGGCCCGGAGACAACCATGCGCGGGCCGAACATCGTATGTGCGGCGATCGCATCGCGCGCATGCAGCACCATGTCGAGCTGGCTGCCCATATCGCGAATTCCCGTAACTCCGTTGGCGAGAAACAACGGCAGAATCAGGTCAGTGCCATCAGCCACGGTGCTGTCAAAATAAACGTGGGTATGCATATCCCACAGGCCCGGGATGAGATATTCGCCGTGCGCATCGACAACCTGCGCGGCCTTGGGCTTCGTCTTGTTCGAGGGGCCGACAGTTATGATTCGATTGCCGTCGACGAGCACGGTTGTGTCCGCATGCGTCGCGCCATTGGCTACGTCGATCAGCGTGACATGGGTGATGGCTAAGCTCTGCGCGTGGGCACAGGACGCGCAGAGAGCGAGAAGACAAAGGGCGATTCGCACATGACGATAGTACTGCATCACCTGTTGTCCTCTCGAGCCGCCCGCTTCCTTCACATGCCACCGTCAGGTCCGCACGTGCTTGCCTAGAAACTCCTCAACCAGCGCCTGGTCACGAAAAGCCTCTGTACCCCCGGCGCGCAGAGTAGATAGGGCGCCGGTAACATTGCCGAGCGCCGCAGCTGCGCTGGCGCTCTCCCCACGCAGCCATGCGCACAGAAAACCAGCATCGAAGCTGTCCCCGGCGCCGATTGTATCCACCGGCTCGACACGCACGCCCGAAATCCACTCGCGCGACGCGCCCTGCTGGACTACGGCTCCCCGGGCGCCGCACTTGACCGCGATCAGCGGCACCCGCGGCGCGAGCGCATCGAGCGCCTCCTCGATCGTTGCCTTGCCGGTGATCCGCTGCACCTCGTCCGCATTGGGAAGAAAAATATCCACCAGGTCAATCAACTCGTGGAGCACGCCCCCCCATAGATCATCCGGGTCATCGTTGGTATCGAGTGAGAGCGTAAGTCCGGCGCTCTTCAGTGCGCGAAACAGGCGCGGCAATCCAGGCTGGAGCGCCTTTTGAAGAAACAGCGAAGAAAGGTGAAAGTGCCGCGCCGAGCGAAGATACTCAAGGTTCAGATCCTCGACACGCATCTCCGCCATGGGCCCCGCATAGGTAAGAATGTGCCGCCGCTCGCCATGGGGCAGCAGCACCGTTACCCCCGTGTTCAGGCTGGTGTCCACTTGCGTTTCTGAGATGTCGACTCCACTCTCTGCCAGCCGTTCAAGCGCCAGCTTGCCGAGTTCATCCTTGCCGGCCCTGCAGATAAACGCGACAGAGACACCGAGAACCGCCAGGTTGTGGGCCAGGATGGCAGACGAGCTTCCCAGCGTCGCCACGAAGCCGGAGGCGAGGATCTCACGCTCCACGGGCATCTGCTCAGGCAGTCCATAGAGGATCAGATCGAGGTTGATCTCGCCCGCGATCACCACGTCAAACCTGCGACTCTCGATGCCGGCTTCCACACTTTGCATCTCCGCTGTTCCCTTTACCTGTCTTTTCTTCGTTTCAGGATTGTAAGTTAGCACAGCTGGCTGCCGGGACAGGCCTGTGTGCGCACTGGTGCTGTTGCAGCCGAGAAACAATAGGAAAAAGCCGGGCCGCGAGATGCTATCGTTCGTGGGGTCAGCCATGAGTTTCCCATGAGCGCTTTATCGATCGTGAGCGCCGTACTTTAACCGAGAAGCAAGAGCCGCCTGCCTGCGCATCGACGGCTCGAAGCTCGCACCTCTTCAAGAAAGAGAGCACATGATCCTGCCGCCTCGCCGTCTCGTTCGCGCCGTTCTTCTCGCCGCCGCCTGCGCGATTGCCCTGCATCCAGACCTGGCCTCAGCGCAAACCTCCAGCGTCTCCGGCCCCGTTCCGGTTTACACCACGGGCGCCTGGGACGCCGGCACACTCGGCAATCACCGCGCGATCGTCCACGTCTCCGCGAGCGCCGATGCCGCCTGGGCCCACATTGCCTGGCGCCGCCGCGACCAGAACCCGGAGAAGAAAGAGATCATCGTCGTCGATGCCGCCACCGGAAAGAGAATCGCCAATGTGGCTCGCATCGCGATCACCCAGGACGCCGGCGACCTCGTCTTCGAGCCCGTCAGCGGCCCCGGCGACTACGAGATCTACTTCATGCCTTTCCAGGGCGACCTCAAGTCGAATTACCCCAAGATGACTTACCCCGGGCCAACGCAAACCGCTGACCCCGCCTGGCTCTCCCGCAATCACCTCACGGAATCAACCGATCAGCAGGACCTCGCTCGTTTTCCCCCGGCCACAAAGATTCGTTTTGAATCGATCGATGCCTTCAACCGCTTTACCTCGATGGAGTTGATCGCCAGCCGGGCTGAGCTCACCTCGCTGCTCGCGCAGCACCCGTCCTCGACGTACTTTGTCTTTCCCGAGGACCGCGCCAACTCTATCCGCATGACCGAGGATGTCCCGATCGACTGGGTACGCCGCGGCCCCGAACAGCCCATCGCCGCCGCTGCTGACAGGGGTGAGTTTTACACGTTTCAGCTCGGCGTGTGGGCCGCCCGCCGCGATCTCTCCGATGTCAAGATCGCCTTCACTTCGCTCGCTCGAGCCGATGCCAGCATCCCCGCCAATGCCTTCGAATGTTTCAATCTCGGCGGGGTCGATGCGCATGGCAAACCCTTCACCTCGACCGTCAATGTGCAGAAGGGCAAAGTGCAGGCGCTCTGGTGCGGCGTGCAGGTGCCGGCGAAGATCTCGCCCGGAAGATTCACCGGGCAAATCACCGTCTCCGAAAGTGCCGGAGAGCCCAAGGAAATTCCATTCGCACTCACCGTAAGCGATAAGACGGTGCGCAATAACGGCGATGACGATCCCTATCGAATGTCGCGGCTGCGCTGGCTCAACTCGCGCCTCGCCATCGACGACGACCTGGTCGCGCCTTACACCCCGGTTGACGTCGCAGGCGGCCATCTCTCCATTCTCGGCAGGACGATCAGCCTCGGCCGCAACGGTCTCCCGTCTTCGATCGGAAGCAACTTTTCGATCGAGATGACCGGACTGGCCAAACAGCCGCGCCAGATTCTCGCCGCGCCGATCGCCCTCAAGATCGAAGACGCCGCCGGCGCAGCGATCGCCTTTCCGGGGATGCAGATGCATCTCGTCAAGCGCGCTCCCGGCATGGTTACCTGGCAAGCCGAGGGCAAATCCGCTTCGCTCACCGAATCCATAGAGGGCCAGCTCGAGTTCGATGGCACGATGACCTACACCGTCGCTCTCACCGCGAACCAGCAGACGAATCTTCGCGACGTGTATCTTGACATTCCATTCGCGCCGGGAGTCGCGCACTATGCGATGGGTCTGGGCTACAAAGGAGCGGCCGCGCCCCGGCAGTTCGACTGGAAGTGGGATGTCGAGAAAAATCAGGACGGCGCATGGATCGGCGACGTGAACGCCGGACTCCAGTTCAGTCTCCGCGACAACAAATATGTGCGCCCCTTGAACACTAATTTCTACCACTCCCAACCGCTCGTCATGCCCGCATCCTGGGACAATCACGGCAACGGCGGCTGCCACCTGCAGGCCGTCCCCGATGGCAGGTATGAGGCTCGCTGCTACAGTGGTCCGCGATCGATGGCCGCCGGCGAAACCCAGTACTACAACTTCCGCCTGATGGTCACGCCCTTCCACAACATCGATCCCGGGATGCAATGGAAAGACCGCTACTTTCACGCCTACAAGCCGCTTAGCGAGGTCGCCTCGGCCGGGGCTGACGTGATCAACATCCATCACGCCACAGAGATCAATCCATTTATCAACTACCCTTTTCTTCGCCCCGGGGAGATGAAAGCTTACATCGACGATGCGCACAAGCTAGGCATGAAGGTGAAGATCTACTACACCGTGCGCGAACTGACCAATCACGCTCCCGAGATCTTCGCCCTCGACAGCCTGCATAGCGAAGTCCTCGCCAAGGGTCCGGATGGCGGCGCAGCCTGGCTCCAGGAGCATGTGCCCGGCAGCTATCTCGCCGGATGGCACGTGCCGGCGCTCGACGACTCCGCGCTCGTCACCACAGGCATGTCCCGCTGGTTGAATTTCTACGTCGAAGGCATGCGCTGGCTGGTCGAGAATGAACACATCGACGGCCTCTATCTCGACGACATCGCCTTTGACCGCACCACCATGGAGCGCATCCGCAAGGTGCTGCTGCGCGGCAATCCCGGGGGCCTCATCGATGTGCATTCGGCCAACCAATATGACGAGCGCGACGGCTTTGCGAGCAGCGCCAATCTCTACCTGGAGCAGTTCCCGTTTATCGATCGCCTCTGGTTCGGCGAATACTTTGACTACAACGCTCCGCCTGACTATTGGTTAGTCGAGATATCCGGGATTCCCTACGGCCTGATGGGCGAGATGTTGCAAGGCGGAGGAAACCCATGGCGCGGCATGGTCTACGGCATGACCGGACGTTATCCCTGGGCCGGCGACCCTCGCCCGCTGTGGAGGTTCTGGGACCAATATCAAATCCAGAACGACCGCATGCTCGGCTACTGGGCGCCATCGAATCCCGTCGCGACGGGAAGAAAAGATATCCTCGCCACCACCTATCTCGGCCCTGGGCGCGCCATCATTTCGCTCGCCAGTTGGAATAAGGACACAACGAACGTGAACCTCAAGATCGACTGGAAAGCCATCGGCCTCAAGCCCGGCGAAGCCGCTATCTTCGCCCCAGCCATTGAGAATTTCCAGCCCGCGCGAGAGTTCAAGCCAGGCGAACCGATCCCCACCGAGCCTGCAAAGGGATGGCTGCTGATCCTCGAGAAGAAAGACGGCAGCGCCGCGGGGTCCTGATGAATAGCCAGTGTGAGTGACACGTCGATGAGGCTTGCCGTTACTATTCCGATGGGGCCGGCTCGCTATGTGCGGGCACGTCATGGCGACGGCGGAAGAAGATGCGGCCGCGGCGGCCCGGCAGCCAAACCTTGCCCCGTTTGCGGGAGTGCAGCATGAATCATGTCCGCTGTGTCGCGGAGACCCGATGCCTGCTCGGCGAATGTCCTGTCTGGGATGCGGAGAGCCATAGCCTCTATTGGACCGACATCAATGGGATGCGCGTCTATCGGCTGGACCTCCATAGCGGAAGCCTCCGCCACTGGCGGTTCGATACAACGGTCAGCGCGCTTGCCCTCACCACCGCTCCCGGCTGGCTGCTGGCCGCCGCAGGCTTGCAGCTGCTCTTCTGGAGGGTAGAGAGCGATGAGCGAGTGCTGTTCACGCAGGTTGAGGACGCCGGCCTCGGCAACCGGCTCAATGATGGCGCGGCCGCCCCCGATGGAACCTTCTGGGTCGGCTCCATGCACAACAACGTGGGCTCCGATGGCTCCGATATCGAGGTCGACTGGAACGACCCGGCGAACCGCAGCGGCTCGCTCTACCGGGTCAGTACCGAGGGGACTGTGCTTCGCTGCGCTTCCGCCCTCGCGATTCCGAACACCATGGTATGGAGCCCTGACTGCGCGACGATGTACACAGGCGACTCGATCGATAACGTTCTCTATGCGTATGACTATCGGGAAGGTTCGGTCTCGGGCCGCCGCGTCTTTACCCAGGGCTTCGGCCGGGGTGTGCCGGACGGATCGGCCATCGATGAGGAGGGCTTCGTCTGGAACTGCCGCTACTCTGGAAACTGCCTGGTGCGTTTCGCCCCTTCCGGCGAGGTTGACCGCATCGTCGAGATGCCGGTAGCGAACATCACAAGCTGCGTCTTTGGCGGAAGCGGCTTGCGTACGCTGTTCGTCACGACGGCCGCAGGTCCGGGTTCCGGGACTATCGCTCAGGCCGGCGGCATCTTCGCCTTCGAGCCCGGGGTGCGCGGTCTTGCTGAGAACCTCTTCTGTATGCCCTGAGCCCCTTGCATCAGAAGGGTGCGCAGCTTGCTGCTCGAAAAGCTGCGAGCCGTGCAGGCCGGCAGTGGTCAGGCTTGTATTGACGGGATTGCCCAGTGCGGGCCGCAGGCAAGGGGCAGGACCTTCGCGATGGGGTGGCGGAGAGTGGGGGATTCGAACCCCCGATAGAGTTTTTGACCCTATAACGGTTTAGCAAACCGCCGCCTTCAGCCACTCGGCCAACTCTCCAGCGTTCTTCGAGGATTATAGACGACCCTGCGGCTCCAGCGCGTATGACGATCGATTGGACCTCGATTCAGAACGGAAATCGGCAAGCTGAACCACTAAGACGGGCCCATCCGCATCCTAGCTGACTGTACTGGCAGCTCGCATGCGCCGCGCGCCTACCGGCGCCGGAATTTTACCTTTCGTGCAGTCTCGCGGACACCTGTCTGCCGAGACCCTACAGGCGATCCAAAAGGACGGTTATGACCACATCTACACTGCAGGCGGATGATTTAGGCAGCGGCACTCTCATTGCGGGCTACTTTGAAGACGGGCAGGACGCGCACCGCGCCATTCAGGCGCTGCTCGACAGCGGTTTTCTTGCGAGCCAGATCGGCGCGGCTTTTCACACTGCCGGCGGCGAGAGCGCCGGCGAAGCGATCGCCGACGAGAGCATGCGCCAGGCGCCGGGCAGAACGTTCAACGAGCAGGCTGCGGACGTGGACACTTCGGCCGGTGGCGCGAGTTCGGGCAGCGACGCCGTGCAGCCTGTCGGCCTCTCTTCGGGCTCCGGCTCGGTGATCCTCGGCGCCGGCAATCCTCCGCCGATCCCGGGCTCGAGCCTCGCACACACGGGCCTGCCCCACGAGTTGAAGAGCGAGCTGGCTCACGACCAGCCAGGAGGCTCGTATGCGCACACCACATCCGCGCCGGTCGCCCCCGCTGCCTCCGAGCCTGCCCCCACCAGCTGGACCTCGAAGCTCAAGCACCTCTTCTCGAAGAGTCAGCCCGGAGCGACGGACGCCGAGGGCTTCGGCACTGGCGCAGGCGATCTGAAGCTCAACTCGCTGCCTTACTCCAGGGCATCGTTTGAGACATCCATCAGCAGCGCCGGTGCGCCTTCTGATCACTCGCGGCACCTGTCGCTACGGCTTGCCAAGGGCGGTGCTGTAGTCACGGTCAACGAGACCGGGCGCGCGGTCGAGGTCGAGAAGATCTTCGAGCAGTTCAACGGGGAGGTCCGGTTTGAGAGCGACGTCTTCGAGGATGCGGCGGGCGACGGGTACGAGCCGCATGTCGAGGTCTTCGGGCACCTTGAGCACTACTACCGCAGCATCTAACGCCTAAAAGCCCCCGAACAGAAGCCCTGCCCTCGCCGGCAGGGCTTTTTGCTTGGGCCGCGCGCGCCCCGGGGTGATATACAAAATGCACGCCCGGCACTTCCCCGCGCAAACACTCCAAGGCAGCCGCCTACTCACTCTCGAGGAGAACCGCCGTCCCTTACGCAACGCTGACCCCGCAAAAAGCGGCTCGACGCATGGGCCTGATCCCTCTTGTGGCCGCGACCTACTTCATGGTCTCGGGCGGCCCCTACGGCATCGAGGATATCCTCGGCGGCGCAGGCTACCTCAAAGCGCTGATCATCCTGCTCGTCGTGCCGCTGATTTGGGCGCTCCCCACCAGCCTGATGATCGGCGAGCTGGCCAGCGCCATGCCCGAGGATGGCGGCTTCTACGTCTGGGTGCGGCGGGCGCTCGGGCCCTTCTGGGGCTACCAGGAGGCCTGGCTCTCGCTCACCGCGAGCATCTTTGACATGGCCGTGTACCCCACGCTCTTCACCCTCTATCTCGGCCACCTGGCGCCGTGGCTGGTCTCAGGCCATCGCGGGCTGCTCTGGGAGCTCGCCCTGGTCCTCGCCTGCTGCCTGTGGAACCTGCGCGGCGCGCCTGCGGTGGGGCACGGATCGGTGTGGCTGTTCTGCGTGCTGCTCTCGCCGTTCGTGGTGCTCACGGGCGCGGGGGTGTGGCGCGGATGGCATCTGCCGCTGCATGGGATGGGCGCGGCTGCCCACGCGGGATGGACCGCCTCCCCGCCCGGCGGCAGCCTGAGCCTCGCCGTGCTAGTCGCCATGTGGAACTACATGGGCTGGGACAATGCTTCGACGGTCGCCCGCGAGGTCGAGAACCCGCCCGTGACCTACCCGCGCGCGATGCTGATCGCCGTCGGGCTGGTGGCGCTCGCGTATGTGATTCCGCTGGGCGCGATGGCCTACGCGGGCATGCCCCTCGAGCAGTTTACGACCGGCGCCTGGGCCGACGCAGGCGGCGTGCTGGCCGGCCCTTGGCTGACCGCTGCCATCGTCTTCGGTGGCGCACTCAGCGGCCTGGGCATGTTCAACGCGCTTACTCTGTCGTACGCGCGCTTGCCCATGGTGCTCGCCGAGGAGGGTATGCTGCCGCACATACTCGCGCGCCGCAACAGGTATCGCGCCCCGGGCGTGGCGATTGTGGCCTGCGGTCTGTGCTGGGCGCTCGCGCTCGGGTTCAGCTATGAGCGGCTTATCTCAATCGACTTGATGCTCTACGGATCGAGCCTGGTGCTTGAGTTTATGGCGCTGATCGTGCTGCGGGTGCGCGAGCCTGATATGGAGCGCCCGTTCAAGATGGGCAGCTTTCCGGTCGCGCTCCTGTTGTCGAGCATCCCTGTGGCGCTCGTCGTATATGCGATCTGGGCCAGCCATGACGAGAAACTGGCGGGTATGCCGGCGCCCTTGTTCGGTGCGCTGACCGCGTCTGGCGGGGTCGTCTGCTATTACGCTTCCAAGCGCTGGTGGGCGAAAAGGCCCGGGTAGCAACCGAGCCCGGGCCAGGTGAATGTTATGCCCGCACTTATCGAATCTACATAAGTGCCGGGTGCGGGTGCCCCAGGTCTCGCCTTTGAGACCTGGGAGGCTGCAAACTTATTCCCGGCTTGTTAGCTTACTTGTCCTTCAAGAAGTTATCAGCCGCGTACTTGATGCGCTCCTTGGCATAAGCCGCGTCGTGCCAGCCGTGCACCTCCACCCGCTTGCCTTCGAGATCCTTGTAGATCGAGAAGAAGTGAGTAATCTCGCGCAGAATATGGGTGTAGATCTGCCGGTAGTCGTTGACTTCGGCATATCTCGGGTTGCCGACGCCGACCGCGAGAATCTTCTCATCGAGCACCCCCTGGTCGAGCATCTCGAGCACCCCGATCGGGCGCACCTCCGCCAGGCAGCCGCAGAAGGTCGGCTCGTCCACCAGCACCAGTACGTCGAGCGGATCGCCATCGTCGCTCAGGGTCGAGGGGATGAAGCCATAGTCGCCCGGATAGTGCACCGGCGAGTACAGGTTCCGGTCGAGCCGGAACACGTGCAGCTTCTTGTCGTATTCATACTTGTTTACGCCGTCTGCCGGAATCTCAATGACGGCGTTGACGACCTCCGGGGTATTTTCGCCCACTGGCAGCTCTAAATAGTTGACCATTGCTCGTTTCCTGTCTCTTTCTTTGTTTGCCTTCGCCTACCCGGCAGGGGGAGCCATCTTCAAGGCAGCGCCGTGCTCCGTTTATAATCGGCCACGATGAAGGCTCATGTCTATGTGGTCTCAAAAAGGACAGTGCTCGACCCCCAGGGTCAGGCCATCCACAATGCACTTAAGAAGATGCAATATTGCGGCGTCTCCGACGTGCGGCAGGGTAAGTATTTTGTCCTCACCCTCGATGACTCGCTCGACCCCGGCGCCGCCGATGCCGAGGTCAGGCGGATTGCGGCCGAGGTGCTGACCAATCCCGTCATGGAAGAGTTTACCTACTCGATCGAGTAGGCTGCGCGCTCCCACACCCCCTGGGCGAGGCTGCACAGTTACACTAAAGCTATGTGCGGGATTGTCGGCTGTGTGGGTTCGCCTGATGTCGTTGGGGTCATCCTCGAAGGATTGCGGCGTCTGGAGTATCGCGGCTATGACTCGGCGGGGATCGCGGTCGGCGATCACGATGGCGCACCGCTCGAGCTGCGCCGCGCCTCGGGCAAACTGCGTAACCTCGAAAGGTGCATCCGCGAGAGTCCGATCTTCCCTGCCGGAGTCGGCAGCTACGGCATCGGCCATACCCGCTGGGCGACGCATGGCCGCCCGACCGAGGAAAATGCCCACCCCCACCGCGACTGCTCCGGGCGCATCGTGGTGGTGCATAACGGCATCGTCGAGAACTACCTGGCGCTCAAAGCGGAGCTGATTGCCGCCGGCCACAAGTTTGTAACCGAGACAGATACAGAAGTGATCGCGCACCTGATCGAAGAGGTGCAGGCCGGCGCTTCCCTCAGCCTGCCCGATGCGGTCCGGCGTTCAGTGGTCAGGCTCACTGGCGCGTACGCGATCAGCGTGATCTCGGCCGATGCGCCGGACACGATCGTGGTCGCGCGCATGGGCCCGCCTGCGGTCATCGGCATCGGCCAGGTGGACGAGAGCGGGCGCGCGGAGTATTACGTGGCCTCCGACGTGCCCGGAATTCTCCACCACACGCGCGACTTTTATTTCCTGCAGGATGGCGATATGGCCGTGCTCACGCCGTTCGGTGTCACGCTCACGGATTTCGCCGGCAGGCCCGTCAAGCGCGAGATCACCCGCATCCTCTGGGACCCGATCCAGGCGGAAAAGGGCGGCTACAAGCACTTCATGCTCAAGGAGATCTTCGAGCAGCCGCGCGCCATTCGAGACACGACGCTGGGGCGCGTCTCGCTCGACACAGGCCATGTTTTCCTGAGCGAGATGCAGATCACCGAGCAGGAGTTCCGCGAGGCGACCCGGCTCAACATCGCGGCCTGCGGCACCAGCTGGCACGCGGCAATTGTTGGAAAATTCATGATCGAGCAGCTCGCCCGGCTGCCCGTCGAGGTCGATTACGCGAGCGAGTTCCGCTACCGCGATCCGATCCCCAACGCATGCGCTCTGGGCCTCTTGATTACGCAGTCCGGCGAGACCGCCGACACGCTCGCCGCGCAGCGCGAGATGATCGCCAAGGGCTCAAAGACGCTCGCCATCTGCAACGTGGTCGGCGCAGCGGTCGCGCGCGAGGCGCAGGGGGTGATCTACACGCACGCCGGGCCGGAGATCGGCGTCGCCTCGACAAAAGCCTTCACCGCGCAGCTCACGGCGCTCTTCGTGCTCGCGCTGCACCTGGCGCAAGTACGCGGCACGGTGACTGATGCGCAATCGAAGGCGCTGGTAGAAGAGTTGACCCTGCTGCCGGGCAAGGTTGAAGCGATTCTGCGCGTCTGCGACTCGCAGTGCGAGCAGCTCGCAAAGCTCTACTCGAATGCCAAGGATTTTCTCTTTCTCGGCCGGGGCATCCACTATCCGATCGCGCTCGAAGGCGCGCTCAAGCTCAAGGAGATCTCCTACATCCACGCCGAGGGCTACCCCGCCGGCGAGATGAAGCACGGGCCTAACGCGCTGATCGACGAATACTTACCCGTCGTTGCGCTGGCCACGCGCGACCTCACCGATCCGCTCTCGCCGATCCGCTATGAGAAGTCGCTCTCGAATATCCAGGAGGTGACGGCGCGCTCGGGCAAGGTGATCGCGATTGCGACCGAGGGCGATGAGCAGATCGCGCAGATCGTCGACCACGCGCTCTACCTGCCGCCCGCGCCGGAGCTGCTGCTGCCGGTGCTCGAGGTTGTGCCGTTGCAACTGCTCGCTTACCATATTGCCGTGCGGCGAGGCTGCGATGTCGACCAGCCGCGTAATCTGGCAAAGTCGGTCACAGTGGAGTAGGGCCGAATCGCTCGGCTGCACTTCAGCATCAGAAAAACCGTAACAGCGGCTGCCCTCGAAACCGGAAAGCCGCGCGGAGAATTGCACCCATGCGTACATCCCCAGCCGCAACTCTCGCCCTCGCCCTCACCCTACCGGCCGCCTACGCGCAGACCAGCCAGCCCGTGCTCACCGGCCAGTCCGCGTTTACTGATTATTCCCAGGAGAAG
>Ga0116226_10001328_pt1 | contig 21324 bp, 19 predicted proteins | sample S1TSphfallax_FD_89692 | JGI IMG/M metagenome (GOLD analysis project Ga0116226, IMG submission 89692) | Host-associated microbial communities from peat moss isolated from Minnesota, USA - S1T2_Fa - Sphagnum fallax MG | ecosystem: Host-associated > Plants > Peat moss > Unclassified | place: USA... | reverse complement strand
CTTTCCCCTCGCCGTCGATCTTGGCCTCTCGCTCCGCATGGCCGCCCGCCTCGCCGCCGTCGCCCAGAAGTTCACCGCCTCCAGCCAGAACGATGCCCTCATCTGGCCCGTCGCCGAGGCCGCCGTCGCCGCCTTCTCCATTGCCGAGGTCCCCGTCGGCACCCGCACCCTCCCCCAGCCCGCCCACGCAGACCTCAACTCCCTCCTCGCCCACATCGCCGCCTCCCTCTTCGCCGAGGTCGAAACCTGCGCCGCCTTCTGGCAGCGCACCCGCGTCTCACCCGCCGCCGTCCGCCCAGCATCGCGGCCCTTTGCTTCCGACGAGTTCCCCGACGTCCAGCCCATGCTCGACGCCTTCCAGCTCGCCTACCGCAACCTCCACGAGATCTGGTCGCTTGTCCTTCCGCCCAACTCTCTGCTCGCGCTCAAGCGCCTCTCGCAGATGCCTCCCGCCAGCTTCCGCATGGGCGACTCCCTCTGGGCCCGCACCGTCTACGACTTTATCCTCGCCTACCGCCTCCGCACCATCAACCGCGGACACCTCCTCGGCGCGCTCACGCCCCTCTATCTCGCCTGGGTCGCCTCCCACATTCTGCTCGCCCGCGCCGGCACCGACCCCGAGCGCCACATCGAAGAGACCGCCCTCGCCTTCGAGAACGACAAGGCCTACTTCGTCTCCCGCTGGCGATGGCCAGACAGATTCAACCCGTAAGACGTTCTCACTTGTCCGTTCTCCGTTCTCAGTGCAAGACGGACAACGGACAACGGATAACGGACAACGTTTCGCTGGAGTCCCCCATGTCCCACACCTTCACCCTCGCCCTCCAGACCTACCAGGAAGTCTCCACCGACCCCGCGCCTCTGCCGCCGCAGAATGGCGTCCTCTCCATCTGGGACCAGATGGGCGGTGCGCTTCACAACTCCATCTACCGCGTCCTCTCGTTCTTCATCAGCCTGCTGCCGGGGCTGCTCGCGCTGGTTTTGGCCATCGCCATCTTCACGGTAATCGGCTTCGTGCTCTCGTCGCTGCTGCGGCGCGTACTCACAGCCGCGAAGTTCGATGAACGTGTCGCGAAGAACCGCGCCCTCGGCACGACCTCGTCGATCGAGGACTGGTCCCCGGCGCACAGCCCCACCATGCTCGCCGCCCGCACCGCCTTCTGGCTCTCGGTTGTGCTGGGATTCGTCATCGGCATCTCCGCGTTTGACGCCTCGTACTCGACATCCGCCGGGATCTCCATCCTGCTGCTGCCGTACCTCACTCACGCCGTCGGCGCGATTGTCCTTTTGATTGCGGGCAATCTCGTCGCCCGCTTCCTCGCCCGATCCGTCCTCATCGGAGCGGTCAACGCGCAGCTCGCCTACGCGCGCTTCCTCTCGCTGGGCGTGAAGTGGCTCGTCCTGGTGCTGACCGCCGCGATGGTGCTCGACCACCTCGGCATCGGCGGCAACATCGTCGAACTCGCCTTCGGCATCCTCTTTGGCGGCATCGTGCTGACGCTCGCGCTCGCCGTCGGCCTCGGCTCCCGCGAGATCGTCAGCCGCTCGCTCGAACGCACCGCCGACCGCATCCCGGCGCGGCCCATCGACATCCCCGTCAAACCCTCCGAAACCCTCCGCCACTTCTGAGGAACGCTTTGCGTTTTACGTCTTACGTTGTACGTTCGACGTTTTTCGCTTCTAACGCACAACGTGCAACGTGCAACGTACAACCCGTTCACCTCCCCAGCACCACCGTCTCCTCCCCGTGAAACATCGCCCGCCGCTCCTCCACATACCCGAGCTTCGCGGCCAGCTTCCATGACGCCGCATTCCCCGGCGCGATCAAACACACGCTCCGCCCATCCCCGAACCGCGCCTCGCCCCACGCCAGCACCGCCCGCATCGCCTCGTATGCGTAGCCCTTCCCTTGCGCCGCCGCCGCAAACACCCACCCCGCCTCACGCCTTCCCGCAATAGACGGCGTAATCACCCGCCGCCACTCCGCTAGCCCCGCCTCACCCAGAAACCGCCCCGTACCACGCTCCTCCACCACCCAATACCCGAAGCGCAGCAGCCCCCAGTGCCCCGCGTGCCGCAGCATCCGCGACCAGCTCTCCTCCTCCGTCAGCGGCCTGCCGCCGATGAACTGGGTCACACCCTCCTCCGACCACATCGCCGCGCACGCCGACAGGTCCTCCGCGCGATGCCCCCGCAGCCGCAGCCTCTCCGTCTCAAGCACCGGTGCCTCCATCGCGAATCCTCCCTCTCGAAATTACCCGAAAAAAATCTCCCTCCCCGCCGCGCCCGTTAAGGCTTACTATGCACAGTTGCCAGATGTAACTGACAATCTGAGGATCAAAGGACCGTCCCACATGGCAAAATCGCCGCGTCTCGCAGAGCACCCCCGCATCGTCCTTCCCGGCAGCGAAAAAGCCGCCGTCGCCTCCACGCCCGACCAGAAGGCCACCTCCGGCTCCGCCAAACTCACCGTCTCCGTCATCGTCAAACGAATCTCCCCCATCAAGACCAAGCGACTGGGTAAAGACCGCGTCACCCGCAAGGAGTTCCTCAAGCTCCACGCCGCCGACCCCGACGCCATCAAGCTCGTCAAGAAGTTCGCCAAAGAGTTCAATCTCGACGTCAAGCCCGACCCCAAATCCGTCGCCCGCCGCACCATCCAGCTCACCGGCACCGCCTCCGACATGCAGAAGGCCTTCGGCGTCAAGCTCATCCAGAAGACCATCGAGGGCAAGAAGTACCGCGTCCGCGAGGGTTCCATCAGCCTCCCCAAACCGTTGATCGGCTCCGTCACCGCCGTCCTCGGCCTCGACAACCGTCCGCAAGCGAGGCCGCACTTTCGCGTTCACGCCTCTTCCAGCGCAACCTCCGTCGCTTATACCCCCGTCCAGGTCGCCCAGGCCTACCAGTTCCCCGCCAACGCCAGCGGAGCCGGACAGACCATCGGCATCATCGAGCTCGGCGGAGGCTTCCGCCAGGCCGACCTCAACGCCTACTTCGCCACCCTGGGCCAAAGCGCTCCCACCCCCGTCGTCGTCCCCGTCGATGGCGGCACCAACTCGCCCTCCACGTCGGACTCCGCCGACGGCGAAGTGATGCTCGACATCGAGGTAGCCGCCGCCGTCGCCCCCGGCGCCAGCATCGCCGTCTACTTCGCCCCGAACACCGACCAGGGATTCATCGACGCCATCACCACCGCCGTCCACGACACGGCCAACAAGCCCAGCGTCATCTCCATCAGCTGGGGCGGCCCCGAACAGAGCTGGACCGCCCAGTCGCTCGCCGCCCTCGACGCCGCCTGCCAGTCCGCCGCCGCCCTAGGCATCACCATCACCGTCGCCGCCGGAGACAACGGCTCCAGCGACGGCGTCACCGACGGCAGCAACAACGTCGACTTCCCCGCATCGAGCCCTAACGTGCTCGCGTGTGGCGGAACGACGCTTCAGGCCAGCGGAGCAACCATCACCAGCGAGGTCGTCTGGAACGAGACCGCCAACAACGAAGGAGCTACTGGCGGCGGTGTCAGCAACGTCTTCCCGCTGCCCTCATGGCAGGCCAACTCGAACGTCCCCGCCCCCGCCGTCGCCGCCGGCGGTCGCGGCGTCCCGGACGTCGCCGGCGACGCCGACCCCGTCACCGGCTACACCATCCGCGTCGATGGCTCGACCGGAACCATCGGCGGCACCAGCGCCGTCGCCCCGCTCTGGGCCGGCCTTATCGCCGTCCTCAACCAGCAGACCGGCACCACCGCCGGATTCATCAACCCCACGATCTACGCCGCCAAGGCCGCCAACTGCTTCAACGACATCACCTCCGGCAACAACGGTGCCTTCTCCGCTGGCCCCGGCTGGGACGCCTGCACCGGCCTCGGATCGCCCATCGGCACCGCCCTCCTCAAACTCTTCGGCGGCCCATCCCCCACCCCAACCCCGACTCCCACTCCGCCCGCACCGACCCCGCCCGACCCAAGCCCTCCCGCCCCCACCCCAACTCCCAAGCCGCCGACACCCAAGCCGCCCAAACCCCCAAAGAAGCCCAAGCACCCCAAGAAACCCAAGCACTGAAACCAATGCCCGGACCAGCCGCCGCGCTGGTCCGGGCCTTCTCGAGTCGCGAATAATGCCAGCTCTGGCGCTCAGTGGAGCATGAAGCCGCACCAGCTCTAATCCGCGGCCCTCATCTCCGCCGCCGCCTCCCGAACCGCCTCCACCGGCACGCCTCTCGCCATAAGCCTCCGGCTGAACTCCTCCACCGTACTGTCCTTTGCCCGCTTCGCCTCGCGCTCTGCCAGGTGTTTGCGGAGCCCATTCGAGATGTACGCCCGAATCAGCGCCTGGTATCCCCTGAAGCCAAGCGACGGCGCAACCTCCTTCAGGTCGTCGATCACATGCTCCGGCAGTCGCAGCGAGATCAGCGTCATCGGCTTGTCTGCCTCCATATTGCGCTTGATGCGTTCAGTCATCTTCATAGGGTCTCCTTTCCGCTGGCTCCGCGAGACGCGCGGAGATCAGTCGGATAACATCACCTTCACGAATCACATGGACGACATACAGGAGCCGATACTCGGTCGTCAGACCGATGCAGGCCTGCCGCACCTCTCCCTCAAGTGCTCGCATCCTCATAACGGGCGGGTTGATCAAGAAAGACTTCGCGGGCATCATCGAATCGAACGCCATGCTTTCTGAGATTTGCAGCCCCTTTTCGCTGTCCCAGACAAAGCCCTGCCCGTCCATCGTCGAGGAAACATTCATATATCTATTGTATATATTAGGTGAGTGCGGGCGTAAGTCGAAACTCAGGCCACCGGTCTCCGCCCAACCATCTGCGGTATGCTATCCAACAACCCCATGCCCCTCGCCCCGGCCCACATCGTCGGCACCTCCCCCATCCGCAAGGAGGGCCGCGCCAAGGTCCTCGGCACCGCCCGCTATATCGACGACATCACCCTCCCCGGCATGTGGCATGGAGCCACCGTCCGCAGCACCATACCCCGCGGCCGCATCCTCTCTATCGAATTTCCGCCCGCCATCCCCTGGCACGAGTTCACCATCGTGACGGCCGCGGACATCCCCGGCGAAAACTGCATCGTCCACCTCACCAAAGACCAGCCCTGCCTCGCCGACGGCTTCGTCAACCACCCCGAAGAGCCCATCCTCCTCCTCGCCCACCCCGAAAAATCCGCCCTCCCAGGCGCCGTCGCCGCCGTCAAAATCAACTACGAGGAACTCCCCGCCGTCTTCACCATCGAACAAAGTGAGGCCGCGGGCCCTGAGAGCGAAGCCCCCAACGCACCCATAATCTGGGGAGAAGACAACACCTTCAAGACCTTCCTCATGCGCTCCGGCCCCGCCGCCAACTCCGCCTCGCCCGCCGCCCTCGAAGCCATCTTCCAGGCCGCCGACTTCATCGTCGAAGGCGAGTACCGCACCGGTGCGCAGGAGCAGCTCTACATCGAAAACAACGGCGTCATCGCCGAATACTCCCCCGCCGACGGCGTCACCGTCTCCGGCTCCATGCAGTGCCCCTTCTACCTCGTCCACGCCCTCGAAGCCGTCTTCAACCTCCCGCCCGAGAAGTGCCGCGTCATCCAGACCGAGACCGGCGGTGCCTTCGGCGGCAAGGAAGACTTTCCCTCCGTCATCGGCTCCCACGCCGCCCTGCTCGCCATGAAGTCCGGCCACCCCGTCAAAATCTGCTACGACCGCGCCGAGGACATGGCCGGCACCACCAAACGCCACCCCAGCCGCACCCGTCACCGCACCGCCGTCTCTAAAGACGGCCTCCTCCTCGGCGGCGAGATCGACATCGCCCTCGACGGCGGTGCCTACGTCACCCTCTCCCCTGTTGTCCTCTCCCGCGCCACCATCCACGCCCCCGGCCCGTACCACTGGCCGAACCTCGTCGTCCGCGGCAAGGCGATGGCGACGAACCTCCCGCCCCACGGTGCCTTCCGCGGCTTCGGCGCACCCCAGGCCCTCTTCGCCATCGAGCGCCACATGGACAAGATCGCCCGCACCCTCGGCCTCACCCCTGAAGAACTCCGCCGCCGCAACTTCCTCGCCACCGGCGGCCGCACCGCCACCGGCCAGCTCCTCACCGACAAAGTAGACATGCAGCACCTCCTCACCCGCGCCCTCGCCGAATCCAGCTACCACGAAAAACGCGCCCGCTTCGACCGCGAAAACCCAACCTCCGCGATCAAGCGCGGCATCGGATTCGCCGCCTTCATGCACGGTGCCGGATTCACCGGCTCCGGCGAGCGCCGCCTCAACTCCCTCGTCGAGATCGAACTCACCCCCGAAGGCAACCCCCGCATCCTCGTCTCCTCCACCGAGTTCGGCCAGGGCACCAACACCATCCTCTGCCAGGTCTGCGCCGAAACCCTCGGCATCCTCTACGAAGACGTCCTCATCGCCCAGCCCGACACCCGCCGCGTCCCCAACTCCGGCCCCACAGTCGCCAGCCGCACCGCCATGATCGTCGGCAAGCTCGTCGAACGCGCCGCCCAGCAGCTCTGCGCCACCCTCGTCGCCGCCGGCTACCCGCCCAGCTCCGACTTCCGCGCCGCCGCCCGCGCCTACCTCGCTCACCACGGCCCCCTCAAGGCCAGCGCCCGCTACCAGTCCCCCGGAGACATCTTCTGGGACGACGAAAACTACCGCGGCGAGGCCTACCCCACCTACGCCTGGGCGGTCTATGTCTCCGAGGTCGCCGTCGACATGACGACCTACTTCCCCTCCGTCACCGAGTTCCACGCCCTCCAGGAGGTCGGCCGCGTCCTACACCCCATACTCGCCGCCGGGCAGATCGAGGGCGGCGTCGCCCAGGGTATCGGCTACGCCATCTACGAAAAATGCGTCTGGCACAACGGCCGCATGGCGAACAACCAGATGACCAACTACATCATGGCGACCAGCGCGGACATTCCGCCGATTTATGTCCACTTCGAGGAGACGCCGACGATCCACGGCGCCTTCGGGGCCAAGGGAATCGGCGAACTCCCCATGGATGGCCCCGCCCCCGCCATCCTCAACGCCATCGAACACGCCACCGGCGTCTCCTTCACCGAAATCCCGCTCCTCCCCGAAGACATCTTCGAGCGCCTCACCCAGACCCCCGCCTCCGGCACCGAAGACCTCGACCCCGCCATCGCCGGCCCTTACTACAGCGAGGTCATGGCATGACCGTCATCGCCCTCACCATCAACGGCCAGCCCGTCACCCTCACCGCACCGCCCATCAAGCGCCTCCTCGACGTCCTCCGCGAGGACCTCCACCTCACCGGCACCAAAGAAGGCTGCGGCGAGGGCGAATGCGGCTCCTGCTCCGTCTTCATGAACGGCGACCTCGTCAACAGTTGCCTCGTCCCCATCCTCCAGGCTGACGGTGCTTCCATCCTTACCATCGAAGGCCTCGCCCCCAGCGCCCTCGCTCCCGACGGCCCCCTCCACCCCATCCAGCAGTGCTTCCTCGAATCCGGCGGCGCCCAGTGCGGCATCTGCACCCCAGGCATGGTCCTCGCCACCCGCCACCTCCTCCAGAAGCATCCCCGCCCCACCCTGCTCCAGATTCAGGAAGGTCTCGCCGGAAATTTATGCCGCTGCACCGGTTACAAACGTATCTTCGACGCGGTAGAATCCTGCGCATTGAAGTCTCATGCATAGGGAGAACCCGCCATGCATATCGTCTATCTCCGCGACATCCCCCTCGCCATCGGTCTCATCGTCCTCCTCACCGGCTTCTACCGGAACGGCTTCGAGATCAAGGCCTGCTCCGACCCCGCCTCGCCCCAGTGGCTCTGCCGTCTCGTCTTCTTCTTCACCGGGACCGTCCTCATCGGCTTTGGCATCCTCGGCAACTACTCCCCCCACTAGTCGACCGTTGCAACCGTTTCGTTACCCTGCCAACGAGGCGGGTGCACCACGTCTCGACTTTGAGACGTAGATCTATCCACCCCGACCACGAACGATCCCTCTGCGACAGTCCGCAAGGACCTCTCTTCCAGCGAATCCGCCCGTCCCATCCATGCGCGGCCTTACCGCGCATGGATGGGGGTCTGATACAACAAACCCATGCGCTCGAACGTCCTCGACTACGATCTCGTCGCCCCCGGCTCCCTCGCTTCCGTCCTCGCCGCCCTCGCCGAAGCCCCCGACACCACCCCCATCGCCGGCGGCACCGAGCTCATGGTCGCCCTCGGAGCAGGCCGCCTCGCGCCAAGGAAACTCATCTCCCTCTGGGGCATCCCCGAGCTGCGCTCGATCCACGTCACCCCCGGCTTAGTCACGATCGGAGCCGGAACCACCTTCACCGACCTCCGCCGCCACCCCATCATCGCCAGCGAGTTCACCCTCCTCGCCCAGGCAGCCAGTTGGACCGGATCCATTGCCAACCAGAACCGCGGCACCCTCGGCGGCAACTGCGTCAACGCCTCGCCCGCCGCCGACTCCCCGCCGGCCCTTCTCGTCTATGAAGCCGAGCTCACCATCGTCTCCGCCGCCGGCTCGCGCAAGCTCCCCTACGCCCAATTCCACCTCGGCTACAAAAAGGTGGCCCTCGCGCCCGGCGAACTCCTCTTCAGCATCGCCCTCAAACGCGCCTTCGCCGGATACTCCTCCTACACTCGAAAGGTCGGAACCCGCAACGCACAGGCCATCTCGAAGGTCGCCATCGCCGCCCTCGCCCGCACCGCATCGGGCCTCATCGAGGTGGTCCGCCTCGCCGCCGCCAGCCTCCGCGAAACCCCCGTCCGCCTCGCCGCTACCGAGGACGCTCTCCTCGGCGCCAGCCTCGCTCCCGGTCACATCGACGCAACCATCAACCGCGCCCGCCGCGCCCTCGCTACCGAGTGCCGCCCCATCGACGACATCCGCAGCACCGCAAACTACCGCGCCGCCGTCGCCGGCAACCTCCTCGAAGAGTTCCTCCGCTCGCTATGAAGCTTGTTGGCCATTCCGCCGCCGTCGCTGCTCTGCCGCTTCCGCCGTTGCTCTGCCTCTTCCGTCCGCAACCCATCCCCCGCCCGGGCTACCCGCCCGACCGAAGTGGAATGGCCCCGGTCGCCCGCGCTTGCGAAGCTATCTCTGTGAGGCGGCGATCAAGCGGCCCGCCAGGAATGAGTGCCCAATGCACGATGTCATCGTCGCCGTCCTCTTCATCTTCATGCTCCTCGGACCCTGCCTGGTCACGATACGCGGCGAAAAGAACTAAGCCGAACGCTCCGCCCTCGCTCCCCCATAAAGCCCCCTCGCCCGCGCCAGGTCGTCATCCGTATCGATGTCCAGCTCGCCATGCGGCAGCGCCATCGCCCGGCCACTCCGCACCAGCTCTCGTGCCCCCGCATCGCCCCGCAGCTTCAGCAACTCTCCAAACATCGCTGCCGGAAAGTATACCGGAATGCCCTTTCGTCCCGCATACCCTGACCCGATGACCTCATCTCCGCCCTGCGCGATCGCACGCAGGTGCTCCGCCGTCACGGCCGGCTGATCGCATCCCAGAATCACCACACCGCCAGCCTCCGCCGCCAGCGCCGCCGCCACGCCCACGCGGATCGAGGACGCCATCCCCTCATTCGCGTCCGGGTTTCCCAGCAACCTCACGCGGCCGTCCAGTGTTGTCCTATCGCCTGCGGCGAGAACCACATACACGGGATCCAGTCCCGCGTCCCGTGCAACCCGTGCTGCCCGCTCCAGCAGTGTCTCTCCGCCTAGCCGCACCTCCTGCTTGGGCCGTCCGAGCCGTCGCGAGGACCCCGCCGCAAGCACCACTGCGGCGACTTTCACCGCAGCGTCTCCGCACCCAGCTCAGGAGACTCGGGCCCGGGAGCCGCCGCGCACTGCGCCCGCAGATGGCCCGGTCCGCCGCCCCGCTCCACCTGGTTCACCCGGGCCGACACGTCGTCCACCGAGAGTCGCAGCGACCGGCCAAGACGGCCATTGCACCGCGCATGCGCCTCCGCAATGACCGCCAGCGCGATGGCCTCCGGCCCGTCGCCGCCCAGGTCGAGCCCGACCGGCGCATAGATACGTTCGCAGCACACCGCGAGCGGAATACCCGCCATCCCTGCCGCCTCGCTGACCAGCAGACTGCTGCGGTGCCTTGCCCCCAGCACACCGAGGTAGCGCGGTGCGATGGGCAGTAGCGCCGCCAGCCACCCCCGGTCCTGCTCGTAGCTGTGCGTCATCAGGATCACCGCATCGGCGGAACTTAGGTTCAGGGAGCTCAGGTCGGGCGGTCCGCCATCCTTGGAGGCCAGCCCCACCTCGTCCACCGCCTCAGCCGCTGGTGCCTGAGCGACCACCACTCGCTGTGCCTCCGGGAAGCGCTCCGGACGGGCGAGCGGGGAACGGCCGTCGACGACGACGACGCTCCATCCCAGAAGAGCCGCCATGCGGACCACGGGCTTCGCATCGTCGCCCGCGCCAAAGACCACCAGCCGCTGCGGCGGCTCCAGATGCTCGACGTGGACACCGCCGCGACGGTGGTCCCAGCAAGACCCTCCGCGGAGCGCGGCAGCGATGGCTGCCGAGTCGATACCCGGTGACGCAAACCCCAGGCCCCCATCGCCACGCAGGATCGCCCGGGCGAACGTAGTCCCGCCGGATGCGTTTGCCGAAGCAGACTCACCCGGAAGCCAGGTGATGACCGTACATTCCTCGCCGCCCAGCGACCCGGCCATCGCATCGATCAGGGCGTCGAACTCCGGAGTCGAGGCTGGCTCGAAGAGCAGGCCGACCGTGCCTCCGCAGCCCAGGCCGAAGGGGATCTCCGCCGTGTCGTCGAACAGGGTCGAGTAGCGCTCGACCACCGGGCCGCCCCGCACCTTCCACGCTGCCTTCTGCACCACCTCGGCTTCGAGACATCCCCCGCTGATGGTGCCGGTGTAGCCGCTCGCTGAACTTCGTGCAGCGAGGCCCATGGGCCGCCCCGCATGAGGTGTCGAATGGGTGAGGAGCCGGGCACCGGTACGGCGGTAAGAAGAACCCTCGATGTGGATCAGCGTCACCAGCACCCGGGTGCCTGGCGCTGCCGAATCGAGCAGACGGGCGGCCTCAACGATCTGTCTGCGTTCCATCATCGTGCGCTGATGCCTCCCTGGGGAACAACCTCGGAGCTTCCGTGGGATGTCCTCGGAACCCCCTGACGCCTGGGCCGCACACAAGACCCATACCCTCCAGCATATTCCAGATACCCTCGGCCAATTCCCACTTTGGCGCGGAGCGGTCAAGTACTCAAGTTGGATGCAGCAGAGAGACCCTCCAACCCGGATATTAGTTAAGAAGCGTTGGATCGCTGCGAGGAAGCCAGAATGCCGTGTCGCCTGCCGAGACTGATTCGAGAGACGCTGCTCGTGACGACGTTATGGTCGGTTGCGAGCCCGTGCCGCGGCCAGGCGATCGCCAGCGGCGTCTTCTCGATCAGCTCTTCGCGGATCGAGCTTTACGGCGGCTACGCCTACTTCCACCCTCTCAGCGGCAGTATTGCGACGGTGCCCTATAAGACGATCGGCAAGGGCGCGGTGGTCGGCGTCACTGGGTATCTGAATCCCCATCTTGGCGTCCAGGTCGAGACGGAGCTCTCGGGACAGGGGCCCAATGACGGCACCTACTCCGTTGAAGTTGGGCCGGTCGTCCGATTCTCCTACGGTCGGCTGGTTCCGTTCGTCCACGTACTGGGGGGCGTCGCCGGTCTGAGCGGTCCGTCGCTGCAGCCAGACACCTTCGGCTGGGGAGTGACCGGCGGCGGCGGGGTGGACTACGTGCTGCCCTACTTCCATCATCACGTCGCGCTGCGGCCCATTCAGGCTGACTTCGAGTTGACGCATGTCAACTTCGGCACGCTTGCGCCCGACGGCCTCACCGGGGGCCTCGGCGAGGTGAAGGCGTTCCGGTTCGCCTCCGGCGTCGTCGTGAGGTTTGGCGGGGACGACAATCGACCGCGTGCGCTGCTGTACGCCTGTGAGACCTCGCCTTCGTCGGTCTTCCCCGGCGAACCGGTTACCGTGACCGGCTCTTTCGTAGGCCCCGAGGTCCACGGCCCCAGCATCTACACCTGGGCCAGCAATGGCGGAAGCATCACCGGCACCGATGAGACGGCGAACATCTCGACCGCCGGTCTGGCACCGGGCAGCTATACGGTCAGCGGTCATCTCTCGCAGGGCAGGCGCGCCGCAGCGAACGCCTCCTGCACGGCAGTCTTTACCGTGCAGATGGCCGCTCCGCCGACCATTGAGTGTTCGGCGGACCCGGTCGCCGTTCTGGCGGGCGACTCCGCGACCATCACGGCCACGGCGCAGAGCCCGGAGCACCGGGCGTTGAGCTTCTCGTATCTGGCCAGCGCCGGGGAGATCGCCAGCAACATCGTCACGGCGACCCTGGACACGACCGGCGCGCCGCCCGGCCCGATCAGCGTCGAGTGCCGGGTAAACGACGATCTTGGTCAGACCGCGAGCGCGACCGCGATCGTCAACGTGAGTACGCCGCTGCTGCCGACGACACAGAGCCGGGCGCTCTGCACCCTTCGCTTCGACCGGGATGAAAAGCGGCCCTTCCGCGTGGATAACGAGGCGACGGCGTGTCTGGACGAGGTGGCGCTCGCGCTCGAGCACGACACCACGGCAAGGCTCACGCTTACGGGCGAGCGCGTGGCGGGCGAGACCATCAGTTATGCGGTCGCGCGGGCTGTGAACGCGCGCACCTACCTGACCCAGGAAAAGGGAATCAACCCGGCGCGCATCGATATCAAGACCGGCAAGACCGCCTCCCGCACGGTGGAGATCGAGCTGGTGCCGATCGGAACACCGGTGCGCTATGGCGGCGCACCCGCGGTCACTCCGGCGACTCCCGCCTCCCGTACTCCTGCTTCCAGCGCTCCCGCCTCTAGTATTCCTGCCTCCGCCGCTCCGGCCTCCGGTGCTCCGGCCGCAGCTTCGGGAGCGACCGCCCCGGCAGCGCCCTCGGCACCCGCTGCTCCCCAGACCTCCGGCGAACGCTTCCGCGTTCAGATGGCACCTTCCCAGCCGGGCGATCACCCCCCGGCGGAGCGCATACCGGCACCGGATCGCGCACCCGATCAGAACGATCAGAAGAAGCCCGACAACCAGCCTGCGAAACCGCCCGCCGCCGCGCCGCCCGCGTAGCGTGCCCCCTCAGTACAACGCAGTCGCAAGGCAGTGTGGATCGCGAACGAACGGAAGCACCTGTCCGCTTGTCCGGACCCCGCCGAATCCTGGCGGACCTCCTCCGAAATCTCTGGTAAACTGAATTGTCGGCCACTCAGTGAGCCTGATTGCTGAAATGAGTCTGCCGGATTGCCTCTCGACCCGGTCTGTAGCTGTGGGTCGTGATGGTTGAGACGCCGGTTCAGACTGTAGGGAATCCTGCTTACGCGAGCAAAGAAAACATCGTCGGGGCGTAGCGCAGCCTGGTAGCGCACCTGCTTCGGGAGCAGGGGGTCGGAGGTTCGAATCCTCTCGCCCCGACCATTCTTCAGACCTCCCTCATCGGAAGGCGAGATCGAATCCAGCATCGTCGGTTCTGGCTGCGTGGTTAAGATTGCCAGCGGCTGGGCCGATTCTGTTGTGGCCGTCGCGGTTCCTTTGGCGAGCGTGACCATCGCAAACGCTGTTCACGGGCGATCCAACAGAGCTACTTTTCTTGTAGCGTTTCGTAGACACGGAATGTACTATCAGCGTCATAGAGACCTGCGATGACACCGTCACACGACCTTGTGGTCTCAGAGGCAGCCGCGTCGCACTCAGGTAGGAGTACGACCATTAAATACCCCCCCCCCGCGCACATGCCCGCGCTCGACGGGCTTCGCGGGTTGGCGGTTGTCCTGGTGCTGGCCTGCCATGCGGCGCTCATGACGAGAGGTTCCATCCGAGGTGCCGCTGCTCATCTGGTGGATGTCGTGATGGGTGCCGGCTGGATCGGAGTGGATCTGTTCTTTGTGCTCTCCGGGTTTCTGATCACGGGAATTCTGCTCGCAACGAAGGAATCAGCGGTGTATTACAAGAGCTTCTTTGCGCGAAGATTCCTACGCATTTTTCCTTTGTATTATCTACTGGTCATCGTCATCATTGTCAAGGACCGCACACACTTCGATCGATTGGATATCGCAAGTCTCTGCTTCTTCTATTACAACTGGCAGGCTGTACACCTCGGCCACAATCTGTATAACGTGAACTCTCTCTGGTCGCTTGCGGTAGAGGAGCAGTTTTATATCCTTTGGCCGACGGTCGTACTTCTTGTCAGTAAGAAGGCTTTGGTGCGCATCAGCGTGGTTGGGATGATGGTCGCGCTGGCGCTTCGGCTCGTCATCCTGCCACAGTCGACAGTCTTCCAGTCGGCGTACTATCTCACCCCTTGCCGCATGGATGCGCTGTTGGTTGGGGCTCTGGTTGCCGCTTGGCGGACGGACACTGAAATCTGGAAGCGAGTCCGGCGTCTCGCCGCACCCGTCGCACTGCTATCGTTGACGTTCCTCCTGGGTATCGCGCTGTGGACGGGACACTTTTACGATTTCGTCACGAAGGGAAGCATGAGTGGCCTGCGGCACACGTCCGACCTGGTGCTAGGCCCGGGATGCACCTTGCTGGCAATTCTCTTCGGGGCCATGGTCGTAAAGTGCACTGGGCAGGGTAAGTTATTTCACACCTTCAACTGGTGGCCGCTGCGCCGTATCGGAAAGTACAGCTACGGCATGTACATGCTCCACTGGCCGATTCTGATGATCCTGAATAGAACCGTCTTGCTCCGAATGGAACACCTGCCACTTGATGGATCGGGAGTAGTTTGTTTCATACTGCTGGTAGGGGCATCGTTCGGGATGGCCTTCCTCAGCTTTCATTTGTTCGAGAAGCACTTTCTCCGGATGAAGCGGCTGTTTCCAGCAGCGGCGTAGTTGTGCGGCAGCGGCCACCCGGACCGCGCCAGGCTGCTGACCGGTCGATCGCCTTACTTCCAGATGTTAGGAATTGCGGTCGGGCCGATTGAGAGGTAGGCGAGGCGCTTGGCTTCCTTGCGTGCCCGCGAAAGCGAATCCAGGACAAGGCCGCAGACGAGGCTGAGGAAGGACAGCATGACCAGCGCGGCGGAGAGGATCGCGGTGGGGAGCCGAGGGACGAGGTGGGTGTGCTCAAACTCGATGATGAGAGGAATGCCCAGGATCATCGCGGCCAGGAACACGGCAACGGAGATAATGGTAAAAAACTGGAGCGGGCGCTCCTCCTTGATGAGCGTCACGATGGTAAGCAGTATTCGCGAGCCATCCTTGTAGGTGCTGAGCTTGGAGGTGCTGCCTTCGGCACGGTCGCGATACGGAGTCTCTATCTCGGCGAGAGGCATGCGAAGTTCGAGCGCATGAATGGTGAGCTCGGTCTCGGTCTCGAAACCTGAGCTGAGCGCGGGGAAGGTCTTGACGAAGCGCCGGCTGAAGATGCGATAGCCGGAGAGCATGTCCGTGATGCGGCTTCCGAATACGAAGCGAACGATCCCGGTCAGCGTTACATTGCCCATACGATGCCCGCGCCGATAGGCCGCGGCGATGTTGGTGACCCGCGTGCCGGTGACCATATCCGCGCCTTCGGCGAGCAGAAGGTCGATCATCTCCGGCGCGGAGGCGGCATCGTAGGTATCGTCGCCATCTACCAGCACGTAGATATCGGCGTCGATGTCGGAGAACATACGCCGCACCACATGTCCCTTGCCCTGGAGGCGTTCCGCTACGACGATGGCACCGGCGGCACGCGCAATGGCGACAGTGCGATCTGTGGAGTTATTGTCATACACGTAAATCCGGGCCGATGGAAGAGCGCGTGCGAAGCCCGAGATCACATTGCCGATCGCCACTTCTTCGTTGCGGCACGGAATCAACACTGCAATCCGAAAGGCATGAGCCGCAAAGCGTACTTCCTGTTCTGCCCCATCCGACAGAGCACCAACCATATGGATTCACCCTTCGCTGCCGTACTAGCAAGGATTGTATACTGCGCTCATGGATCTGCCGCAGATTGTTGTGGGATCGGGGCCTGCCGGGGTTTCGTGCGCGAAGGCGTTGCTGGCACAAGGGCACCAGGTGTGGATGTTGGATGGCGGAGCCAAGCTTGAAGACGATAAAGCCCGGAAGCTGGTGGAACTGAGCCGGCAGCCGCCCGAAACCTGGCCCGGAGACGCAAGTCTTTGGATGCGGCAAGGAACGCGGGCCGCCGTGAAGGGTCTGCTGAAGCTGACCTACGGGTCCGACTTTCCGTACCGTCAGTTGCCCGGCGCGACGCCGATGGAAACCGAGGGGGTGTATGTGCAGTCCTCCATGGGAAAGGGCGGACTGAGTGCCACCTGGGGCACGGCGGTGATGCCGTACCGTCAGGAAGACATGGACGGCTGGCCGCTGACGGCGAAGGATCTTGAGCCCCACTATCGCGCGGTGCTGGAATTTATGCCGGTCGCACAGGGGCACGATGGACTGGAAGAGGATTTCCCAACCTTCAAGGTGACTGAGCCCATGCCCCTGGGACCGCAGGGACGACAACTGTGGGCCTCGCTCGAGGCCCATGAGGGCGCATTGAAGGAGCGAGGCGTCAAGTTCGGACGGTCGCGGCTTGCCATCAATGCCCGCGGAACGAATGCCCCAGGCGCGTGCACGCAATGCGCGCTCTGCATGTATGGCTGTCCTTACGGGCTGCTCTACTCCTCCGCGCAAACCGTGGATGCCCTTCGCGGGAATGCATCGTTCCGCTACCTTCCCGGCTATGCGGTTCGCAGCGTTGACGAACGGGAGGACCACGTTGAGGTGACCAGTGTCCGGTCCGATGGATCGACCGAGGTGCTGAAGGGAGAGCGGGCGTATATCGGCGCAGGCGTGCTGGCAACGGCGGCCATCGTGCTGCGGTCGTTGGGCGCGTACGATCAGCCGGTGACGTTCCGGGACTCCTATTACTTCATGCTGCCGATGCTGCGGTTGCGCGGCGCGCCCGGCTTCGAGCGCGGAAATTTGCAGACGATGTCTCAGATCTTCATCGAAGTGATGGACAAGCAACTGAGTCGGTTCGCGACCCATCTACAGGTCTATACCTACAACGATCTATTCGAGCAGCCGATTCGCAAAATGCTGGGACCGCTGACGGCGGTGTTTCCGTTGAAGGCGTTTCTTTCCCGGATGACGCTCATCCAGGCATTCGTGCATTCCTCGGATTCACCGCGGTTTGAAGGCCGTCTGGAGCGGGTTGGGGAGTCGGACCGGCTTCGGCTGACTGTCGTGGATCATCCAGAGACACCGAGACTCCTCAAGCGGTTGATGAAGAAGTTATGGTCGATCCGATCGCTGACAGGCGTGGTGCCGTTTACCCCGATGTTGCAGCTCGGCGAGCCCGGACGCGGATTTCATAGCGGCGGGAGCTTTCCCATGTCAGCCCAGCCTGCCGGCTTCGAGAGTGACCTGTTGGGGCGCCCAGCCCAGATGAAGCGCCTGCATGTGATCGATGCGAGTGCCTTGCCGTCGATCGCCGGAACAACAATTACCTACACCGTGATGGCGAACGCGCACCGGATAGGAACGCTGGCGGGTTCGCTGTGATGGAGAATCCCGGAGACCAGGGCGCCGCGAAGCCAGTTGTATGTGCGGTTACGGGCTCGAACGGATATGTGGGATCGCGCATCGCATCCGCGCTGGCGGCCGCGTTCAGCGTGGTTCCGATGGGCCGCAGCGTCGGCGATGAGGGCATCCGGTGGACCTTCGACAGCGCGAGCGTCGAAGCGGAGTTGTGCGCTCGAAGGGTAACCGCTCTGGTCCATAGTGCATGGGACTTCAACCATCCCCGGGCCAAAGGCAACTGGAAGACGAACGTGGAAGGCACGAGGCGTCTGATTGCATCCTTCCTGGCGGCCGGGGGCGAGCGGATCGTATTCGTTTCATCGCTCTCCGCGTTCGATGGAGCGAGGTCTGAGTACGGCAAGAGCAAATTGGCGGTGGAACGGCTGGTGATTGAGGCCGGCGGCGCAGTGATTCGACCAGGGCTGGTTTGGGGCGATCGGCCCGGAGGAATGTTTGGATCGCTGAAGCAACAGGTGAGCAAAGGTCAGTGGGTGCCAATGATCGGCAGCGGGAGGTATCCGCAGTATCTGGTCCATGAAGACGATCTTGCTGAGGCGGTGCGACGCGCGGTGAGTCCGGATACGGCGAATCAGTTCGCGTGTCGCGTGTTGACGTTGGCGCACCCTCGGGCCTGGCTGTTGCGCGATCTGATCCTGGGCATGGCCAGCAAGGAGGGTAAGACGGTGAAGCTGGCAGGCGTGCCCTGGCGCCTCGTATATGCCGCGCTGAAGACGGCCGAAGTGCTGGGTGTGAAGATCGGATTTCGCTCCGACAGCTTACTTGGCCTCGTGTACCATAACCGTACTCCACACTTTGCCAGCGAGCTTCCGGCACGTCCTTTCGCCATGAACGACATCGCTTGATTCCTGACCGGCTATCTGCTTCCCGAGTCTTCCTTGGCCGCGGCCGGATCAACACAGAACCCGCACAGCGGGACATCAACCATAACTTGACGAACGACAGGAGCAATAGGAGCCATACATGTCGACGCTTTCCGCGTCCGAAGCGGGCACTTACAACAGAAAGCGCATGCTTGGCTTCGTTCTGGTTTTACTGGGCGGTGCGTTTTGCCTCATGCACCTGTATGCGATCCACACCAAACTCACCCGCTTTCTGGGAATTGACTTTCAGGCAGTCTACAGCAGCAGCCGATGCGTCATCGCAGGATGCAATCCTTACTACTTCGAGGACATGAAGGCACAGTTCGTCCACCAGGGCGGCACGATATCGGAGGCCCTGATCCCCCCGTCGGGCGGCCCCTTCCAGCCGCACTATGTGGGCTATCCCCCGCCGACGCTGCTTCTTTATGTACCGTTCGCTCTGCTTCGCTGGCCCCTCGCATGGTTTGTCTACATGGGCATCGCCATTTCGCTGTATTGCCTTGCGGTCGCGCTCTTCGCCGATCTCTGTTCGGAGTATGTTCCGGTGGCCGCCAGCGCCTGTCTCGGACTGTTTCTGGCAGTGGAGTGGCTGATCGTGGAACTAGGGCAACCCACCCTCTTGGCTGCGTCACTGCTTTGCATCGGAGTGTGGTGCCTGCTCAAGGACCGCTGTCCGCGACTTGGCGTGCTCAGCTTCGCGTTGTCTCTGGTGTTGAAGCCGCCCCTCGGTGGACTATTCCTGCTTTATTTCTTATTCGCCACCCGCACGTACCGCAAACGCGCCTGGCAGGTGATCGGGCTGACGGTCGTACTGTGCATCCCCGGCGTGTTATGGTTTTCCGCACATTCGGCGACCCGGAACTGGATCCAGGATTATCGGACAAATCTTACGGCGATTGCCGCACCCGGGAAGCTCAGTGATCCAGGTCCGCAGCATACGACAGAAAATGAGATTATCGATCTTCAGACGATCGTCAGCCTCTACCGCGACCAGCCATCCTTTTACAACCGGGTCGTCTGGGGGTTCAGTGCAGTTGTCCTGGCGATTTGGCTCTACCCGGTCCTCCGGCTGCCACCCAGCCAGGAGAAGGACATACTTTGCCTCGCAGCCATAGCGGCGTTCAGCATGCTGCCGATCTATCACCGCGTCTACGACTCCCGCGCCCTGCTGATCCTATTTCCAGCGCTCGCACTGCTTATCCAGCGAACACGGTGGTGGGGCATAGCTGCTGCCGTCGTCACCGTCCTCCTGACGATCTCGCTGGCGGATTCGTACACCGCCCACTCCCGTCCCCTGAGCCCGCTCGCGGATCATCTCCGGAACCATCGTCTCTTGCAGATCTCGCTGATTCACACTGCCCCCTTGCTCCTTCTGGCGGTCACGATCTTCTATCTGGCGGCCCTCTACGTTTTCGCGCCCAGCCTTGCACGGAACTCCGAGATTGCCCCGCACAGGGCGCTCGCTGATCCGCTCCCCAATCAGTGACCCGAACAAGGACCCGATCGATGTCAGCGCACGACGCCGGGCATCTTGGGCAGCGCGTTCGATCGACTAACAAGCCAATCAAATGGGCATGACCGCGAGACCAGAGACGAAAATCCTGTATTGGAGCATTTTGACCACGCTTCACTCTACAGCGGGAAGCTCTTCAGCCACTCATGGAACCCCGCGCCCAACTGCGGGTGCTTCAGACCGAACTCCACCGTCGCCTTCAGGAAGCCGAGCTTGTCTCCGGCGTCGTGGCGTTTGCCCTCGTAGCTGTAGCCGTAGACCTTTTCGTGCTGCAGCAGCGCCTTGATGGCGTCGGTGAGCTGCAGTTCTCCCCCTGCGCCGGGGGTAATGCCTTCGATCATCTCGAAGATGCGCGGCGTGAGGATGTAGCGGCCGATGATGGCGTTCTGCGAGGGTGCCTCCTCGGGCTTCGGCTTCTCGACCATGTCCTTGACTTCCATCAGACGCGGGTTTCCAGCCACGGGCAAAACGTCAAGGCAGCCGTAGGCGGAGATCGCCGCGCCTTCCACAACCTCGGACCCGAGGATCGACGCCTGCACCTCGTTGAACGCCTCCACCATCTGCTTCATGCACGGCGTTTCGGCATCGACGATGTCGTCCGGCAGCAGAACGCAGAACGGCTCATTGCCGACCAGCTCCTTCGCCATCAGCACGGCGTGGCCCAGGCCGAGCGCCTCCGGCTGCCGGGTGTAAGTGATCTTCGCGAGCTTCGTGACGGAGCGGGCGACTTCCAGCAGCGCCGTCTTGTTCTTCGCGGCGAGCGAGGCCTCCAGCTCGGCCGACTTGTCGAAGTGGTCCTCCATCGTCGTCTTGCCGCGGCCGGTGACGATGATGATCTCCGTGCAGCCGGCGGCGACCGCCTCCTCCACGCCGTACTGGATCAGCGGCTTGTCGACGAGGCAGAGCATCTCCTTCGGCGTGGCCTTAGTGGCGGGCAGAAAACGCGTCCCCATACCGGCGGCGGGAAAGACGGCTTTGCGAATCTTCATGGTCATGGAAAAACGAGACCCCTTGTGAGTGCGGAGTTGTGTGTCGATCTCTACGATGCTAACAAAGGCGATCAGAGCAAGAGACGAAACAGGCGTACAGGAGGGATTGGCAGGTCGCTTTCACAGCACCGGCGAGTCGTCATGCAGCATCGCCTTGCGGACGATCTTGATCGGCGCGAAGCCCTGCAGCATGAAGCTGTCGTGAAACTGCTGCAGGCTGAAGGCCGCGCCCTCCCGCTGGCGCAGGTCTTCGCGCAGCTTCATGATCTCCAGCTTGCCCAGCGTGTAGTAGAGATAGGTCGCATCGGCGGTGCCGCGCTTGGTCTCCATCAGGCCGACCGAATGTGACT
>Ga0116226_10001327_pt1 | contig 21332 bp, 14 predicted proteins | sample S1TSphfallax_FD_89692 | JGI IMG/M metagenome (GOLD analysis project Ga0116226, IMG submission 89692) | Host-associated microbial communities from peat moss isolated from Minnesota, USA - S1T2_Fa - Sphagnum fallax MG | ecosystem: Host-associated > Plants > Peat moss > Unclassified | place: USA... | reverse complement strand
GAGCGCGAATTCGCGGAACAGCCGCCCCACCAGCCCGCCCATCAGCAATATCGGCAGAAACACCGCAATCAGCGAAATGCTGATCGAGATCACCGTAAAACCGACTTCCCGTGCGCCGAGCAGCGCCGCCTTCACCCGTGGCATGCCGGCTTCCATGTGACGAGCGATGTTTTCCAGAACCACGATGGCATCGTCCACCACGAACCCCGTGGAAATGGTGAGCGCCATGAGCGAGAGATTGTCGAGGGAAAATCCCATCAACCACATCGCCGCAAACGTGCCGATGATGGAGATCGGCACGGCGACGGCGGGGATCAGCGTCGCCCGCGCACTGCCCAGAAACACATACACTACCAGGATCACGAGCAGGATCGCGATGATCAGCGTGCTCTCGGTGTCGTTCAGCGAAGCGCGGATGGTGGGGGTGCGATCGATCGCAATATGGATGTCGGCCGCCCCCGGCAGCGAAGCCTGCAGGCGGGGCAGAACGGCGCGGATGCCATCTACGGTTTTGATGATGTTCGCGCCGGGTTCGCGGTAGACGGTGAGCACAACGGTGGGCATGCCGTCGAACAGCCCCGAATTGCGCAAATCCTCCACGCTATCGACCACCTGGGCGACGTCGCTGAGCCGCACGGCGGCGCCGTTCCGATAGGCGATCACCAGCGGCTTGTATTCATTCGCATGGCTCGCCTGGTCGTTGGTGTAGACCTGGAAATGGCGATCATTCTGCTCAATCGCGCCCTTGGGCGCATTGGCATTGGCGGAAGCCAGCGCCGCCCGCACATCTTCCAGCCCGATGCCGTATTTGTAGAGCGCGCCGGGGTTCAGTTCCACCCGCACCGCCGGCAGCGCGGATCCGTTCACATCCACCTCGCCCACGCCCGACAATTGCGAAAGTTTTTGTTGTAATACGGTCGCCGCGGAATCGTAAAGCTGCCCCTGCGTCATGGTTTTCGATGTCAGCGCCAGGATCATCACCGGCGCATCGGCGGGGTTCACCTTGTGGTAGGTGGGGTTGGAACGCAGCGCAGTCGGCAGATCAGCCCGCGCCGCATTGATGGCCGCTTCCACATCGCGTGCCGCCCCATCGATGTTTCGGTTCAGGGCGAATTGCAGCGTGATCCGCGCGGTGCCGACCGAACTCTGCGATGTCATCTCCGAAACATCCGCGATCTGCCCGAGATGGCGTTCAAGCGGGCTTGCAACCGAGGTTGCAACCGTATCGGGACTGGCGCCGGGCAGCGAGGCGGTGATCGAGATGGTAGGGAAATCCACCTGTGGCAGCGGCGAAACCGGAAGCTGCACATAAGCGAACAGCCCCGCCAACGCGATGCCGATCGTCAGCAGCGTGGTTGCAATAGGCCGGGCGATGAACGGCGCGCTGATATTCAAGGCATCATAGCCCGAAAAGCAATCGAAACTGAAAATGAATGCAACGCAATCGGGTGAAGGAAAAAACCAAAAAAACTTTTACTATTAGATAGCCCACGCCGTGCCCGGTACGTTGCTACCTTCGTCGACGGCAAGAAGCCAAAAGTTTTTTGCTTCTTTTTTTCAAAAAAGAAGCGCTTGCCTTCGCTTTTCTTTCCTTCTCCTGAATGCGCTCGGCAATGATCTGAGTTTTGCCGCCGGCGTAGAGGCTTGAGGGCATTCATGTTCAAACTCTCAACTCGGCGCCGGGCGCGCGAGGCGAAAACCGCGCCGCAATCCGATCGAACATCAGGTAGATCACCGGCGTCGTATACAGCGTGAGCACCTGGCTCACGATCAGGCCGCCGAAAATGGCAAGCCCGAGCGGGCGCCGCAATTCGGATCCCGTGCCGCTGCCCAGCATCAACGGCAGGGCGGAAAACAGCGCGGCGAACGTCGTCATCAGAATGGGGCGCAGCCGCAGCATGCAGGCGCGATGAATGGCGGCACGGGGCGCATGGAATTCCACCCGTTCGGCTTCGAGCGCGAAATCGATCATCATGATCGCGTTCTTCTTCACGATGCCGATCAGCAGCACAATGCCGATGATGCCGATGATATCGAGATCGCTGCCGACCGCGAGCAAAGCCAGCAGCGCGCCGATGCCCGCCGACGGCAGGGTGGAGAGTATGGTAACCGGATGCACAAAACTTTCGTACAGCACGCCGAGCACGATATACATGGCGGCAATCGCCGCGAGCACCAGGTAAACCTCATTGCCGAGCGCATTCTGGAACGCCGCCGCCGCACCCTGGAACGCCGTCAGGAAACTATCGGGCAGATCGATTTCGTGTTCCGCCTGCTGGATCGCGGCAACGGCCGCACCGAGCGACGCACCCGGCGCCAGATTGAAACTGATCGTCGTTGCAGGGAACTGGCCGAGATGCCCCACCATCAGCGGGGCCGCCCGCGTCGTTACATGCACGAACGCGGAAAGCGGCACCTGCCCGGTCGTCGACGTGGACGAAGGCAGATAAATCGCATCCAGGTTCTTCAGTGAATGTTGAACCGCAGGGTCGGCTTCAAGAATGATACGATATTGGTTCGATTCCGTAAAAATGGTCGAAACGATTCGCTGCCCAAAGGAATCATACAGCGCGTTATCTACCGTGGAAGGCGTAATGCCAAAGCGCGAGGCGGTGGCGCGATCGATGGTGATGTCGGCGGCCAGGCCATCGGTCTGCATGTCGCTCGCCACATCCGCAATCGATGGGATGGCGTGCAGCCTTGCCATCAGCCGGGGGATCCAGACAGGGAACGCAGCCAGATCGGCGTTTTCCAGCACGAACTGATATTGGGTCGCGCTCACCTGCGTATCGATGCTGAGATCCTGCACCGGCTGCAGGAACAATTCGATGCCCGGAACGGGCGCTGTTTCCAATTGCAGCCGGCGAATGATGGCCGAGGCGCTCGCACTGCGCTGATCGCGCGGCCGCAGATTGATAAGGAAGCGCCCGGCATTCAGCGTTGTGTTGCTGCCATCGACCCCAATGAACGAGGATAGGCTCGCCACATCCGGGTCCTGCAGGACGGCGCCGGCCAGCGCCTGCTGCGCGCGCGCCATGGCGGCGTAGGACGTGGTCGGCGCCGCGCGGCTGATGCCCTGGATCAGCCCCGTATCCTGCACGGGGAAAAATCCTTTCGGAATCACAATATAAAGGAATACGGTGAACGCGATGGTCAGCGCCGCGACAGCCAGCGTCGCGCCCTGCCGGTCCAGCACCCAATCGAGCGACCTGCCATAAGCGGCAATCGCATCCTCCGTCATGCGTTCGGACCAGCGCGCCACCGCACCCATTTCGCGCACCGGATGCGGGCGCAGCAGGCGGGCGCACATCATCGGCACCAGCGTGAGGCTCACCACCATCGAAATCACGATCGTTACGGCGAGCGTGATTGCGAATTCATGGAATAGCCGCCCCACCACATCGCCCATGAACAACAGCGGAATCAGCACCGCGAGCAGGGAAACAGTGAGCGAGATGATCGTAAAGCCGATCTGCGCCGAGCCTTTGAGTGCCGCCTGCAGCGGCGGCTCGCCCATCTCCACGAAACGGTCGATGTTCTCGATCATCACGATTGCATCGTCCACCACGAAACCGGTCGCGATCGTGAGCGCCATCAGCGAAAGATTATCGAGCGAAAATCCCCACAGATACATCGCCGCCAGCGTGCCCACCAGCGAGAGCGGCACCGACAGGCTCGGGATGATGGTAGCCGGGATGCGCCGCAGAAACACGAAGATCACGAGCACCACGAGCACGATCGCGAGTGCCAACTCGAACGCCACATCGGCGACCGAGGCGCGAATGGTGTTGGTGCGGTCGGTCAGTATCGTCACCTGCAGGGCCGCAGGCAGCGTCGCCTGCAGCTTGGGCAGCAACGCAGCGATCCGATCCACCACCTGGATCACATTCGCGCCCGGCTGGCGCTGGATGTTCAGAATCACCGCCGGCGTGCGATCCATCCAGGCCTGCAGCCGGTCATTCTCCGAACCCTGCACCAGGGTCGCCACATCCGTGAGATGAACGGGCGCCCCGTTCTTGTAAGCGACGATCGCCTGCCGGAACGCCGCCGCACTCGTCAGTTGGTCGTTTGCGTTGATCGTCGTCGCCTGCGCCGGCCCATCGAAATTGCCCTTCGGCGTATTCACGTTGAGGTTGCCGATGGTGGTGCGCAGATCGTCGATGTTCAGCCCAAGGGCCGCCAGCGCCTGCATGTTCGCCTGGATTCGCACGGCCGGGCGGTGGCCGCCCGAAATGGAAACCAGGCCCACCCCATCGATCTGACTAATTTTTTCGGCAAGACGCGTCTCCGACAAATCCTCCATCTGCGTCAGCGCCATGGTGCGGCTGGTCAGCGCCAGCGTCATCACCGGCGCATCGGCGGGGTTCACCTTGGCGTAGATGGGGGGCGCCGGCAGATCGGAGGGCAGCAGGTTGCCGGCCGCGTTGATCGCCGCCTGCACCTCCTGCTCCGCCACATCCAGCGAAAGATCGAGCGAGAATTGCAGCGTGATCACCGAGGCGCCGGCGGAACTCTGCGAGGCCATCTGGTTCAGGCCGGGCATCTCCCCGAATTGGCGCTCCAGCGGGGCCGTGACCGAACTCGTCATCACCTCCGGGCTCGCGCCGGGGTAGAAGGTTTGCACCTGGATGGTGGGGTAATCCACTTCCGGCAGGGCGGAAAGCGGGAGGTATTGGTAGGCGATGATGCCGACAAGCATCAGCGCCACCATCATCAGGGTGGTGGCGACGGGGCGGAGGATGAAGAGGGCGGAGGGGTTCATGAGGAAGCAAGGCCTTCTTTTTTGAAAAAAAGAAGCAAAAAACTTTTACTTTCCGGCGCGAGCGCTGCCACAAAGCATGTCCTCATTAACAAAAGTTTTTTGCTTCTTTTTTTCAAAAAAGAAGGCCTTCCTTTCTTCACTCCTGCCCCGCATCGCGATGATGCCGGTGCCCGCTCCATGGGTGCGCGCCATGCGGCCGAGCGTCGCCGCCCTTTCCCGGCAGCGTCACCCGCGCCCCATCCCGCAGCCGATCCGCGCCATCCACCACCACCTTGTCGCCGGCATCGAGGCCTTCGAGGATCTGCGTCTTGTCGGCGTCGGCCACGCCAAGCTTCACCGGTTTCACGGCAACCGTGCTGTCGGGCTGCACGACATAGACGAAGCTGCCGGGGGCCCCCGTCTGGATGGCCGCGTTCGGCACCGTCAGCGCGCCGTGGATCGTGCGGACAATGAGGTTGATGTTCACGAACTGATTGGGAAACAGCGTGTTGGCGGCATTGCCGAACAGCGCGCGCAGCTTCACGGTGCCGGTGGTGGTATCGATCTGGTTATCGATGGTTTCCAGCGTGCCGGTGGCAAGCTGCACGGTATTGGCGCGGTCGAAGGCAACCGCGCTGAGCTTGGCGCCGGCCGCGAACTCCGCTTCGATCGCCGGCACGTCGTCCTCCGGCAGGGTGAAAACCACACTGATCGGATCGACCTGCGTAATCACCACAAGGCCGTTCGCAAGGCTCGGCGTGATGTAATTGCCGGGATCAACCTGGCGCAGCCCCACCCTGCCATCGATCGGCGAGGTGATGTGGCAGAACGCCAGGTTCACATTCTGCGTTTCGACCGCGCCCTGGTCGGCCGCGACCGAACCTTCATATTGCTGCACGACATAGACCTGATCCTCATAGGTCTGACGGCCGATACTGTCCTGCCGGGTCAGCTTGGCGTAGCGGGCGAGATCGATGCGCGCCTGGTTCAGCAGGCCCTGATCATGCGCAAGCGTGCCGCGCGCCTGCGCGAGCAGGGCCTCGTAAGGGCGCGGGTCGATCTGCGCCAGAAAATCGCCTTTCTTGACGATCTGGCCTTCCCGGAAGCCGATCGACTGCATCACGCCGCTGATCTGCGTCTGCACGTTCACGGTCGCGAGCGAGGCAACGGTGCCGAGCCCGGCATCCGTCACCTGCATGTCGCTGGTCCCGACGGTCGCGATCCCCACGGCCTGCGGCGGCAGGTTGAAATTGCGCCCGCCCGCCGTCGGCGCCTTGATGCGCGCCACCAGCAACGCCACGCCGGCCAGCACCGCCAGCAGAGTAAGCCAGGGGGCGATGCGGCCCCTGCGGGTGGTCACCCGCGGCAATGACAGGTTTTTTTGATCGTCCATGTACGGGGCTTATGCAACATGGATGAAGGGGGGCGTAAGCCGTTTGCGAAAGCCGTTGGGCCACACGATGTAAGCCAATGTAACAATCGTCTGAAAACGACGGCAGGGGCGCTATCAGAAATAGCGATTAGGAAAAGCGAAAAGCCTTCTTTTTAAAAAAAAAGAAGCAAAAAACTTTTGATTCTCTGGCGGGGCTTTACAATGCCAGCCAAGTCCCGGATCTTCGCGCCCGCTGCAGGAATTAAAAGTCTTTTGGTTCTTTTTTCCAGAACAGAACATGCTTTCCCTTAACATGACGATATCACACCGGAACGGTTCGATCAGGCGATTTGCAGCCAGCTCGGCGAAGCGATGCCGCCGGTCTGGATATAAAAGCCCGGGCCGGCAAGATCGCGATACGTCGACCCCTTTGAGGCCTTTCCCACCCCCGCACCAGCGCTGCCGCTCGCAGGCGCGCCCGAGCCAGTAAGTTCGTAGGTGCCCCCGGCACCTTGCCAGCCGCCGGCGGTCGCATCCCAGATCCGGATATTGCAGCCGGGCCAGCCGTGCCCGGCGGTGATCGTCGCCGCTGGGCCGGTAACAAACGCAGGCCCATCGATGGTGCCGCGTATTTCGTTGCTGGCATCCACGGCCTGGCCGAAACACACGAAGCCCGCGCTCGGCAGCAGCGTCGCAAGCCCCCCCTGCTCGCCGATATTGGTCACCCGTATATCGAAGCGGCTCGCCAGCGTGTAGCAGATCGCCAGCGAATACGGCATCGCGCGGGGCGTCTGGCCGCCGATCGCATCGCCAGGGTAGAGCGCGATTGTGGAGGCGGGCAGCCCGCCCATGTTCACCAGCGTCAGCGACACATCCAGATGCGCGTTCGGGAAGCTCGCCGTGCTGGCCTGGCCGATCTGGATGGCGCTGGCGCCGGAAAATCCCTGTGCCACGGCATTCGAAAGGGCCGCCGGATAGGCATAGGCTGCGTTCAGGTTGGCCTGTTCGAAGAACGCCAACCCGCGCACCTGGATGCGATCGCTTTGGTTGATCAGCAGCGCGGCGCCACAGGTATCGAACACCACGCTCGCGCATTCGATCGAACCGCAGCCATAGAACTCCAACGCGCAGCCGGAGCCCACGCAGTTCATCGTGGTGATCCGCCAGTCATTGGCGTAGCGGCAATACACGCCGTCATTCCCGCCCAGAATTTCGATCTCGTCGATTATGCCGTTCAGCCCGGTGATCATCACCGCCCAGGTGCCGCCATAGATTTGCGAATAGAGCCCGGGCACGAAGCCGGCCACGTTCAAATGGCCGATCAGCGTATCGGTCTGGATCACCGCGCCGACATTGTACTGGCCGCCGATGAAATCCGGTGTCCATGTCGGCGCCAGCGTGGCACCGGTGCCGGCGCTCGGCGTGTTGAAATCCGAACGATATGCCTTGGTCTGCAGAAAGCAGCCCGGATTTGCCGGATCGAACACGCTGAACCCGTTGGCCGCCACCCATTGCTGCGCCTGCAGCGCCGGCGGCAGGCCATAAGCGCCGGTTTGATAAACGGTCGCGGCCGTAATCCCTCCACTGGCGCCCACAGCCGTTACCTGCGCCACCCACGGCCAGTAGGTCGAGGCGGCGGGCTGCGCCAGCACCACCAGATCGTTCACCGAATAGCCGCCACCCGCCTGCCCGATCGTGCAGGGCTGCCCCGCCTGCGCACACCAAGTTTTGCCGATCGCAACGCCCGAGCCGCGAAAATTGATATTGGTATTGCCGACATAGACGTTGAGGCGCGAGGCATGGGCACGCGGCGTTACGATCACCGTCGGTTCGAACTGCCCCTGCCCGCCCGCACTCGCCGCATAAAACGCGCCCGGCGTGCTGCTGGTGCCGTTATTGCTTTGATCGCCCGTATAGGGGGTGCGCACGATCATCCCATCGGTGTGCAGATTCACGTATTCCGGCACCACCAGCGGCTGAGAGACCAGATAGGTGCCGCGCGGCAGATAGGCGGTCACGCTCATGCGGAAGCAGTTACCGTCGAGCCCGGCATTCTTCATCGCCAGCGCCATGGACTGGCAGTAGAGCAGGAAGGCTTGCAATTTAGGGTAGGCATCGTAATTCGCCTCGGTGTCCCAGGTTTCGGCAAAATTGAACTGGGCGCCAAGCTTCTGCTGGTCGCCGAACACCATGCCGGAGCGGGCAAAGGGCGGCGCCGGCACAACCCCATGTGAAAACACGGCGGCGCTGCCCGCCCTGTCGGCCCAGGGAACCTGCGTGAGCTCGCCGGCGGAAAGTGCGGTCGCCACATTGCCGGGCGTAATCGTCGCGATGGTCGCAAAACTGCTGGCGAGCGTCTGCAGGGCGCCGCCATCGGCCACCGTCCCCGTCACGGTGCCGAAATTGCTGCTGGCGGCATTGCCAAGGCCGGCTACGTCGGCAACCCCGATGTCCAGCGCGGTTTTCAGCCCCGCGGCGGTGATCGTGCCTTGCAGTCCGGCCACGATGTTCACCTGGCCGGCCGCTGCCAGCGATGCGGTGGTGCTTTGCACGCTCGCCAGCACCCCGCCATCGGCCACGCTGCCTGCGATCGTGCCGAAATTGGCGGTCGCGGCATTGCCAAGGCCGGCCACGTCGGCAACTCCGATATCGAGTGCGGTCTTCAGGCCGGCCGCGCTGATCGTGCCCTGAAGACCCGCAATCGTGTTCACCTGGCCCGCCGCCGCCAGTGCGCCCGTAAAACTCTGCACCGCCGCCAGTATCCCGCCATCGCCGACGCTGCCGGTCACGGTGCCAAAACTGGCCGTCGCGGCGTTACCCAGGCCCGCCACATCCGCGGTGCCGATATCGAGCGCGATCTTCAGCGCCCCCGCGGAAACGGTGCCGCTCAGCCCGGCCACCGCCGAAACGCCCACCGCAGCCGAAACCATGAATGGCGGCGCTGCGGCAAACACCCAGGGGTCGGCGCTATCCTGCACCAGCAGGCTCTGCTGGGGTCCAGAACTGAGATAGGTGGGCCCGTTGCACGACCAGCTTGCGCCCGAGAGCTGGAAATTGGCGACCGGCGTCCAGCTCGCGCCACCATCGATGGACCAGGCCAGCCCCTTGCCTAGCGTGGAGTTGGCGACGACACCCGTGATCTGGCAGGCAAGGCCCACGAGCGCGGTCACGCTGAGCACGCTGAGCGTTGCAGGCCCAGCACCGCCGCCCAGGCTTGCATCGATCTTGACGACATTTCCCGGATAATCGGCCAGCACCATAGCGATGGTGGCAGGATCGGTGATCAGATCGCCGATCTGGTAGGTGAGGAAAGGCGCAGTAACAACGAGTTCCATAAAAACTCCTAAATATAACAAATAATGTCACTAATGATAACAATTTTTGGGGAAGCTGGGCAAGAAAGCAAAAGTTTTTTGGTTCGTTTTTTCAAAAAAGAACTTCTTCCTTGCTTCTCCGACAATCATGGTTATATCTCTGCGCGTCGGCTTCGGCCAACTATGGCGATAAACGGTGCGTGGAATAAGCGTTGTGGACCCGGGGGCAGTGCCCGGCGTCTCCACCAGTTTACTGGTTGCGGGGACGACACAGGCTCGACACGCGTGGTAAAGACCCATCTTTTGCCCGGCATGATACCGCCGTTATCGGGTCGATCCTACAAGTGCCAACGATAACTTCGAGGCGCTCGCGATCGCTGCGTAAGCAGTGACACGCGCGGTTAGGGGGGCCCCGGGCAACAGAATGCCCCCCACTTCTCATCACGTTGCCAGCTTTCGGCGCCATCCGATGAACGGGCACTTGCCAGCGCGGGCTTGCGCGCTATGCATGTGCTCTGCGGGAGCCAGACAAATGGAAGACGATACCGACACACCGGGCGCGACCGGACAGGTTCCAAACAGCCTGTTGCCCTACGATCAATGGATGGAGGAAGCGATGCGCGGCGTCGTCGCGCGCGCCCTGAGCCATGTGGTGAACGAGGGGCTACCCGGCCAGCATCATTTCTATATCACCTTCCGCACCGATTACCCCGGCGTGGTGATACCGCCGCGCCTGCTCGCCAAATATCCCCAGGAAATGACCATCGTCCTGCAACACCAGTTCGAACGGCTGCACGTGGACGAGGCGGCACGGATTTTCGGCGTGAGCCTCTCCTTCGGCGGCGTGCTCTCTCCCCTCACGATTCCGCTCGCCTCGGTCTCCGCCTTCGTCGACCCACACGTGCAATACGGGCTGCGCTTCAACGTCTCGGCGCCCAAGCAAATCCCGGCGCCCGAGCCAGAACCGCCGGCGCAACCAAGCGAAGAAACGCCCCAAGTTGTCAGCCTCGACGCCTTTCGCCGCAAGCGCGACTGACGCCTACCCTCGGTGAGACGCGCTTTGGCGGCCCACCATCTCACGTCCCCAAAAGCGCAAAAGACAAAGCAAGCGCTTCTTTTTTGAAAAAAAGAAGCAAAAAACTTTTACTTCTTCGCCCGCTGCCTCAAGCGGCCTGCAACGCCTCCCAAACCCGCTCCGGCGTCGCCGGCATATCGATCGCCCGCCCGCCTAGAGCATCCACGATCGCATTCATGATCGCCGGCGGGCTACCAACCGTGCCCGCCTCGCCCGCGCCCTTCACACCCAGCGGATTAGTGGCACACGGAACCTCCACCAGCTCCACCTCGAAATCCGGCAGATCGCTCGCGCGCGGCAGCGCGTAATCCATGAAGCTGCCCGCCAGAAGCTGGGCGTTTTCGGGGTCATACGATGTGCGCTCGCACACCGCCTGGCCAAAACCCTGCGCCACCCCGCCATGCACTTGGCCGCGCACGATCATCGGATTGATGGCATGGCCCACATCGTCCACCACCAGGTAGCGCAAAATCTCCACGCTGCCGGTCTCCGGATCCAGCTCCACCTCCACCATGTGGCACCCGTTCGGGAAGGTATGGAATGGGATTTTAGCAACCTCGGCCGCATCCAGCGGGTTCGGCCCGACCCCCTTCTGCAGGCTGCGGGCGAGTTCCAGAATGTCGATGCCGCGATTGGTGCCCGTCACATTGAAATAGCCGTCCGCAAAAGCAACGTTCTCCGGCGCTGCCTCCAGAACCTCGGCCGCCAACGACTTGCCTTTTTCGATGATGGCGTCGGAGGTCGCAAAAATGGCCGTCCCCTGCGAATAGAGGCTGCGGGCGCCCCCTGTGCCCCCGCCCATCGGGATGCTGTCCGTATCGCCCTGCACCACGCGGATGCGCTCCGGCGCGATGCCGAGCCGGTCGGCCACCAGCATCACATAAGCGGTCTCATGGCCCTGGCCGTTGGTTTGGGTGCCGACGAACACATCCACATTGCCGTCTTCTGCAAACCGGATCTCGGCGCGTTCCACCGGCCCGCCGCCGGTCGCCTCTAGATAGTACGACATGCCGATGCCGCGCTTGCGCCCGCGTGCCTCGCTCGCCGCCCGCCGCGCCGGAAAATGCGCCCAGTCGAACTTTGCCAGCGCGATATCGAGGATCCGTTCGAATTCGCCGCTATCGTAAATCTTTCCTACCGGAGTCGTGTACGGCATGGCGGAAGGTGCGACCATGTTGCGGCGGCGCAATTCCGCGGGATCGATGCCGAGTTCGCGCGCCGCGGTATCGATCAGCCGTTCCACCACGTAATTGGATTCCGGGCGCCCCGCGCCGCGATACGCATCCACCGGCACCGTATTGGTGTAGATCCCTGTCACTTCATTGCGAATGGCCTTGAAACCATACACCCCGGCGAGCACGCCGCTCGCGGCCATCGTCGGCACGAACGGGCCGTACATGGAGAGATACGCCCCCATATTGGCGAGCGTATGCAGGCGCAGCGCCAGAAAATGCCCTTCCTTGTCGAGCGCCATTTCGGCCTGCGCAAAATTGTCGCGGCCATGGGTGTCGGAGAGAAACGCTTCGCTGCGGCCGCACGTCCATCGCACCGGGCGCCCGAGCTTTTTCGCCGCAATCAGAACAAGCACCTGCTCCGGATACAAAAACGATTTCATGCCGAAACCGCCGCCGACATCGGCCGTAACAACGCGGATATCTTCGGGCGGCACTTTCAGCACCTGATTGGCGAGGGCATTTTTCAGGCCCCAGCCGCCTTGCGTGCTGGTGGTGAGCGTATAGCGGCCATCGGCGAATGCGCCCAACGCCGCCCGCGGCTCCATGCTGGCGACGACGACACGGTTGTTCACCAGGGAAATTCTGGTCACGTGGGCGGCTTCGGCGAACAGTGACTCGGTTTTGGCGGCGTCGCCGATGCCCCAGCGAAAGCACACATTGCCTGGCGCATCGGGCCACACCTGGGGTGCGCCGGGCTCGGCGGCCGGGCGAATTTCACCAACTGCCGGCTGGCTGTCGTACTCCGCTTCTACGGCTTCGGCGGCGTCGCGGGCCTGTTCCAGCGTGTCGGCCACGATGAAGGCCACCGGTTCACCGACGTGGCGCACGGTGCCATCGGCCAGCACCGGGCGTGGCGGATCGTGGCGGGGGGTGCCGTTCATGTTGGTCATTGGCAGGCTGCAGGAATAGCCGCCGATCCCGTCGAGATCGGCATGGGTTAAGATCAGCTTTACGCCCGGCAGTGCTGCGGCGGTGGCGGTGCTGAGGCTTGTGATGTTGGCGTGGGCGTGGGGGCTGCGCAGGACGATGGCGTGGAGCATGCCGGGGGCGGAGATGTCGTCTGTGTAGCGGCCTTGGCCGCGCAGGAGGCGGGGGTCTTCGACGCGGCGGAAGGGTTGGGATTGGCCGAATTTGGGCATGTGACCTCCAGAAGGAAGGCCAGGGGCTCTGCCCCCCACCTTCAAGAATGGGACCCCGCTGAGGCCAGCAGGCCCCAGACTCCTTTCATTTAAGCGGAAACCGAACTTGCAACAGATGCCCCCAAGGAAATGGCGTCCGAGGGCCTCCCCTGGCGGGGGTCCGGGCGGCAGAGCCCCGTGGCCTAAACCTTCACCGAAATCTGTTTGATTGCCTGTTTCACCATCCCCCCCGCTCTGATCATCAAAAACCGCCCCGACCACCCCCCGGTCGTCCACTCCCCATAAATCTCCAGCCCATCCCCGCTCACCACCCCCTCATACGCAACCCTCGTATAAGGCCCGGATTTCGCCTCATAGCTCTTCACGAAACTCACCGCACTTCCCGCCCGGCGACCACCCACCGTCGCATACAGCGTGCGCCCCCTGACCGGCCCCACCATCGCGCGCTCGGTGATCGAGCCGCCCAGAAAATCCTCTGCCTCGATCAGGCTTGCCGAAAACGGCACAGGCGCCCTCAGCACGATCGGATAACTATAGCGCCCATGCCAAAGGCCCGTGAGGCTCGCAGCAGCACCAGCGGAAGGGTCGAACATCGCTCAAAACCTCAATGTGGCGGCAGTTTACCCGCCAGATAACATGCCATCACTTCGGGCGCCGGACCATCCATGCGCACCCGTCCATGATCCATCCAGATCACCCGCGTGCACCATTCCAGCACCGCCCCCGTCTGGTGCGAGGACAGAACCAGGATTTCCGCGCCGCGCACCACGCTTTCCAGCCGCTCCCGCGCCTTGGCCAGAAAATTCACGTCGCCCGCCATGAACCACTCATCCATCAGGAGCACCTGCGGGCGAATGGCCGTGGCCAGCGAAAACGCGAGCCGGATCAGCATGCCGGAGCTATAGAAGCGCACGGGCAAATCCAGAAACTCGCCCAGCTCGGCAAACTCCTGCACGTCGTCTTCCAGCGTTTCGATCTGCGCCTTGCAAAGACCGTTATACAGCCCGCGCAACATGATGTTCTCGCGGCCGGTGAGATCCATGTTCATGCCCATCTGCGGATCGAGCAGCGCATTCAGGCTGCCCTCCACACGGATGCGCCCCATCACCGGCTCGTAGATGCCGGCAATCGTGCGCAGCAGCGTCGTCTTTCCCGCGCCGTTTGTGCCGATCAGGCCCAGCCGGTCGCCGCTGCCAAGCTCGATGTTCAAATCGCGCAGCGCCTTCACCACTCGGCGCTGCCGCTTGTCCTCGCCCAGCCGGCCGGATGCGGCCGCCATCACCGTTTTCTTCAGGCTGCGGGCGCTGCCATGGAACAGCGGAAAATCGACGGAAACGTTCTCGATTCGAATACGAGCCATAACGCCTACATCCAATATGCAAGGCGGCCGCGCACCCTGGCGAACAGCAGCCACGAAATCGCGCAGAACGCGGCGCTATACAGCACTGCCAGCGCCCAGGCATCGGGCCCCGGAACGATGCCGAGCAAGGGCGCCCGCGCCACCTCCATCAACGCGTCGAACGGATTGAACGGCAGCCACCAGCCCTTTGCCCCAAGCTGGTCGGGCCGCCACACCACCGGCGTCACGAAAAACGCAATCTGCATCACGCTGCCCACGATCGGCGGGATGTCGCGAAACCGCGCACAAAAACACCCCAGCAGCATGCAGGCAGCGAAGGCATCCAGCGTCCATAGCACCAGGCCCGGCAGGCATAGCAGGCCAGTGGCACCCGGCCAGATCGAAAAGATGGCGAACACCGCCAAAATCACCGGAACGTTGTGCAGGAAGGAAATCACGCTGCGCACCACCACCCGCAGCCCGTGCACGAAGAACGGCATGCGCACCGACCGGATAGTGCCCTCGGACTGGGTGAAGGTGGTGCAGGCATCCGTCACCAGGCCGCTCATGGCGTTCCACATCACCAGCGAAAGCGCCAGGAACGGCAGATAGGTCTTCAAATCCATATGGAACAGCGTGCCGTAGAGCCCGCCCATGGCCGCCACCATCACGCCGGTGGAAATGGTCAGCCAAAACGGCCCCAGCATGGAACCGCGGTATTTCAGCTTTATGTCCAGCCAGGCCAACGTCACGCCAAGCCGCCACAATCGCGCCCCGGCGGCAACATCGGCCCATGCAAGGGCGTGGCGCTCGCGGTGGGTCGCTTCGGAGTCGGCACCGATATCGATGGCGGACCCGTGCAGCCGCGGCAGAGTGGAAGGTGAGAGCGCATCCATGGCGGGCCGCGGGTACTCTATCTCCTCTTCGGCCGCAACCGCACGAAAGCGTTGATGGCTGGGGCCGGCCGGCGCCACGGCGGCGCTTGCCCGTTGCCTAACGATTACTTTCTTGCCGCGCGCCTCATGAACCGTTAATGCCTTAGGGGATATCTCTGAGTTTTCACTTCAGCCGCGTGCAGGGAAGTGGATGCGGCGGGGCCCAATTCCCTGGCGCGCCATGTCGTTGCAGCAGAGTTTGGATACCCTCACGCATGATCGTCAAGCCACGCGCGACCATTTTCCAGCATCCCGGCGCCAAGCGCGAGACCTTTCCGCTCCTCCGCATCGCCTGTATTTCCACCGCCGCCCTGCTCTCGGCCTGCGCCAGCCAAAGCCCGCCAATGACGGCAACCCAGGAAGCCGCCACCTATATCGCGCGCGCCAAACCCAGCTACGCACCGCCCGGCCCCCCCACCGACCCCTGGGGCCCCTACATCACCGAAGCCTCGCAGCGCTACGACGTGCCGGAGCGCTGGATCCGCGAAGTGATGCGCGTGGAATCGGCCGGCCAGCAATTTACGCCGAGCGGCGTGCTCACCACCTCCCCCGTCGGCGCGATGGGCCTCATGCAACTGATGCCCGAAACCTACGACGAAGTGCGGGCCCGCTATGGCCTGGGCGACGACGCCTTCGACCCCAAGAACAACATCCTCGCCGGCACCGCTTACCTGCGTGAGATGTATGATGCCTTCGGCAGCCCCGGCTTTCTCGCCGCCTATAATGGCGGCCCCGCCCGGCTGGAAGATTATCTCACCCATAACCGCGCCCTGCCGGCCGAAACCCGCCGCTACGTCGCGCTGATCGCGCCGTCCATCCAGGGCATCTGGCCCGCCAATCGCTCGCCCGCCGAACAATATGCCGTCAATCGCCTGCCGATCGATATCCCCGCCGGCCCCCGCTACGTGCGCCGCGCACCCGTGGTGATCGCGCGCACCATTCGCCGCACCCATGGTGCGGTGGTGCGCTACGCTGCCATCGATACGCGGCATCGCGGCCACAAGGGGCCTGCACCCGTGGAACTGGCCGAAGCGCCGGAACAACCGCGCGGCATCGCCGCCCACAGCGCCGTGCGCGTGGCCTACGCCGTGCCCGCCTCCCACCATGGCGGCTTTCACCTGATCGAACCGGCGATGGCGAGCGAATCGGTGAACCACCACGTCGGCGGCACGCATTGGGGCGTCCAGGTGGGCGCCTACGGCCGCGCCGCACAGGCCCATGCCGCAGCCAGCGAAGCCCATGGCGCTGCGCGCAACGCGCAGATGGTGGTCGCCCCCGTGAAATCGGGCCATGCGACGGTCTATCGCGCCCGCCTCTCCGGCCTCAGCCACGTCGCCGCCATCCATGCGTGCCAGAAACTCAGCCACAGCCATGGCGGCTGTCTGGTGGTTGCACCTTCGGCTTAAGGAAGAAAGGTCTTCTTTTCTGAAGAAAAGAAGCAAAAGACTTTTGACTCTTTGGTAGCGCACCGCTGCGTGGGGGACCTGCTTCGGCCCCCACGCCTTCCTAAACCTTCTCTACCTGGCCGTATTCGAGCTCCACTGGCGTCGACCGGCCAAAGATCGAAACCGACACCTTGAGTCGGCCCTTCTCCTCGTCGATCTCCTCCACCGTGCCGTTGAAACTGGTGAAGGGCCCGTCGGCCACCCGCACCTGCTCGCCGATCTCGAACACCACGGAACGGCGCGGATGATCCACGCCCTCCTGCGCCTGCTTCATGATCCGGTCGGCCTCGGCCTCGCTGATTGGCGTAGGGCGCAACTTGGTGCCTAGAAATCCCGTCACCTTCGGGGTGTTCTTGATCAGATGCCAGGCATCGTCCGTCAGCTCCATCTTCACCAGCACATAGCCCGGGAAGAATTTCCGCTCGGCATTGATTTTCTGGCCGCGCCGCACCTCCACCACCTCCTCCGAGGGCACCAGCACCTCGTCGATGTGGTCGGCCAAGCCCTTTTGCTCGGCCTGCTCCTTGATCGCGGAAGCGATCTTCTTCTCGAAACCCGAATAAACGTGAACCACGTACCAACGCTTGGCCATGTGCGTGCTCAAACCCTCAGTTCGTGCCGGTGAACAGCACGCGGACGATCCAGCCCACCGCCAGATCGACAGCAAAGAAGAAAATCGCCGTAAGCGCCGCCATCGCCAGCACAAGGCCCGTGGTCACCAGCGTTTCGCGCCGCCCCGGCCAGGTGACCCGGCCCGCCTCGATGCGGACTTCACGGAAAAATCGGACAGGGGCAAAAGCCAAGATCGGCATCCTTCAGGTGGCTCATGAACAAGCAGGCGGGTAGCCAAAGTACACAACCAAGACAGTACGGAAAAACAAACGCGTGGCAGGGGTGGAGGGTCTCGAACCCCCAGCCTCCGGTTTTGGAGACCGGCGCTCTAGCCAATTGAGCTACACCCCTCCCGGCACTGCCGCACCAAAAGGCGGCAGCCACACGCGAGCGCCGTATGAAGAATGCCGGGCGGCTTCTGTCAAGGGTCGCAACCCCTGCGCAGCGCCATCCCACGGCCGATCGGCGCGCGCCCCCTCGCCAAGCCTGCCCCAGCCGCCCTAAAAACACGCCGATAATGGAGAGGAGATGCTTCCAAATGCCAAGAGCCGGCACGTTCCCGCGCTGCACTGCCCGATCTGCGGCCTTCGCAGCCGCCATCCAGACCGTGGCCGCCGCCGCTTCGGCACATGACGCACAACGGGTGAAATACGTGGCCGCCGTCCATATCGCTGCCACACCCGCCCAGGTCTGGGCGGTGATCGGCCATTTCCACGACCTCTCCTGGGACAAGCTTGTCACGGCCACCACGGGCCCGGGCGGCGACACACCCGACGCCACCCGCACCATCACGCTCAAAACCGGCGGCGTGTTGCCGGACGAAGAACTGGAGCGCTACGAGCCCCAAAAATTCACCTATGCCACCTTCCTGCCGCACGTAGATGTCAAAACCTTTCCCGTGACGAATTTTTCCTCGATCCTGGTGGTGCTGCCGCAGCCGGATGGCGGATCGCGCGTGGAATGGCGCTGCGCCTTCTATCGCGGCTATCCGAATTTCGGGCCCCCGCCGGAGTTGAATGAGGCGGCGGCCATCAAGGCGGTTTCGGCACTCACCCAGCCGGCGCTGGACGGGCTGAAAGCCAGAATGGAAGCAGCCATCCCTACGAACTGATCGGACGGATCAAACCTTTGGAGGGTTTGCCGCCCCTTCCTGCGCCACGCCATAAGCGGCCGAAAATCTTGGGGGAGCAAAGGCAATGATCACGATGAGGCGGGCCATTCCGGCCGTTCTGGCCTGCCTGGCTGCCACACAAGCCCTGGCCCACGGACCCACCCGCCAGAAACTGGAACTCTCCGTGGAAGTAGCCGCACCGCCCGAAAAAATCTGGGCGGTGATCGGCAATTTTCACGATCTCGCCTGGGTGCCCGCCGTCGCCAAGGTGGAGGGCCCGGGCGGCAACGATCCCGATAGCGCCAAGCGCACCGTAACCCTGAAATCCGGCGGCACCTGGCACGATGAGGAACTCAGCGATTACGACGCCCAGAAATTCACCTACGGCACGTTCCTGCCGCATGTGGACGTCAAAGTTCTGCCGGTCGCCGATTTTTCCACCCATCTCGCCGTCACCGCGGAGCCCGGCGGCAAATCGAAGGTCGAATGGCGCTCGGCCTTCTACCGCGGATTTCCGAATAACGATCCGCCGCCGAACCTGAACGAGGCCGCCGCCGTAAAGGCCGTCACCGCATTGTGCCAGCCGGCGCTGGATGGCCTGAAAGCCCGCTTCGGCTCCGGCCATTGAAAGGCCGTTTTTGGCAAGCCTGCGCGCTCGCCCTCGCCCTGCACGGCGGCGCCCATGCCGCAGAGGCGTTCGTCACCGACCAGGACGGCGATGCCGTCACCGTGATCGACCTCGCAACACAAAAAACCGTCGCAACCATCCCTGTGGGCGGCAAACCGGCCGGCATCGCGATGGCGCGGGACGGCCGCCGCGCCTACGTCACCAGCCCCTCCGCCCAGATGGTCAGCGTGATCGATGCGCCGGCGCGCCGGGTGATCGGCCAATTTCCCGCGCCCGGCGGTCCGCTCGGCATCGCAGTACACCCCTCCGGCGCCCCCCTCTACGTGGCCGACTGGTATTCGGACCAGGTCTCGGTGATCGATCCCGTAACCGGCCACGTGCTCGGCCGGATCGCCGTGGGCCAATCGCCATCCGGCCTCGCCGTCACCCCGGACGGGCATCTGCTGGTGGTCGCGGACCGGCTTTCGAACGCGATATCCCTGGTGGATACAGCCTCCCTGCACGAAGTTGCGCGCGTGGACGTCGGCGCCCATCCGTTCGGGCTTGCCATAGATGGTGCCGGCCGCCGCGCCTATACGGCCAATGTGGAGAGCAACACCGTCAGTGCCGTGGATTTGGCCGAACGCCGCCTGGTGGGCACCGTCAACGTCGGCAAGCGGCCCTATGTCGTGGCGCTCGATGGCGCCCACGGCTTTGTCACCAACGAACTCGCCAGCACTGTCACTGTGTTCGATCTGGCTACGCTCGCAAAGCTCGCCACTATCAAGGTGGGCGACTACCCCGAAGGCATGCAGGCAAGCCCGGACGGGCGATCCGTGTATGTGGCGAACTGGGACAGCAATACGCTGACCATTATTGACTCGGCCACGCTCGGTGTTGTGGGCACGCTGGATGCGGGGAGTAGCCCGCGCGCCTTTGGAACGTTCGTAAGAAAGTAAGCACTTCTTTTTTTCAAAAAAGAAGTGCTTGCTTTCTTCACTTCCCATTTCCGACCAACGCCTTTATACTGCCGTTTGTTCGCGGGCGTAGCATAGTGGTAATGCTCTAGCCTTCCAAGCTAGCTAGGAGGGTTCGATTCCCTTCGCCCGCTCCAGGTTTTTATAACCTGCTTATCGCATCCCGCCCCATTTCATATCGAATTTTTAGGCCTTTCTCGCCTAATCCTCCGCTGTTCCGGCGCGGAGGAGGCGCCTTTCATGAACGACTTTCTCGTGATCGTTCTCGGCACAGGCACCATCCTTCTGATGGCCGCCTATGCCGAATTGTGCGAGCGCATCTGATGCTCGATCTGCTGCTCGGCGGCGCCGTCTCCGCTCTCCTGCTGTTCTATCTCGTGTGGGCGCTCGTGCGCCCCGAGGATTTTTAGGAAAAATCGCAATGTCGGTTTTGGGATGGGCGCAAATTGTGCTCGTGCTCGCGCTCGTGTTCGCGGCAGCGTTTCCGCTCGGCAAGTATATGGCAACGGTATTTTCCGGCGGCCGCGTGTTTCTCAGCCCCGTGCTCGGCCCGGTCGAACGCGGCTTCTATAAACTCGCAGGGGTGAACCCGCTGCACGGCATGGGCTGGCGCGAATATGTGTTCGGCCTGATCCTGCTGAACGCCCTGCATTTCCTGCTGCTTTATGCCATGCTGCGGCTGCAGGATGTGCTGCCTTTCAACCCGCAGCATGTGGGCCCAATGTCGCCGCGCCTCGCGTTCAACACGGCCGCCAGTTTCGTAACGAACACGAACTGGCAAGCCTATGTGCCCGAAAGCCAGATATCCTACGGCGCGCAGATGTTCGGCCTCACCGTGCATAATTTCCTCTCCGCCGCCACCGGCATTGCCGCGTGCGTGGCCGTCGTGCGCGCCTTCACCGGCAGCTTGCTCACCTCGCTCGGCAATTTCTGGGTCGATATCACCCGCGCCACGCTCTATCTGCTGTTGCCGGTGTGCATCATCGTCGCGGTGGTGTTGATGGCGGCCGGCGTGCCGGAAACGCTTTCCGCCTACGCAACGGCCACCACGATCGATGGCGGCAGCCAGACGATCGCGCTGGGGCCGGTGGCGTTCCAGGAAGCGATCAAGGAATTCGGCACCAATGGCGGCGGCTTCTTCAATGCCAACAGTGCGCACCCGTTCGAAAATCCTTCGGCCCTCACGAACGTTCTGGAAAACTGGCTGCTGCTGGTGATCCCGTTCGCGCTGCCGCTGATGCTGGGCCACATGGTGGGCGAGAAAAAGCAGGGCCGGGCGCTGTTCTATGCGATGGCGATTCTGCTCACCTTCGCAATCGCCGGCACCTATGCCGCCGAATCGGGAGGCAATCCGCTGCTGACCCATGCCGGCATCGATCCTGCTATGGGCAATATGGAAGGCAAGGATGTGCGCTTCGGCGTTGCCCTTT
>Ga0116226_10001326_pt1 | contig 21333 bp, 20 predicted proteins | sample S1TSphfallax_FD_89692 | JGI IMG/M metagenome (GOLD analysis project Ga0116226, IMG submission 89692) | Host-associated microbial communities from peat moss isolated from Minnesota, USA - S1T2_Fa - Sphagnum fallax MG | ecosystem: Host-associated > Plants > Peat moss > Unclassified | place: USA... | reverse complement strand
CGGGGCTCATCATGTGGATCCCGATGGATCTGTTCTTGTTTGGCGTCGCGATGGCTCTGTTCGCTGCTGCGCTCAGAGGAGCATCAGTGCTGCCCGCCCGCCATCAAACTCCAAGCGATCGGTGCGACACGACTGGGGTGTCAACCCACGCCGACACTGGTATCAGCGAACGTCAAATGGTGGGCTGAGATTCACTCCGAAAAGATATCGGTACACTCTGCAATGGGGGTTCGAAAATGTGGACAGGAAGGCAAAGACCGGCGGCAGGCAAGGCCACGCGCATGGCGCAGATCCAACGCCTGATGCAGCCCGAGAGCCCTCAACACCCCCAGCCCGACGAACTGCCAGACGATGAACGCACAGGCGATGAGCCCAATCCGTCGGGGCAGCCCCCCGCGAGCAAGCCGTCCCCCACGTTGCGGCGTAACGACATCTCTATCCTCCCCTGAAAACCTCGAGACCGGTGTCAAAACACCTTTCCCATCTGTAATGGTGCGGAAAGGTGCGAGCCATGTAGCGGGCGCTTACTGCACCTACCACAATGACCATCACCCCGAGGACCCGCCTCATGAGTTACGAACCGACGACAGCGAACGCCATCCGCGCCCCCGATCCGAGATTTCGTCCCCCTTGCTTGCCGATGACGCGGCCGACACGGCGCGGATACGCCCTCCCGAGGGAAGCAATGACAATTTTCGCGCACTGCGCGAGGTGGTACGAGAGACTTCCGCCTGGGTCAACCCGCTGCAACAGGAAATGTCGCGGGTCATCGTCGGGCAAACGCAGCTGGTAAACCGGCTTCTCGTGGCGCTGCTCACCAACGGCCATGTCCTGCTGGAGGGCGTCCCGGGACTCGCGAAAACTCTCTCGCTCAAGACGCTGGCGAATTGCGTCGCGCTTCCGTTCAAACGGCTGCAATTCACACCGGACATGCTGCCCGCCGACATCGTCGGCACCATGATCTACAGCCCGCAGGACGGCCAGTTCCGCACCAAACACGGGCCCATCTTCAGCAATCTCATTCTCGCCGACGAGATCAATCGCGCGCCCGCGAAAGTGCAGAGCGCACTACTGGAAGCGATGCAGGAACATCAGGTCACCATCGGCGAGGAAACCTATCCCCTGCCGAATCCGTTTTTGGTGCTCGCGACGCAAAATCCGCTCGAACAAGAGGGCACTTACCCGCTTCCCGAAGCGCAGATCGACCGGTTCATGATGAAGGTCGTCATCACCTATCCCAGTCGCACCGAAGAGCGGGCGATTCTGGATGCCAATGCGACGACCGAGCCGGGGCTCGAGGTACGCCGCATCATCACGGCCGAACAGATCATGGCGGCGCGGCACGTCGTCAACTCGATTCACATGGATGACAAGATCCGAGATTACATCGTCAATCTCGTGCTTGCGACTCGTCCGCCCCTCTCCCCGGCGCTGAATCTCAACGGCTATATTCAGACCGGCGCATCGCCGCGGGCTACGATCAATCTGTGCCTGGCCGCGCGTGCAAGTCGATGCGTTGACCCGCCCTAATCACCTCCCGGGTCAGCAGATTCATCGACACGTCGCCGGCAACCAGCGTCGTCGGTTCGGCCGTTTGGTGCGCCCGCCGGATCAGGGCTTGCACCCGAGCGAGGAGTTCCGAAAATGCGAACGGCTTGGAAAGATAGTCGTCGGCACCCGCCTGAAGCCCTGCCACCCTGTTTTCGACACTGGCCATGGCGCTCAGGAGCAAGACCGGCACCCTGCTCTTGTCGTGCCGCAAGCGCCGAATCACCGACAGGCCGTCGAGTTTCGGCAGCATAATGTCCAGAACGATGACATCGTAGGTGACCACGGCGCACAGCGAGAGCGCGACTTCCCCGTCCCCCGCCGTATCGACCGCGAAGCCGCTCTGCTTCAGCCCGTTCTCGACGAACCAGCCGATCTTTTCATCATCTTCCACCACGAGGATCCGCATGAATCGCTCTTGATCACGCCTCACCTCATTTCGCAATCTGCATGGCGACGTCCTGTGCAAAATCCGCCACTTTTGCACTGCTGATCGGGGTCGGAATGTTCTCGGCCACCACCGCCCGACAATAAGCCGAGGAGAGCGCTTCGACCGTGTCGGCGGCACTCACATTGCGCGTTGCACTCACGTAGGCGTGAACCACTTGCTCGAGCGCCTGCGGATCGGTGGCCGCCCGCCGTAGTAAGTCCGGTGGCTCCTTCAGTGCGGGCTCAGCCACGTTCGGCGCCAACAGCGGGCAGATCAGGTCGGGCTGACGCTCCTTGGGGGGTATGTCGGCCATGCGGCGCCAATTACCCACCGACCAAGCCACCGCATTCGGCTCGGCATGATTGCTCCATGCCATCCGCACGTAGTTGGCGATATCCGCAATCTGCTGATCCGTCAATTGTTTGAACGATCCCATCGCGCCCCAGGTATCACTGGGACCGAAACCCTCGAGCATCGCCATGACGATGTCATTGGGCTGGGCGGCCGTCACGGCGGTATTGCCGTCGAGCGCGGGAACCTGATGCGGCAAGCCCTGACCATTGCTCTGGTGGCAACTACTGCAATTGTTCTCGTAGAGGGCCTTGCCCGCGGCAAAGCTCTGCGGCGTGATGGTGACCCGCTCGACCGCTTTCGAGCGCGGCTCCGGCTCTTGCTTCAAATACAAGGCGATGGCGTGCAGGTCACTGTTGGTCAAGTAGCGCAGACTATCGTGGATGGTCTCCTCCATCGGCCCAAACACCTTGGCGTTACCCGGAAGATTGCCGGTTTTCAAGAAGGTGGCGATGTCGTTGATCGAATACTTGTTCACCCGCGACAGGGGGTCGTTTGAGATATCCGGCGCATACCATCCTTCGAGTTGACCACCGGTCAGGTGATAGGAGGTTTCCTGGGCCTTGGCAATGTTTTTGGGCGTGTGGCACTCGCCACAATGACCGAGCACGGTGACCAGGTAATTGCCCCGGTTCCACTCTTGACTCTTGCCGGTCGTTGGATGCCATCGTTCGGGCTTGAAGAAGATCGCCTGCCAGGCCGCCATGCCCGCACGAATATTGAATGGGAACTTGAAGGTCTTGTCGGCGGGCGCGACATGATGATGAACGGCGGGTATGGTTCTTAGATAGGCCCACAGGGAATTGACGTCTGCGTCCGTCATTTTTGTGTAGTCGGCATAGGGCATAGCCGGGTACAAGGGACTTCCATCCTTGCGAATCCCCCGCCGCAGTACGTTCACGAAGTCCTGTTTCGTCCAACTGCCGATGCCGGTGGCGACGTCCGGCGTGATGTTGGGACCAAAGATGCTGCCAAAAATGGTTTTCAGCTGGTCGCCGCCCGCGAACAGCTTGCCACCCGGAGCTGTGTGGCACGAAGCGCAATCAGCTGCTCGGGCGACGTATTCGCCTCGCTCTACCAACGAGTCTGCCCGCGCATGTCCTGCAACACAAAGCGCCGCCGCACCCACTGCGGCATGGAGCCAACCGAAGACCGCCTTCTCCGAAAGTGATTTGTGCTTCACGCCAATCTCCGAAAGCCGTAACGGACTGTCGGCGATAAGGATTGATCGAGCGGGTCCCCTGCCGCGTAGGATGGCACGCAATTGAGGTGTCGGAGCGTGCTGGCGGAATGGTCGAAATCCGCCTCTTGGTTCGGGGTGGTATCGTCACCCACCGCACAGGAGCCGACCGCGACGAAGGGGTTTCGTCGCGGTCGGTGGAACGTCTCTGCCGGCTATGCGTCAGGCCGCTTTGGCATGCGCCGCGGCGGACTCGGTCTTCTTCGCGAGCTTGCTCACATACTCGTCGCCCGAGTAGATGTCCTTCACGATGTGATTCAACGTGGTGGCGTGTTCGGAGAGTCCGAGTGCCTTGGCGTAGGCCGCGGCCGTGCCGAAGCCGGCCAGCCCATAATGGGACATCCGTTGATATTGCGCGATGATGACGATATCGAGCAGGGCGTGATCCTTGGGTGCTTCCTCGGTGATGTGTTTGCTGGCCTCTTTGACCAGTCCCTCCATTCCCTTGCAATGCTCCGGTTCGGCCTCTTCCGTGGCTTCGGTGAGCAATGATTTCAAGGTCGTGGTATGCGCGGAGATGCCGTCGAGCGACTTCTCCAGCGCTTGTTTCAAAGTCGGATCATGCGCCTTGTGGCTCATCTGCTTGACGACCTTGGTCATTTGATCGTTTGCCGACCATAGGTCGCGGATCTCATCCGCATAGACGTCTTTCAAGTTCTTCGCTGACATCGAGGTTCTCCAAGTGAGTTGAACGAGTCGACATGCTGTGCCGAAGCGCTTTGGACCGAAATGGCCATGCTCCGCGTCTGGTGTAGGAAGGCGGGCCCTCCGTGCATACGTCATCGTGAAGTTGGCCGCGAAGGGCTCGTAGGTCGATTCCGACGCCAGCTCCCGGCGCTGCTGCTCTGGGGTTTGGTGATGCATAGCGGTAGCCTGAACGTTCAACGGGAGAACCAGTGGCATCCATACAGAGTAAGGTACGAGAAGGCAGTTCGGCGGCGCATGGCGCCATTTGGGATGGAAAGGGCACGAACTTCACGTTGTTTTCTTCAAATGCGACGCGGGTGGAGGTATGCCTGTTCGACTCGGCGGGAAGCCGCGAGATCGAGCGCGTCACGCTGCCCGAATACACCGATCAGGTATGGCACGGCTACCTGCCGGACGTGATGCCGGGGTCCGTGTATGGGTTTCGGGTCCATGGGCCCTACGAACCGTTGGAAGGGCACCGCTTCAACCCGAATAAACTGTTGCTCGACCCTTATGCGCGGGCACACATCGGCGAGATTCGCTGGGCACCCGAGTGTTTCGGCTACACGCTGGGCGCGGCGGATGACGATCTCTCCTTCGACGAACGGGATAGCGCCCCTTTCATGCCGAAATGCGTGGTCGTGGACCCGAACTTTGACTGGAAAGGCCAGCGCAGCCGCTGTCGAGTGCCCTGGGATGACACCATTCTCTACGAAGCGCACGTGAAGGGTTTCACCAAACTGCATCCGGCCGTGCCGGCACACCGGCAGGGAACCTATGCGGGAATGGCGACTGCGGAGGTGATCGCCTACGTGAAGTCGCTCGGCATCACGTCCATCGAGTTGCTGCCGGTGCATACGTTCTTGAACGACAGCCATCTGCTCGAGCGCGGTCTGTCGAACTATTGGGGTTACAACAGCATCGGCTTCTTCGCCCCCGATCCGCGCTATGCCTCCGCGCCCGATCAATCCTTGCGTGAATTCAAGGAAATGGTGGCGAGTTTTCACGACGCCGGGCTCGAGGTGATTCTCGACGTGGTCTACAACCACACGGCCGAGGGTAATGAACGCGGCGCGACGCTGTCGTTCAAGGGCATCGACAATGCCTCGTACTATCGACTGTTGCCGGAAAAGCGTTATTACATCAACGACACGGGCACCGGCAACACGCTCAATCTATCGCACCCGAATGTGCTCGAGATGGTCACCGACAGCCTTCGCTACTGGGCGAGCGAGCTGCATGTGGACGGGTTTAGGTTCGACCTCGGCACCATTCTGGCCCGTGAGCCGAACGGTTTCGACAACCAGAGCGGCTTCCTCAAGGCGTGCAACCAGGATCCACTGCTGCGTACCGTGAAGCTGATTGCCGAACCGTGGGATTGCGGTCCGGGCGGCTACCAGGTCGGCGGGTTTCCGCCGGGCTGGGCCGAATGGAATGATCGCTTTCGTGACACGGTGCGCGATTTCTGGAAGGGTTCGGTTGCGGCGGCGCAGCTGGCGCCACGGCTATGCGCATCGGGCGATGTCTTCAATCGCTATGGCCGTCGGCCGTCGTGCAGCATCAATTTCCTGACCGCGCACGACGGCTTCACGCTGCACGATCTCGTCACCTACAACGACAAACACAATGAGGCCAACGGCGAGGAGAATCGTGACGGCAGCAGCGACAACCACTCCTGGAACTGTGGTGCCGAAGGCCCGACGACCGATCCGGCCATCAACGCGCTGCGCGGTCGTCAGCGGCGGAATATGTTGGCGACGCTGCTGCTCTCCCAGGGCACGCCGATGCTGCTCGCGGGCGACGAGTTCGGGCGCACGCAACAGGGCAACAACAACGCCTATTGTCAGGACAATCCGATCAGCTGGATGAACTGGGACATCGACCCGAGCGAGGCCAGTCTCACCGATTTCGTCCGCAAGCTGTGTCAATTGCGGCACGAATACCCGATCCTGCGTCGCAATCGATTCCTGACCGGCGATGTCGACCTGGAACTCGACGTCAAGGACCTATCCTGGATCAACGCGTCCGGGGCCGAGATGCGGCCCGAGGATTGGGCCGATGCGGGAATGCATTGCTTCGGCATGCTGATGGACGGCCGCTCTCGCCCGACCGGCGTCAGGCAGCGCGGCACCGAGGCCACGATGCTGATCGTTTTCAATGCACATCACGACCTCGTGATATTCACGCTGCCCGAGTATCCCGACGGAAGCTCCTGGCAACTTCTCATCGATACCAATCTCGACGAGCACCCGTCATTCCAGGGTGGCGCCGGCGCGGTCTACGAGATGACCGGACGCTCGCTCGCCCTGTTCGTGCGCACCGACTGACCCCGCGAATCCGTCTTGCCGGAGAATCTCCGCCGCCAGGCGCGGCGCGAGCGGCCGGCCGGAGTTGCATATTCGGGCCACCCACGGATGAAGGCGTAATGCCGCCTCGAGAAGCGACCGATCCCGTTCGACGACCGCCAGAGTGGCCACGCGTTCATGATTGCAAAAGGCCGCCACGAGTTCCGCGATGCGAGCCGGTGGAGGCACGCTCGACGGCATGCGCTCGATGGCGCCGTTTGTCACTCGGCATGCGATTTCGAGCACATCATCGGCCGCAAAGCCGATGCTGTGGCCATTATTCGGTGCCGACAAGAAAAATGGACCCGGCGCATTCCCGTCGCGCAGTCCGCGCAGCAGGGGCACGATGGCGTGCGAGTACCAGGGCGTCGACCGCATCGCCACCCGAGCTCGCAGTTGTTCTGACGAGGCGGTGGCGTACGAAGCCCACGCCGAGTTCTGGAATCCTTGCAGTTCGCTGGCGCGTGAAGTCTTCAATGACATCTGCGATGCCAGCATCGTGTCCGCGTCGAAGTGCAGTCGCAGGTACTTCGTGGGAATGCCGCCCCACTCCTCGATCAGGGCGGCCGACGGGAAGCCCGGTCTGCCCGGATGATGGGCGAAGTCGGATACCCAAGCGCCCCGCCCGCCCTGTGCGTCGCGCCCGCCAGCGTCGCCCCCGCCGATCCGCGCTTGGACCGAATACAACCAGCCGAGGTGATTGACGCCAACATAGCCGAAGCGGATCGACTCCAGCGCCACCTCGAGCTGCGCGGCGATGTCGCGCAGCGCGACATAGGGCACTTCGCAGACACCGACACAGTTCAAGTCGGGAAAGCGCGTGCGCGCGGCTCGCACCAGGATTCCGACCGGGGATGACATCATGAGCACCAGCGCGGTCGGCGCGTGCGCGCGGATCGCCTGAAGCCAGCGTTCGATCGCGGGCCAGGAGCGCCATGCGGCAGACACGCCGCCCGGTCCCAGTCCCTCATCGCCGCACAGCCCGAAGTGCAGCGGAAACGATTCGTCGAATGCCCTGCCCTCCAAACCTCCGATTCTCAACTGTATCAAGACCACCTGCGCGTCCTCGAGCGCGGCCGCACTGGTCTCTGCGTCGGCGACTCGTGCCGTGATGCGCGGCCCCGCATCGCCCGCCAGCAGCGTCGATGCGCGCGCCACGGCGCGGAGCCGTTCGGGCGAGCGACCCACCAGAACGAAATCGCAATCCCCGAAATCCTCGGGCAACGCTTCAAACAAGGCCGGTGTGCTGAACGATCCCCCGCCGAGTACGGTGACTTTCATGGTCGGGCGAATCGGCTCATGGGCGCACGGTCTCGCTCATGACCCGGCGCCCATAAACGTCGGCCCCGAGCAGGCATGCCTCCTCGCCGAGTGCGCCCAGCGTGAACCGCTCCGCGATTCCGTGACTCAAGAGATCATAGTCGCAAGCCAGCTGTGCCGCCCGGCGGAGCAGCGCCAGATAGGCCTCGCCCGCCGCCAACGCAAAACCACCGATGACCACCACCGATGCCAAGCCCGCGACGACGATGCTATCGACGAGGCTGCGCGCCAGCGGCGTGCAGCTTGCGGCCACGATCTCGGTCGCCCATCGATCCCCGTCGCGCAGCGCCGGTACCAGATGGTCTTCATTGTTGAGCGTCGCCGGGGTCGCGCCGTAGTGCCGGGCGCAGGCGGAACGCGCAAAACGCTCCGGTCGGGCGCGCGCCTCCTGACGCGCTCGGCGCTCGATGCCACGGCCCGAAGCGAGAGCGCCGAGATGTCCGCGACCGCCGCAATCACAGCGCGGCGCGTCCGGTCCGGGATCGGCCACCGTATGTCCGATTTCGCCCGCGTAGGGAACCTCGTCGAGTACGCCGATCAGCGGGTCGAAGAGCTTGGCGCCGATGCCGCTGCTCACGGTCACCACGAGAAACCGACCTCGGCAGGAGCCGCTCAAGTACCAGGCGGCCGCCGACAAGTCGTTGAGCAGGTGAACCGGCCGGCCTGACAACGTCTCGAGTTCCGAACGAAGATCCGGGATTTCAGGTTCCCCACCCGTCAATGTGGGGGCCTGAAGGGCCCTTCCCGCGCGATCGATGGGTCCCGGAAACGACAGCACGAGCGGGCTGCCCGCCGGAGTGGCGTGAAGGTTCGCATGGATGTACGACGCGAGTGATTGTCGGATTTGGTTCCACACCTCGGCCGAATCGATACCGTCGGCGACCGTCACCAACCGCTGTTTTCGCACGTCGGAAAGTGCGCCATCGGCCGCGGCAACGGCGGCGCGCAGATGCGTGCCGCCGAGATCAAAGACGAGACCGGTCAAAAGCGCGCGTCCGCAGCGGCGAGAAACGCGAGCGCGTCCGCCAACTCCTCGACCGAAACCTCTTGCACGAACACCGGTCGTCCGATGTCCTCCGGGATCACCAGATTCAGATGGCCGCCCCGATGCGCGCGTACCGAGCCGAGGGAATCGTGCAGACGCTCGGCCGAGCACACCGCCTGCGACAGCGGCAGTTCGACGGTGCGGAAAATCGCGAGCAGACGGTCCAGAACGGCTCGGGGGCACAGCTCGCGCGCCACGGCAATGCACGTCGATATCAGCATATCCAAGCCGACGGCGTGCCCATGCGGTATCGCGTAGTGGCTGTCGGTTTCGATCGCGACACTGAACGAATGGCCAAAGTCGACCGCACGCTTGAGGTCGGTTTCGAACAGATTGTCTTTCAGTTCCCGCAGCATCGAGGCTTCTGCTCGCATCATGATGGAACGCGCGGCCGCCGCCGGGTGCTGGAACTTGCTCGCCATCAACCCGGCCGCGGACGACTCGATCAGATCGAACAGCAGCGAATCGGCGATCACCGCCATCTTGATGATCTCCGCGAAGCCCGCGGCGATGTGGATGGTCGGCAACGTGTTGAGCAGCGACACGTCATTGATGCTGGCCAGCGGAGCATAGAAACTTCCAAGCACATTCTTGAAGCGGCCGACATTGACGCCCTGCTTCACCCCCACGCTCACGTCGATCTGACCGATCAGCGTGGTGGGGATTCGAAGGTAGCCGATGCCGCGACGATAGATGGACGCGGCGAAACCGCTGAGGTCGAGAGCCACTCCACCGCCCACCGTCATGATGACTCCGGTACGACCCAGGCGGCACTCCATCGCCGCTGCGCAGATGCGCTCGGCCTGCTGCCAGCTCTTGCAGGTCTCTTCGCTGTCGATTACCACGGTCGCGGCGAGGTTCAGATGCTGCGCGCAATGACGGGCGATCAAAGCTCCATGCAGCCGTTCGACGTTACGATCGATCGTCAGCAACACTGGGCGATCGCCGACGATGTCGGCGATGGCGCGTTCCTCGGGATGAAACACCGGACGCCGGGTGTGCACGATGCTGTAACGGACTTCCCGGCTGACCCGCATTTCGAGGTGAACGGCGTCGATCGATACGCTCGCCTCGGGCGCGACCGTGGGCGCGGCCGCGATGAGGTCCGCCTCAACACTCACGTGAAACGCCCACGCGCGCTTGTACGACCAAGATGGTCACGTCCGTGTGCGTGTGGTTCGTGAGCGAATGCCATTGGCCCGAACGAACCACGGCGAGGGTGCCGGGGCCGGAACGGTGCTCGCGACCATTGATGTTGATGAGCGCCGTTCCGTCGACGACGAAGTAAAACTCCTCGGTGTCGACGTGGAAATGCTTGCCGATGCTGGAGCCGGCGGGAATCACCGTGTAATCCACGAAATCCAAGCCGGAGGCAAATTGTGACTCGTCCATGAGGCGTCGAAAAGAGATCGGCCCGGCACCCCCATGCTCGGCGTCGCGTCGAACCGCGGTGCGCAATGCCAGGTCGATGAAGGCGTCCACCGGCATCCTCTACAAGGTCTCAATGCCGGCAACGCGCGGGCGGTCCATCCGTGAGCCGCCCGCGTCCAGGATCCAGTCACAGGCACCCAGTAAGCATTCCTCGGGCAGATCCCTCGCGCCACTCAACAGCACTCCCACGGCGAAACGTGCGGCCTGGGAGCAGCGCGGCGCAAGGCTGGCGCTCGGTATTCGAGTGACGGGCACGTCGTCCACCGTGAATCCCGCAACCCCTGTGTCGACGTACGCTACGGTTGCCCCCCGACCGCGCAACGTCCGCACCACGTCGATGGCGGGAGATCGCGTGGTGTCGGATGAGCCGGCCTTGAATCCCACACCGACGAGCAGTACCGATGCCCCCTTCATGGGTACACCCGCCGCGGTCAGCGAGCCTTCGATACGATCAACGACCAGCGACGGTGCGCGATCGTTGACGGCGATCGCCGCATTCAACAGGTCAGGCTCCCAACCACAGTCGCGCGCGGATTGCGCCAGGATCTGCAGGTCATTCGGCAGACAATGGCCGCCCAACCCCGGACCCGGATAGAACGGCATGAAGCCCCGCGGCTTGGTGGCGGCCGCCCGACACACTTCTTGAGCGGGCACGTGCAAGCTCATGCACAGCCGCGTGATCTCACTGGTCAGACCGATATTCACACTCAAGAATGCATTTTCCAGCAATTTACTGATTTCGCTGACCTCTGGCGCCGAGACGGTGACGACACGATCGCAGAGTTTGGCGAGCATGGCCGCAGCCAGCCGAGTTGCATCGTCGTCGATGCCGGCGACGAGATGCGGTGTGCTGCGGAGGTTTCGGTGGTCGTGGCCGGCCGACAGTCGTTCGGGCGCATGGGCCACGAACAGAGCGGTAGCGCAACCGGTGGTTATTGCCTCGGCAAATCGCCGCGTGGTGCCCGGCGCTACCGTGCTCTCGAGAATGACGAGGCAGGGCCGCACCGAATGCTGCGCGAGCAGCCGGCCAGCGGCGTTGAGCGGTTCGTCGTCGAAAACTGAACCTGACACTAATTTGCGCACCGCGACAAAAATGACATTGCAATCCTCGAGGACGCCGGGATCGGCGCCGACCGCACAGGGCTGGCTCGCGACCCGATCCTCGCATGCCGCCTGATGCTCGCGAAATCGAGTCACTGCCGCCTCTGACCGATCGAAGCCGCGGGCGGTGATGCCGGCGGCGATCAGTGCGTCCATCAACACGGTGCCAATGAACCCCAAACCGATGACGCCACAGCGCACCGTACCGGTCTCGATATCCTTGAGCAGCTCGTCGCGCGCGGAGTTAGGCGCCCGCACTCGTGTCCTCACCCCACGGTGTTTGATTCGCCAGCGTGAGTAGCTGCGGAGTATTGACGTCGATCCAAGCCGCGCCATGCTGCCAGTGTGTCACACGCAGACCCGCGTTAACGGCAAGCATCACCAGTTGGTTCATCCCGAGAGCGCCTTGTTTCGGTAGTAGCTCGAGCACCCGTGGTTCGATGGCCATGATGCCGCTACTGATGAGGAATTGATACTCCGGTTTCTCGCGATAATCAATCACACGATCGTTCTCGACGATGAGGTGCCCAAGGTGCAGCCGATGCGACTCCAGGTGACTTGCGACCGTGATGGCGCACCCGCGTTCCCGATGCAGGTCATAAAGAGCCCGGAAGCGCAGGTTGGTATATAAATCGCCGAAGGCAAACAGAATGGGACTGCCGAGGTCGGCGAGTTCGCAGAGCGTTCCCACGTTTCCACGCACGCTGGACTCACGCACGAAAGTCACGGACGTACCGTCGGGCAGGTCGTCGATCCCGGTCATATGCGATTCCACGAGGGCCGCGTGCTCACCCGTTATTATGTAGAATTCGCGTCCACCTTCGCCGGCGATTTGTCGCAGCAAGCGCTCCAACAGGGCGACGCCTCTGACCCTGACGAGTACCTTCGGCAGCGTTTCACCGCCTGAGCGCATCCGCTCACCCTTGCCACCGGCTTGCAGAACGATCGGCGGCAGCGCGCTGCTCATGTCACCACCCAGTCGGGCCGCGCGCCGCCGGAGATCAGCCATTGATACGTAGCCTTCATCTGGGTGCCGACCCTATCCCAGGAAAACTCCCGGCTCATCCACTGCCGGCCGCGCTGTCCCATGGCCGCGAGGACGGCGCCGTCCTGTTTCATCGCATGACGTAAACAGTCCGTCAATGCATCGACGGATAGATCGATCCACCAGCCCGCGCCATGAGTCTCGAGACCCGCCCAAGGCGCTTCCTTGCTGACGATGGCCGGCACCCCGAACGATAGCGCATCCGAAATCGAAACCGCCCAGTTGTCGCCGCGCGTCGCCAGGACATACAGATCGGCGTTTCGGTATAGCTGCCATTTGACCGGTTCCGTCACCGGACATTGAAACGTCACGCGGCGCGCGCCCAACTCCTCGGCCAAGCGTTGCATCTTGAGGGCGTAATCCCCATTCGGATCGCCGGCTATTTGCAGCTCCCAATCCGGGCAGCTGGCCTGCACATTGCGCCACGCTCGCAGCAACAGATCGACGCCCTTCTTGGGCGCGATTCGAGCCAGGAACAGCAAACGCCGCCGATCCTTTCGTGCCAACGGCATGGCACTCAAGTCGGGTATTTCGACGCCGTTGGGAATGACGGCGATGGGCGCTTTCAGCCCCAAGCGGCGAAAGTGCTCGCACTCCATGAGCGCGGTCGCATGCAGGCACGCGCTCATCGAGAGGTTCATGCGTTGACCGCCGAACCAGACGATTCTCTTCTGGAGTTTGTGGCTGTTGTATTCCCAGGGGTCGAGGGTTCCCCGCGGCGACATGACGAGGAGCGCGCGACTCCTCGTCGTCTTCATGACGAGGCCCGGATAGATATTCGGCATCATCCACAGCAGGTGACTGTGCACGACGTCCGCTTCGCGCACGGCGCTCGCCAACGATCGTCGCATCGAACTCGACAACCCCAAGCGTGGAATCAATCGGGAAGCCGGATGGGATTTGAAGGTATAGAGCCCGCGCGTGTCGAGTACCGGTGGCGTCAATGCGTGCAGAACCACGCAGACCCCTTGCTCACTCAAACTGCGGCACAAGGAAGGCACTGTGTATGTCGGGCCCCCTTTCGTCGACAGGCCGGACGCGACCTGATGGACTAGCACCGCTCGAACCCATCACGCATGGCGATAAACTGTTCCAGGCGACATTTTTCGACATCCCTTTTGTTCCAGCATCCTAGCAGCTATCCCCTCGTCTCGTGGCGGCCGTGGTGACCGACCTTCGACCACTCAGTGGAGATCTCATCGGCGAGCGCCGCCGTGATCGCGGCGTCCAAGCGACTGACGATCCGCTCGAGATCCTCGGCGCGTGCGATGTAGGGTGGCGCGATGATGACGTGATCGCCCTGGGTGCCGTCGATGGTGCCCGCGCCCGGGTAAATCGCGACCCCGCGCTCGAGCGCCGCGCGCCCCACGCGCGCGGCAAATTGCCGTTGCGGTTCGAAGGGGGTCTTGGTTGCGCGATCCGCCAGAAATTCCACCGCAAAGAACAGACCGCGGCCACGAATGTCGCCGACGTGGGGTTGGCCCGCCAATGTCTCGCGCAGAGTGTGCTCGAGCACAGCGCCCATCGCATTGACGTTGCGCACCAGATCCTCTTCGCGGATGATCCTTTGGACTTCGAGAGCGGCGGCGCACGCGACCGGATGCGCTTGATAGGTATGGCCATGAACGAAGACTCCCGAGCCCGCCGCCAGCGCCTCGATGACCCGCTCCGCCACCAGAATACCTGCGACGGGCTGGTAGCCGCCCCCCAAACCTTTGCCAACCGCCTGGATATCGGGAGTCACCCCCTCCTGCTGCCACGCATGCAGGGTTCCGGTCCGACCCATGCCGCACATCACCTCGTCGAGAATCAGCAGTGCGCCATGGCGGTCGCAGACCTCGCGTATCCGCCGAAAGTAGTTCTCCACGGGCGCGACGCAGCCGGCGGTGGCACCCACGACTGTTTCGGCGCAAAAGGCAATGACCGTCTCAGAGCCTACGCGCTGAAATTCCGCGTCGAGTTCGCAGGCGAGCCGCGTCACATAGGCGTCATCCGATTCGTCCGGCAAACGATAGTGAAAGGGAAAGCATGGCGACACCCGACTGAAGGATGGCGAGAACAACGCCTCATACGGCGCGCGTCGGCTCATGTGGCCGCCGGCCATCAGGCCGCCGAGCGTATTGCCGTGATAGCTCTGGCGGCGACCGATGAAGCGGGTGCGCTGGGATTCGCCGCGTTCGACAAAATACTGGCGTGCCAGTTTGAGCGCCGCCTCCATCGCCTCGGATCCGGATGACACGAAGAACGCATGCGTCAACCCGCCCGGCGCTTCCGCGAGCAACAAATCGGCGAGCGCCTCGGCGGGCTCGGAGCTGAAGAAGCTGGTATGTGCATAGGCGAGTTTCTGCGCCTGGGCGCCGATTGCGGCGGCAACGCGCCGATTACCATGTCCGAGACAGGCGACCGCCGCGCCCCCCGACGCATCGATGATCTCGCGGCCGTCCGCCAGCTTGAGCGTGAGACCGGAGCCGCCGACGGCGCTCTGGGGTTGTGCGCGCACGGAACGATGCAACACATGGCTGGGTGGTTTCAATTCGACTCCCGGTCGGATGTTCGAGGCCGATGGTAATATGAGGCCATGGTGGCCAGCGACTCAATCGATCTACGCAGCGATACCGTGACCCAGCCGTCGGTGCAGATGCGGGCCGCGATGGCCGCCGCGCCAGTGGGAGACGACGTTTACGGCGACGATCCGACCGTGAACTCGTTGCAAGACACGGTCGCGGAGCGTTTTGGTTTCGAGGCGGCGCTGTTCTTTCCGACGGGAACCCAGAGCAATCTTGCCGCGCTGATGGCCCATTGCGGCCGTGGCGATGAATACCTCGTGGGCCAGGAGGCGCATACCTACAAGTACGAACAAGGCGGCGCGGCGGTGCTCGGCAGCATCCAACCGCAGCCGCTCGAGAACGAGGTGCATGGGGGAGTGTCGCTCGAGCGCATCGCCGCCGCGATCAAGCCGGACGACATTCACTTCGCGCGCACCCGCTTGCTCGCCCTCGAAAACACGATCGGCGGCCGGGTGCTGCCGATGCCCTATGTCGAGGCCGTGACCCGGTTCGCGCATGAGCGCGGGTTGCGGACGCATCTGGATGGTGCACGCATATTCAACGCCGTCGTGAAGCTCGGGCTGACGGCGCGTGAGGTCGTCGCCGGTTTCGATTCGGTCTCGGTGTGCCTGTCGAAAGGCTTGGGGGCACCGGCAGGCTCGGTGCTGCTCGGCAACCGCGAATTGATCGACGCCGCTCGGCGTTGGCGCAAGGCGCTGGGCGGCGGGATGCGCCAGAGCGGCATCCTGGCAGCCGCCGGATTATTCGCGCTGGAACATCATGTGCAGCGTCTCGCCGACGATCATGCCAATGCCAGCCTCCTCGCCGCGGGACTTCAGGATCTCGGACTTCCCGTGACGATGCCACAGACCAATATTTTCTATGTCGAACTGGCCCTCAGGCACCTTGAGCCCTTGAGCGAACACCTGGCGAGCCGGGGAATCCGCGCATCGCTCGGGACGCAGACGCGGCTGGTCACCCATTTAAACGTGTCGCGCCAACAGGTCGGCCAGGTGATCCGCGCATTTCGTGATTTTCCCGATTGGCATACTTGACCCATGCATGGCGAATTATTGGCCCTGCTGATCGTCGTCCTGCTACTGGCCGGTGCCGCGTACAGCGGAATGGCTGCCCGAACCAAGCCCCGGGATGCGACACGGGATGAGCCACGGGATGAGCCACGAAGTCGGCCGACGGACTCAGACGGGCATTGATCCTATACAATCAGGGCCTCACGACTTAAAGCCGCAACGTCTTGCGCCCCAGCAACCCTCGAGGAACCCGCCTTGCGCTTCGCCGAACTTACTCCCGGAGTCGTCATTCGAACTCCCCCTAGGCGGGTCACCGCCAAGGAGCTGCTCGAATTTGCATCGCGTTATGATCCCCAATGGTTTCACGTCGAGCCCGCGCGTGCGCAGGAGGGACGCTGGAAGGGCCTGATCGCGAGTGGCTGGCAGACCTGCGCCATTGCCATGCAGTTGACGGTGCAAAGCGTTCTCCAAGGATCCGAATCGTTTGGCTCTTCCGGCTGCGAGGCGATCAAATGGCTGCACCCGGTGCGTCCCGACGATACGGTCGCGCTGCGTTTCGAAGTGCTACGTTCCAGCAAGTCACCTTCCGGCCGTACCGGCATCCTGTTGGCCAAATCTGAATTGTGGAACCAGAACGATCGGTTGGTGTTCACGATGCAGGGTACGTTGCTGTTCGATATCACAGGGATTTCATGACGACGACCTATTCACCGACGAACGTGTTCAATCAATGCGCGACCTGTGAGTCGTGGGCCGCGCCGCGTAAAATGTTGGACGGCTATTTCCGCAAGGCCGTCAAGGTCGATGGCGACATCGATGGGGAATGCACGAACGACGACAGCGTCTTCAGCCGCCATCAGCAGCCCGCAGGCTCTGGCTGCTCGAAATGGAGAAAGTGGCGTGAACTCGAGTAGCCGTTCGGGGGATCTGACCCGACGCGAATTCGTTGCGGCTGCCACCGCCGCGGTCGTGCTGCCGGCGCACGCGCAACCGGTGGAATCCGATCGGGCGCAGAGTACCACGCTCACCGACTTGAGTGCCGTCGAGGCGGTCGACGGCATGACGCGCGGCGAACTGAGCTCGGAAGACTACGCCTCCGCCCTGCTCGCCCGCTGCCGCGAGGCGCAAGCGCTCAATGCGTTCATCACGTTGGATCCCGCCCGGGTGCTGGCCGATGCCCGTCAACGCGACGTCGAACGCCGCGCCGGTAAACCGCTCGGCCCGCTGTTCGGACTGCCGATCCCGGTCAAAGACAGCGTCAACACCCGTGACTATCCGACCACCGCCGGGACGCCGGGGCTGCGTAATTTCCGCCCCAAAGAGGATGCGCCCGTGGTGGCGGCGCTGCGCGCAGCCGGTGCGATCGTGCTCGGCAAGACCAACTTGCACGAGCTTTCGTTCGGTTGGACCAGTAATAATCTGGCCTTTGGCGCCGTCCATAATCCGTATGATCTGACCCGCATTCCCGGCGGCAGCAGCGGCGGCACCGCGGCCGCGATTGCGGCGCACTTGGCTCCGCTCGGAGTGGCCGAAGACACGGAAGGATCGATCCGGGTGCCCGCGGCGCTGTGTGGCGTGGCGGGGTTTCGACCCACCACCGGTCGTTACCCGACCGCGGGCTGCGTGCCGATCTCGGCGCTGTTCGACCAGGTTGGCCCGCAGGCCCGCAGCGTTGCGGATCTCGCGTTGTTCGATCGCGTCGTGACCGGTGAGACCGCGCCGCTTCCCGCCACGACGTTGCGCGGCGTAAGGCTGGGTATCGTGCGCGATTATGGGTGGAGCGGTCTCGACGGCGACGTCGAGCGCATCACGACCCAGGCCCTCCACCGATTGAGCGATGCCGGCATCGTGTTGGTCGAAACGACGCTGCCCGGTCTTCAGGGTCTGATCGATCGAGCGACCGCGCAGATCCAGAATCACGATGTGCGTCTGGCGCTCGCGCAATTTCTCGAGCGATATGCTGCCGGATTGAGTCTCGAGCAACTGATCGAGCGTGCCAGCCCCGATATTCAGGCGACCTTCAAGAGCGATATCCTGCCGGGAGCGCCAAACTTCGTGTCCGAGCAGACCTATCTGACCGCGCGCGACGAGGTGCTGCCGGCCCTCAGAAAACGGTTCCACGACTACTTCGCGAGTCATCGAGTCGACGCGATCGTTTTTCCTGCGACGATGCTGCCTGCCCCGGCGATCGGTGATGAGGCGATGCTCGACGTCGGCGGTCACCGGATTTCCTTCACCACCGCCATTTCTCGCAACATCGATCCCGGCAGTACCACCGGGCTGCCGGGTCTCGTGCTGCCGGCGGGACAGAGCTCACGAGGGCTCCCGATCGCACTGGAATTCGACGGCCCCGCCGGCTCTGATCGAGGCCTGCTCGCGCTCGGATTGGAATTGGAGCGCGTGTTGGGCCGGTTGCCCCCGCCCAAAATCACTGGAGGTTCTCGATGAATAGCATTCGACGCGGTACCGACCGGGGCTATGCCGATCACGGCTGGCTCAAATCCTTCCATTCATTTGCATTTGCCGACTATTTCGATCCTGAGCACGTGGAGTTCGGACCGCTGCGGGTCATCAACGAGGACCGTATCGCGGCTGGCGCGGGCTTCGGCACCCACCCGCACCGTGATATGGAAATCCTGAGCTATGTGCTGTCCGGAGAATTGGCGCACAAGGATTCGATGGGGAATGGCTCGACCATCCGACCGGGTGACGTGCAGCGCATGAGCGCGGGAACCGGCGTCCGGCATAGCGAGTTCAACGCTTCTGCGGTGGACCCCGCGCATTTCCTGCAGATCTGGATTCAGCCCAACGTGCAGGGTATCGCGCCGAGCTATGAAGAGAAGGCGATCCCGGCCGCGGAGAAACGCGGTCGGCTGCGGCTGTTGGCATCGCCCGATCGTGCCCACGGCTCGGTGCTGATCCACCAGGATGCCAGGTTGTACGCGGGCCTCTTCGATGGGGCCGAGCAAGCCGAACTCAGCGTCGATGCGGGCCGACGTCTCTACGTGCATGTGGCGCGCGGCCAGGTGAGTGCGAATGGGATCGCACTGCAAGCGGGGGATGCGTTGAAGATCAGCGCCGAACGCCATTTGAGTTTGAGTGAGGGACGAGCGGCGGAGGTCTTGGTCTTCGATCTGCCGTAGGCTAAGGCCAATTGAGGTCGTCAGCGACGACTGACGGCAGCGATGAAAACACTTTTTGATGAATGACTTACCCGACTATTCTCACGTCCGCGTGAGGATTGACGCCACTCCCCCCGCTGGCCTTAAGGTTCCGTCATGCCATCTCCAGCGCGTGCGATCGCCTCCCTGACCATATCCTTTGGCCTGGTCGCCATTCCGGTCAAGTTGTTTTCCGCCGCCGTCGCTTCAGAGCACATCTCGTTCCATCTTCTGCGCCAAAAGGACGGATCACGCGTCAAGCAGCAGTACGTTGCCGTGAAGGACGGCAAACTCGTGGAGCGCTCGGCATTGGCGAAGGGCTATGAATTCGCCAAGGATCAATTCGTCTTGTTCTCGCCCGACGAGTTGAAGGAGCTCGAGGATGCCACGACGCACAGCATCGACATCGGTCAATTCGTGCCGCTCGAGTCGGTCGATCCGATTTACTTCGCGGGCACGTACTATCTCGCCCCGGATAAAGGCGGCGCCAAGCCTTACTCACTGCTGGCCGCGGCGCTACGCAAGACCCAGCAATGCGCGGTCGGGCGCTGGATAGCCCGCGGCAAGGAACACATCGTCGTCGTGCGACCCGTCGGTGACGGAATGGCGATGCACCAACTCTACTTCCGAGCCGAAGTGCGCACGATCGAGGACTTGGGGCTCGAGGCTACCGCCGTCTCCGATGCCGAACTCAAGCTCGCGGTGCAGTTGATCGAGCATTTAGCGGCGAAGCGCTTCGACCCCCAGGAATATCACGACGAATTCAGGGGGCGAGTGGAAGCCGCGATTCAACGCAAAGTGGCTGGCAAGGAAGTCGCCCTCGCCGAGGCGCCAGTGACGAAAGCCTCGAGTAACGTGGTTGATCTGATGGAGGCGTTACGCGCCAGTTTGGGCGCCCGCAAGCCAGCCAAAAAGGCGCACGCGCGCCGCTCAAGCCTGTGATCGGGGTCGCCTGAAAAACGCCGCCAGCTCCAACTCGAGTTCATCGCTGTCGAGCGGTTTGGTAAAATGTCGGTTGAACCCGGCCTCTTTGGCGAGTTGCTTGTCTTTGGCCTGCCCCCAACCGGTCATGGCGACCAGCAGCGCATCTCGACCCCAGGGCTGCTGACGGAGTCGGCGGGCCACTTCATAACCGGTCATGTCGGGCATGCCGATGTCCAAGATGATGGCGGCCGGATGAGACCGCACCGCGAGTTCGAGTGCGTCGTGACCCGAATAGCCGACCAGGACCTCATAGCCATCCGCTTTCAACAGGAATGCCAACGCATCCGCCGAGTCCCGGTTGTCGTCGACCACTAAGACGGTGCTTCCCGTGGCGGCCGGTACGGAGGAACCCATGGCGGGAATCATGGCCTCCTTGCCCGCCTTGTTGATGACCACGGTGGCGGGCAGGTTGATCGTGAATTCGCTGCCCTGGCCGACCCCGGCGCTGCTCGCCAACACCGTGCCGCCGTGCAGGGTGATCAGGTGCTTGACCAGCGCGAGACCGATTCCCAGCCCCGTTTCCGGCTCGCCGGAGCGAGCCACTCGGCTGAACATCTCGAACATGGCGGCGACGTCACCCGGCTCGAAACCCACACCGGTATCTTTGACGGAGAGAGTCAAACCATCGGCCGTCAGCACGACGCTGAGCGAGATCTCGCCGCCGGGGGCCGTGTACTTGGCCGCATTCGACAACAGGTTCGCCACCGACTGGGAAAATCTCAAGGGATCCACTTGGACCGTGAGCGTTTCGGCGGGCAGGTTCACGTTGAGGCGATGGACCTTCTCTTCGATCAACGGTGTCACCGTTTCGACCGCCGTGGCGATCAGCGAGCCCAGATCGACGCAATCTAACTTCAGTTCCAATCGGCTGCGCGTGATCTGGGAGATATCGAGCAAATCATCCAACAGCAGCGCCATCCGATGTACCTGCCTCGAGATCACCTGGGTGGCCCACTGGCTTTTTTGCGTGTCGGTTCCCGCGGTATCCAGGAGCTTCAACGAGTGGCGAATCGGTGCGAGAGGATTTCTCAACTCGTGCGCCAGCGTCGCCAGGAACTCATCCTTGCG
>Ga0116226_10001325_pt1 | contig 21349 bp, 15 predicted proteins | sample S1TSphfallax_FD_89692 | JGI IMG/M metagenome (GOLD analysis project Ga0116226, IMG submission 89692) | Host-associated microbial communities from peat moss isolated from Minnesota, USA - S1T2_Fa - Sphagnum fallax MG | ecosystem: Host-associated > Plants > Peat moss > Unclassified | place: USA... | reverse complement strand
GCGCTGGCTGCGCCATGTTATACGCATTTTACTTCGCCGATCCGCAGATACCCTGACCTGATCGTGCACCGGATTGCGAAGCACTTATTGCGCGCGGGAGTAAGTGGCGTGGGCAAGTTGGCGCCGGGCGAGCCTCACGCCAAGAAAGAGAAAAACCAAAGTTATGTTCCACGTGGAACTAAATTAAGCCTAAATGAGGAGCCGCCGATCCCGGAGAGCGAGTTAGCCGCAATCGCTCAGGAATCGAGCGAAAATGAGCGCCGCGCCGCCGCCGCCGAGCGCGAGTTAGTCGAGTGGAAGAAGATCAAGTTCATGCGCGACAAGGTCGGCGAAGAGTTCGACGGCATGATCATGAGCGCGACAAAGTACGGCCTCTTCGTCGAGTTAGCCGACTTATTCGTCGAAGGATTAGTACCGCTCGGCTCGCTCGGCGCACTGGACGGCGACTATTACATCTACCACGAGACCACGCGCGAGATCATCGGCGAGCACTGGGCCAGAAAATTCCGCATGGGCCAGCGCGTCCGCGTATTGCTAGAAAAAGTAGACGCGGTGGAAAAGCGACTGCAATTTTCGATCGTCCTGGGCGAAGCAGAAGCGACCATAGAAAGCCGCTTCCCGAAACTAGGCCAGAAGAAAGCAGCGAAGCCGAAGAAAGAAAAGAAGCGCAAAAGCATGCAAGCCAGCAGCCCTAAGCACCGCATCCCCACGCCCAAGGGAACTGGGAAAAAACCGAAACGCAGACGGTAGAAAGGCCACTGCCCAATGTCCCAGGGCGTCTTTCAATCCATGGATATACTCGCAAGGATTCAGCATTGGTATGCGCCGCAATGCAAAGGGAATTTGGAACGTCAATGGGGAGTGCAAATTGATACTCTCGACAATCCAGGCTGGAGCGTTTCCATAGCTCTGAACGAAACTGCCTGTGCCGGCCGAAGCTTTGAAGAGATCAACATCCGTCGTTCAGATAAAGACTGGATCAGATGCTGGAAGGATGGGCTTGTTTTCGAGGGCTGTGGTGATGAGTACAAGTTATCCGCGATTCTCGAGTGCTTCCTCAATTTTTCCGAGGGCGCCTAAGGCCGCAATTCCTGACGGAAAAACACGATTGCGCGAAATGCAGTCGCATCCTAGACTCGGGCCCATGGCAGATATCCGAAGAGCTACATGGGGCGATGCTGAAGCTATCGCGCAAGTGCACGTGGCGAGTTGGCGAACGACTTACGTCGACATAGTTCCAAGTGAGTATCTCGAATCGCTGGATGCAGACGCACGAGCGGTGAGATGGCGTAGTTTACTCGAGTCAGACGTTCTCTGCTGGGTAGCCGAGCAGCATGGCCAAATCGTAGGCTTTCTGTGCGGCGGTCCGATTCGCGAACCGCTCGGTGACTTCGACGCAGAGCTGTATGCCGTCTACCTGCTAAATCCTGTGCAGGGACAAGGCCTCGGCAGGCGCATGGCCAACGCGCTTGCTCAAGCCCTCCATCAACGAGGCTATCGAAGTATGATCGTTTGGGTATTGCGTGCAAGCTCCGCGGTCAACTTCTATGAACATCTCGGAGCAACTTTTCTCACCGCGAAAAATATCACAATAGGAGGCTCGCTACTGCCAGAGGCCGCCTATGGTTGGGCTGACCTCGCCCGGCTCGCTTCGGATGGGCGTGCGCCTAGCGTCCCACCGGGGTAACAGAGAAGGCGCTCTGCGCCGCTGCGATCGTCGCTGCGAGATCCTCATCCGAATGCGCTGCCCCCAGAAACGCAGCCTCGTACTGCGAGGGCGGCAGCCACACCCCGGCCTCTAACATCGTGCGGTGAAAGCGCCCGAAGGCCGCCGTATCCGACTTAGCGGCGCTCGTAAAATCAGTTACAGGCGAGTCAGTTAAGAACCAGGTAAACATCGCGCCCACGCGATTGGTCACCAGCGGCACACCAGCCCGCGCAGCCTCGGCCGCCACTCCATCGGCGACCGCTGCTGCTACCGATTCAAGCCGCGCGTAGACCTCAACCTGATGCTCGCGCAGATAGCCGACCGTAGCCAACCCCGCAGCCATCGCCAAGGGATTGCCACTCAAAGTTCCGGCCTGGTAAACGGGGCCGAGCGGCGCCAGCATCCGCATAATCTCTGCGCGGCCGCCGAAGACCCCGCAGGGCAGCCCGCCGCCCACGATCTTGCCCAGCGTCGTCATGTCCGGGGTAATGTCGTAGCGCGCCTGCGCGCCGCCATAGGCCACGCGGAAGCCGGTCATCACCTCGTCGAAGATCAACAGCGCCCCGTACTTGAGCGTGAGCGCGCGCAGTGCCTCCAGGTACCCGGGCGCGGGAATTACCGTCCCCATGTTGCCGACCACCGGCTCAAGAATGATGCAGGCGATCTCGTCCGGCCGCGCGGCGAAGGCTTGCTCGACGGCGGCGATGTCGTTGTACGGCAGCGCCAGGGTAAAGTGCGCGATCTCCTCCGGCACCCCCGCCGACCCGGGGATGCCAAAGGTCGCGACCCCTGAGCCCGCCTTGACGAGCAGCCCGTCGGCGTGGCCGTGGTAGCAGCCCTCAAACTTGATGATGTACTTGCGCCCGGTAAACGCGCGCGCCACGCGAATCGCCGACATCGTCGCCTCTGTGCCGGAGGAGACAAAGCGCAGCATCTCGATCGACGGATACGCCTCGACCACGAGCGAAGCCAACTCGGCCTCAGCGGCGGTCGAGGCGCCGAAGCTAGCGCTGCGCGTGGCCGCTGCCTGGATCGCCGCAACCACCGGCGGAAACGCGTGACCGAGGATCATCGGCCCCCACGAGCCGAAGTAGTCGATATAGCGGTTGCCGTCCGCGTCCCAGAGGTAAGCGCCCTCGCCGCGCTCCACAAACGGCGGCGCGCCACCGACCGCGAGAAAGGCGCGAACAGGCGAGTCAACGCCGCCGGGCAAGAGCGTTTGCGCGCGGGCGTGCAGGGCAGCGGAGCGGGTGTGGGTGAGCATAAGCGTCAGTATATCGACGCTCATCAAACCGCGGAGGCCCTCAGCCGGAGACGGTCTTCGCCCCGCGCAACTGCAACGCGAGCATCACTGCCGAGAGCAGCAAGAGTACCGTGATCAGGCTCTGCGAGATCACGCAATACAGGCACCACACGTGGATCACCTGCGCCTCAATGCGCGTAAGCGAGAGCGCATACACAAAGCCGCCGAGCGAGCCGAGCACCAGCAGCAGCCGATACCTGGTAAAGCTCAGCCCAGCGAGCGCCGCGTAGCCGAGGATGCCGATCACAGCGACCGGAACGCCGTGCACGACCGCAAAACGGCTGTGGTTGACGATGCCGCAGTCCCAGCGCTCATTGATGTCGCAGGGTTGCGTGTCAGTCGAGTAGTGCACGCGCAGGGCGAGCCCGGAAACCAGCACGCCGCACAACGCTACCAGGGCAAACAGAATCCGCACGCTTGATCCTCCTGTGGTCTGTTGGCGTGCCGGCTCTGGGCCAGAGCCACCGCCTCGCCACCAGGTCCATGGTTGCATGTTTCAAGGGTTCAAAGGCAAGCTCCCCGGAAGCGATGCCGAGTGGAAGTCTGCACCTACCCCAGCCAGATCGCCCGGCATCTGCGAAGCCTCAGGGCCGCGCGGCCAACCCGGCGGGCTGGCCCCCCGGCAGCAGCGGGTCGTCCTTCGAGCCGATGAGCCCGAGGTTGCGCGCGAGGCCGAGCCGGGCGGTGTTGAGCTGGTAGACGGCGGTCACATACTGGGTCTGCGCCTGGGCGAGGGTTGAGACGGCCTGAATCGACGGCAGATTATCATCGATGCCGGCCTGAAAACGCTGCGTGGACTGGTCGAGTTCGGTCCGGGCCAGATCGAGGTTGCTCTTCGCCACACGCACCAGCTCGTCGGCAGTGCGCAGGTCGATAAAGCTGTCACGGAGCTGCTGGTCGATCTGCCCGGTGAGGTTGGCAATCTGGGTGCGGACGTTCTGAAGCTGGTACTCGGCGGTGTCGCGATCGCTGCGAAACTGGGCTTCCTTGAAGATGGGAACGCTGAGGGTGCCGGTGGCGGCCCAGGTGTCGTGGTAGAGCAGGCCCGGCACGCCGGTCACACCATAGTTGCCGTTGAAGATCAGCGTCGGGTAGCGCTCGTGCGTGGCGGCCTTGCGCTCGTACTCATAGGTGCGCAGCTGTTCGAGCAGCGACTGGTAGTCCTGGCGATTGGCGAGCGCCTGACGCCGGGCATCCTCGATCGGCATCTCACTCAGGCTCGCGTAGGGCGCGGTCTCGGTGAGGGCGATCTGCTGATCGGGCGCAAGGCCGATCTCCCGGTTGAGCGCGATCCTGGCCTTGGCGAGATTGTTCTCGGCGGTGATCAGGTTCTGCTGCTGGGTCTGGTACTCGACGCGCGCGCGCAGCTCGTCGATGTTCGCGGTTATGCCGGCCTTGTGCTTCTCAACCGTCTGGTAGAGCGCGGTCTCGTCGGTCTTGAGCAGCGCCAGGGCGTTCTCGACCTGCGCCTCTGAGGCGACCGCCCGCAGGTAGGCTGTGCCGACGTTCAGCACCACGAGGCCGCGCGAGGAGCTGGAGTTGAAGTGGGCCGACTTTTGCGCATGCTGCAAGGCGCGCACCGCGTCATAGCCGGCCAGGTTGAACAGGTACTGCGAGAGGTTCGCCTGGCCCTGGGTCTCGGTCACCTTGACGATGAGAGGAAAGCTCGCGCCCGGGGAAGCGCCGCCCCCGGCGCCCAGAATGGTTGCAAACGAGGCCAGCAGGCCGGGCCGGAAGCCCTCCGCCTGCAGGTTGAACTGGTGGATGGCCTCGGAGCCCTGCACGTCGACGTTCGGCAGCAGAACATTGAGCACGCCGAGAAACTGCGCACGCTGCTGCTGCTCACTTTGCCGCGCGAAGACCAGGCCGAGGTTGTTTTCAAGGCCCAGCCGCAAAGCCTCGGCAAGCGAGAGCTCGAGGACCTCGGGTTTGGCGGCAACCTCCTGCACGCTGCCGTAGTAGGGATTGAACAGCGAGCTGGTGGTGGGCACCTGCAGAACGGATGAGCTGGTAGCAGCCGTTCCGGTTGGGCTTGACCCCGAGTTGGCGGAGCCGGTCTGCCCGAGGCTCATGGGGGCTGCGCCCAGCAGCAGCACTGCCGTCCAACCCACCCCCGCTATCTTCCTGCTGACACGTCTCGACGCAACTCTCAGCACTGCTTCTTGCCCTTTCGTTCCCTCTATGGGTCCATCATTCCGCTGCAGGCGTCTGCATCGCTACATGCGCAGCCAGTGCTCCATTAGAGTGTAGCGTTGCCCCGAGGTTGCCAAAATTTAGCTGGTCGCGGAGCCTCTGGCCGGCTGCCGGTCTCCATTCGCCGGCCAGGACAGTTGAACAAAAGTAACTAGATGCTCCGGGCCGAGCAACAGCGTGGGTCCTCGCACCCATCCCATGCCGTAAGCGTACCTCGAATTCCCTTGCCCCGGTATGAGGCGCGCACAGTGCGCTGCTGCTGCACGGCAAGACTCCGTATCGCGAAACATGACGGCCAAAATGACGCGCATCCTGCTCCTCGAAGACGAGATCCTGAATGTGCATTCTCTGCGTGAGGAAAGCCGCCGGTCGGGAGTTTGCTTTCTGTATGAAAGCGCGGCGACGGCAGCCGACTTTGAACGGCTCCTGGCGCTGCGGCCCAGTATCGTTGTCGCTACCCTGAATGGGCTCAAGGGTGGGTCCGGCGGACTGACCCCGCAGCAGGTTGCCGTATGTGCGCGGCAAGCGGCGGTTCCCCTTTTCCTGGTCGGCGGCGATACCGGGCAGGAGCGGGAGATGCTGGCCAGCCTGACCGGGCAGTTCGCGGCAACCTGCCGGCGGGCCAGGCTGCCCTGGCTGCCGATGCTGCTTGAGCGGACCCTCCGGGAGTCCCGGGACGTAGCCGAGCGCGCGGCCAGCCTGACCCTGGCCGCGGCCCAGCTGCAGCAGGCAGCCGAGCAGATGCGGGAGGTGCAGAAGCTCGCCATTGTCGGGCGCATCACCAGCTCGATCGTGCATGAGATCAATAATCCTCTGGAGGCGATCACCAACCTCGTCTTTCTGCTCAGTATTGACGAGCAGCTGCCGCCTCACCTGCGTCCCTACGTCGACCGGACCGAGCGCGAGTTGAAGCGGGTTTCAGAGATCGCCCGGCAGACCCTGAGCTTTTGCCGGGAGACCGAGACGCCGGTCCGGGTGCACTTATCGGATCTGCTGGAGGAAGTGCTCCTGCTCTACGCGCGGCGGGTGGGCGAGAAGAAGATCACGGTGGAGCGGCGCTACGAGTCGGAAGAGCCGGTGCTGCTCTTCCCCGGGGAGATGCGCCAGGTGTATGCGAATCTGCTGGCCAACGCGGTCGAGGCGACCTCGCCCGGCGGCCGGATCGTGCTGCGCATCCATCGTGCGCGCCTCCGGGGGCCGGGCGGCGCTTTGGAAGGAGTCTGCGTGGTGGTAGCCGACAGCGGCAGCGGCATCCCGGCCGGGATACGGCAAAAGCTCGGGCAGCCGTTTTTCACGACCAAAGGCCAGCGCGGCACCGGTCTTGGGCTGTGGGTGTCGCAGAGCATCGTCAAGCGCTACGGCGGCAAGATCAAGCTGCGCTCCTCGACCGCGGCCCGACGCCATGGGACCACCTTCAACATCTTCATGCCGCTCAATCTCGGTCCGCAGATGGTGGAGCTGAACGCCTCCGGACGCCAGCCCCAGATCGCGCCCGATGAGTCCTTGCCCCTCGATGGTCTTCGCCTGCTCGCAAACGGCAACTAGCGCGGCTCTGCGGGCGATCTTCGGGGAATCGAACTTGCCTGACTGGCGCGTGGCTGCGATCGATTGCAGGCATTACAATCACGAGTGATGCATGCTCTCCGGATTGCCGCCTGCTCCCTCTGCGCCGCTCTCGTGATGGCCGTGAGCCCGGCGCGGGCCCAGTTTTCTGGCCCGCAGACCACCCCTATCCACAACGCAGCGCCTCTGCGGCCGCCGCCGGGCGCCAAGGTAGCCCTGTTCGAGTTTGAAGACCTGGAATGCCCGGACTGCGCGCGCGCCAACCCGCTGCTCGAAGAGGCGGCAGCCAAGTATCACATTCCCTGGGAGCGCCACGACTTTCCTCTGCCCTTCCATACCTGGAGCTTCGATGCCGCTGTGAATGCGCGCTGGTTCGACACCAGGAGCGTGAAGATCGGCAACGACTACCGCGATGCCGTCTTCGCGAACCAGCCGAGCATCCAGACTCAGGACGATCTGCGCAACTTCACCCAGAAGTTCGCAGCCGATCACCACCTGGCGCTGCCGTTTGTCATCGATCCGCAGGGCAAGCTTGCCGCCGAGGTAAAGGCCGATTATGCGCTGGGCCAAAGCATCGGGATCCAGCACACGCCGACCATCTGGGTGGTGACGGACAAGAAGTCAGGTACGCCGTTTGTCGAGGTGCTGGACCGCAGCCGCTTATACGAGCTGCTCGATGAGGCCGAGGCCGCGACCAAGTAGGGCCGGCGGCGCGTACCCGGACGCCAGTTCGGACGCCCGGTTCGGACGCGCCGGTAAGTGCCGCTTGCCGCTTGAGCTTCTGTGAATCCCCAAGTCTCAAACGCGAGACCTGGGGCAGCCGGCGAGACCCGGCGAGGCCCGGAGGCGCCCGGGCCGGGGCCTTCCGGCGATCCTAAGCTGGTTTCAACCTGTTCTCTGCTGCTGGGGCCGGTCCTCATGCAGGCGTAGATGCTGCGCCGGCAGGGGCGTGCCGAAGAGATTTCCCTGGTAGGCGCGGCAGCCGTAAATCGCCAGAACCTCTCGCTGAGCCTCGGTCTCCACCCCCTCCGCCACTACCTCGATGCCGAGCGTCTGACCAAGCGTAATGATCGTGCGCACAATCGCCGCGTCCCCCGCGTTGGTCAGCACTCCGTTGACAAAGGACGCATCGATCTTCAGTTGATCGAGGGGAAGGTTCTTGAGTGAGGAGAGCGAAGAGCAGCCGGTGCCGAAGTTGTCCATAGCGAAGCGGACTCCGCGCGCCTTGAGGCAGCGCACCTTCGCGACGGTCTCCTCGAGATTGCGCAGCATCAGGCTCTCCGTCACCTCGAGGATAAGCCTGGATGGGTCAATGGAGGTGCGGTCGATAGCCTCGAGTGTGCGGCTGACCAGGTCCGGCCGGCAGAACTCGGGCGTGCTGATATTGACGGCGAGCGTGAGATGCGCGGTCTGCGGCGACGCGGCCCAGCAGGCGAGCTGGGAGCAGGCCGAGTCCAGGACAAACTCGCCCAGGTCGACGATGAGCCCTTTTTCCGCAGCCAGCGGCAGAAAATCAGCCGGCCGCAGCATACCGCGATCGGGATGCTTCCAGCGCACCAGCGCTTCAGCGCCTGTCATGCATCCCCGGTCATCGACCTGGGGCTGATAGTTGAGCAGAAACTGGCGGTCCTTGAGTGCCCGGCGCAGCTCGGACTCAAGCGTTGCCCGGGCGTTGAAGGCTGCCTCGAGCTCCGGATCGAAGAGCTGCAGCATGCCGCCGCCGGCACTCTTGGCCCGGTAGAGCGCCAGGTCGGCGCGTTTGAGGATGTTCTCAGGCGCCTCGCGCACGCCGCTGAACAGGGTGATGCCCATGCTGCCTGTGCTTCGATACTCGATCCGGGCTAGCTGGTAGGGGGTCGAGAGCGCGGCGAGTATCTTCTCACCGACCAGGGTCGCCTGGACCGCAGCCTGGGCGGGATCCGTGCTGAGGTGCTGGAGCAGGATGACGAACTCGTCGCCGCCCATGCGGCCCACCGTATCCACCTCGCGCACGCTGGCGGTCATCCGGCGAGCCGCCTGCTTCAGCAGCAGGTCTCCGGCATCGTGACCCTGGGTGTCATTGAGCTGCTTGAAGTTGTCCAGGTCGAGCGACAGGATCGCGCCATGCTTTGCGGTGCGGTGGCAGGCGGAGGCGGCCTGGCCGAGACGATCGAGCAGGAGCCGCCGGTTCGGCAGGTTGGTCAGCGGATCATGGAAGGCGAGATCGGCTACCTCCCGCTCGGTCTGTTGACGCACGGAGAGGTCGGTAATGATCACCCGGATGCTTGTGGTGTTACCGGCAGCGACGGCCACGCAGTCGAGCTGCGCGTGCATCAAGCCGCCGTCAGGACGGTAGAGATCAAGCGCCGAGGTCTGCCGCTCCCCGGTTCTCACCGCGCGCTCGAGCATCTCGAGGTAGCGGCCGTAGTCCGCCGGGGCCACGAAGGACTCAAAGCGGCGCTCGAGAAGCTCACTCCGGCTGCCGACCAGTTGTGCGCCGGCCATGTTGACCTCGGTGATGACGCCCGCCGGGGTGAGGGTGAGATAGGCCGCCGGTGCGCGTTCATACAGGTCGAGGTAGTGGTGGCGCGATTCTTCAAGCGCACGCTTGGACTCGCGCAACTCGTCGTTCTGCTCAGAGAGCTCGAAGTGGCAGACCTGCAGCTGCTCCAGCAGATAAGCCGCGTAGGACCTTTCCGGCCTCATGCGGCGGAACCTGGCCGGCGCCCGCAGCCCCGGACCGGGGTGGCGGGGGAGCGTTCGAGCACTCCGCCGGGCAACGCGCGGCGCAGCGCGGATGGCCCGAGCGCGGGATGCCTGGCTGATGCAGCCCTGGATGAAACAGCGCGCCGGCCAGGGTGCGGGCTGTTGACTGACTCCATAACTGCCATAAGGAAAGCCTCAAACCAGAGACACCGGAGGTGAATACTCGGGAGTCTATCCTTTTTTGACCCTAAAAGGGATAAAAAATGTGAGGCTATTTCATACAATCACATCTCAAGGTAATAACAGGAGTCAACCGAGGTAAGTAATTTCGAGCATGGTGCAGTCATCGCTGGCCTGGGCGCTTCCGCAAAATTGCCGCATGCACTTATGTATTTCATCGAGGGTTGCGCACTGCTGGATCGAGGCTTGCAGCCGGTCGTCGCCGAAGAATTCACCCTCCGGATTCTCGGCCTCGGTGACTCCGTCGGTGGCCAGCAGAACCCGCGTTCCGGGCAGCAGGCGCGTCGATACGCTCGAAAACACAGCGCCCGGGATCAGGCCCACCGGCAGGTTCGACTCGGTCCACTGCGTCGATCTGCCGGCGGAACAGAGCAGCGGCTGCAGGTGTCCGCAGTTGATGTACTCCACGCTGCCGCCGGGAGATAGGCGGATGATTACCAAAGTTGCGTATTTCTTGACATTTCTAGCGCAAATATACTGATTAACTATCTGTGCAATCTGCGAGAGTGGCTGCCTTGATAAGAGCTGCGAGTAAATCATGCCCTGCAGAGTAGATGCCAAGATAGCCGCCGAGATACCTTTTCCGGAAACATCCGCGATAACTACAGTTACCGAGTCAGTATCGACTACAACGTCATAGAAGTCTCCGCCGACTTGCGTGCATGGTACCGAGCGGGCGTCGATCGCCGCATAGTCGAGGTCGGGCAGCTTGACCGCCATCAGTCCATGCTGGATCTCGGCGGCGATGTTGAGCTCCTCGCGGTAGCGGCGCTCGCTCTCCTCCGCGCGAGCCAGCTGCGCGTTGTCCACCAGGGCCGCGGCCTCGGTCGCGATGGTGCGGAGCAGGTCGCTGTCCACCTGGGTCAGGCTGCCCACGGTAAGGCGGCTGTCGAGGTAGAGCAGGCCGAGGATTTGCGCCTGGCCTTCAGGTGAGGACGCGCGGCTGCGCCGGTTGCGCAGAGGAATGCAGATCACGGTGCGAATGTTATGCGCGACGATACTCTCGGAACGAGCGATGGCCTCTTCGCTGAAGGTATCGGTGACGATGTATTCGCTGACCGTGCGGCGGGCCTTCTCGATGGCGCTGTGAGAGAGGCTGCCGTCGTCGGCGAGCGCTTCGCCGGTTCTGGCCCGGCCGAGGACGAGTTCGAGCTGGCCCTGCGGGTTGGTCAGATAGACATAGCCGCGCTCGACATTGGTGAGCTGCAGCGTGGTTTCAAGCAGCACGGAGAGGATCTGATCGACGGCGCCGTGGGTGTTCAGCTTGCGCGCCGACTCGAAGAACCAGCGCAGTTTCTCAAGTCCGCTGACGGAGGCGTTGATGGCCGGGATCTCGTCGAGGATCCGGTGGATCGTCGAGGAATCGGAGTCTCTGTCGCGCGCCCCGAGGGTCATCGCGGGCCCATCGAGGGTGCCGAAGTGGATCGTGTCGCCCTCGCTGAGCGGCTCGCGCACGGCGATGCGTTTGCCGTTGACGAAGGTTCCGTGGCGGCTGCCCTGGTCGGCGACATAGAGGCGGCCGGTTTCGTGGACGATGGCCGCGTGCCGGCGCGAGACATAGGGATGGGTGAGGATGAGGTCCTGGTCGGGCGCGCGGCCCACGGTCAAGGGAGTGCGAGCGATGGAACCCGTTCTTTCGATCGCCCCGTCGCAGAGAAGAAACGGCATGGGAGCGGCATTGTCGCGCATGGCACACATTATAGGGATGGGCTGAAGGTGGAGATCGAATCTTTGCTGGCTTCAATGTGCACAGGGTACGCGTGCACGGAAGGCGGGCGGAGGGTGCACTTGACCGCCGGATCAACAAAGAGCAGGGCGGCGCGCGGAAAGAGCGAGCGTGGCCCGGGTCGCCGCGCAACTTGCTTGGAGATTTACCGTCTATAGCAGCAAAGATGAGTCCGGCAGGGGCTCGACGGCAGGGGTGGAAGCCCGATGCCGGGCAGCCGCCGGGCAGCCGCCCGAGGATCGGATGCCGCACATGGCATCTGCGCGCAACCTATAATCTTAGCGGCCGGGGTGTGCGCACCAAACGCGCAGCCACGGTCGCTGGCATGTGAGGATCTCCCCGATGATGCAGTCTCCTGGAACTACCCTGTGGCCTACCCTGTGGCGGCGCGGATTTTCGCTTGTTTTGCTCCTTATCGCCGCAGCGTCGCTGCTCGGCCGGCCTTCGTATGGGCAGGTTCCCGACAGGCTCTCCGCCAGCCTCAGCCGTGTGGATACGACGGTGCTGAAAGGCTCGCTGCACCCCCTGGCGCGGGCGGAGTTCGACCAGGGGAGAGTGAGCGCGAGTACGAAAGTACCGTATATGACGATGGTCTTTTCGCCGTCCGCGAGCCAGCAGGAGGCCTTGACTGCGCTGCTCGCCGCGCAGCAGAACCCGGCCTCGCCCCAGTATCACAAGTGGCTCACGCCCGCGCAGTTCGCGGCGCAGTTCGGCATGTCGAGCAGTGACATTGCGACGGCCAAAACCTGGCTTGAGGCGCAGGGCTTTACGGTGCTCGATGTGGCGAACGCGCGCAACGCGATCCACTTCAGCGGCACGGCGGCGCAGGTAGAGTCGGCGTTTCATACCGAGATGCACCAATATCTGGTGCATGGGACGGCCACGCTCGCCAACTCGACCGCGCTCTCGCTGCCCTCGGGGCTGGCCGGGGCGGTAGCGGGGATTCATGGCATTGCGCAGTTCCGGCCGCACCCGCTCCATTCGGTGGTCCGCCACCCGGCCAAAGATACAGCCAGGGCGCAGTTCACCTCATCGGTTTCAGGCGACATTTATCTTGCGCCGTCGGACACGACGACGATCTACGACATCAAGGCGCTCTATAACGCAGGCTACACCGGCACGGGCGCAAGCCTCGCCATTGTGGGCCAGAGCGCCATTGCGACCAGCGATATCGCTGCATTCCGCAGCGCTGCCGGTCTACCCGCCCTGACTTCCACCCAGCTGGTGCAAACGCTGGTTCCGGGCACCGGAGTGAGCACGGTGCAGTCGGCCTCAGGCGACGAGGTTGAGTCCGATATTGACCTGGAGTGGTCGGGGGCGATCGCTGAAAATGCAACCGTGAACTTTGTTTACGTAGGTAATAATTCGAGTTCGAGCGTCTTTGACGCGCTGGAGTATGCGATCGAGCAGGATATCGCGAAGATCGTGAGCATCAGCTACGGGGAGTGCGAACCTGAGGCGGGCTCGGACCCGGCGACGTTCGAGCCTATCTTTATGCAGGCCAATGCGCAGGGGCAGACCCTGGTCGCCTCGGCTGGCGACTCGGGAGCGACGGGATGCGATGACGGAGTGACAAGCGCCACTTTGGGGCTCGCGGTGAGCTATCCGGCGTCTTCGGCATATTTTACGGCGATGGGCGGAACCCAGTACAACGAGGGCAGTGCTGACTACTGGAATTCCACGAACGACGCCGGTGGCGGCTCGGCGATCTCCTATGTTCCTGAAGAGGCGTGGAACGAGACGGCGGCCAGCAATGCGCTGAATCCGCCGGGAGGGCTCTCCTCGGGCGGCGGCGGCAAGAGCATCCTGTTTGGTAAGCCGACCTGGCAGGTGGCGACCAATGTGCCGGCAGATGGAGTACGTGACGTTCCCGATATCTCGCTAGACGCGGCGTCGATCCACGACGGGTACCTGTTTTGCAATGAGGGTTGGTGCACCAGCGGATTTCGCGATGCGGCCGGTAATCTGGACGTAGCTGGCGGCACCTCGTTCGATGCGCCTATCTTTTCGGGCATCCTGGCGCTGATCAATCAGAAGAACAACTCGACCGGCGATGGAAATATCAACGGCGATCTGTATGCGCTCTACAGCACGGCGCCGACGGCGTTCCACGACATAACGGTCGGCAACAATGAGCAGCCGTGTTCCTCCGGGTCGATAGACTGCCCGGGGGGAACGACGAATATTGGCTATGCAACGGGCGCGGGATACGATCTGGCGACGGGGCTAGGTTCGATCGACGCCTACAACCTCGCCCAGGTCTTCCCTGCCTCGCTGAGCACCACCGGGGGGACGCTGGTTGCCACGACGACAACACTGACTGCAAGCACGCCGACTCCTATCGCGGGCCAGACGGTGAGCTTTACGGCCGGCTTGTCAGCCGCGTCGGGTACGGTTGCGCCAACCGGGACGGTGAGCTTTGTCGTCGATGGCGGGACTGCGGTATCTGAGCCGCTATCAGCCGTGAACGGAGTCGCGACTGCGACTTACCCGTCGCAGCTTACTGCGGGCACGCATACTGTGGTGGCGACGTATGCGGGTGATTCAACCTATGCGACCTCGAGCTCGACGCTGACGTTTACGGTCTCGGCACCCGCGACGGGCTCGTTTACGATGAGTGCTACGAACGTCACGGTAGCCTCGGGGGAGAGTGCGGACACGACCGTTACGATCACCGGAACAAACGGTTACACGGGTGCGATCAACTTCACATACTCGATTTCGCCTTCGGCAGTGACCCCCTGCCTGTTTGCCAACGAGACCGGCGTTGGCACGAACGGGGTGGTGGCGGCGCAGATCGTCGTAGACGCGCTGGCGAGCGACTGCGCATCTTCCGATGTGCGACCCAACATGCTGAAGCGGATCACGCCGAAGAACGGGACGGTTGCCTCAGCGTCTAAGCCGGGTAGCCCGGCGCCGGTGGGTGGCGCAGGGAGCTATCCGATTGCCGCGGGGGCCGTGCTGGCGGGGCTCGCGCTGTTAGCCCGCAAGCGCAAGACCTGGCCTATAGCGGCGATCCTGGTGATCGGCGGCTTGGGGACGCTGAGCGGGTGCGGCGGTTCCAGCGGCACCTCGGTCATCGGGACGCAGAGCACGACCTACACGATTACGTTGACAGGAACCGATACGAATAACCTGTCGGCATCGACGACATTCACCGTCACGGTGCAGTAAGTAGAAAGCGCAATAACAAAGGAGCCATGCGGCGAACCGCAAGGCTCCTTTGTTGTTTGTCCTGCGATCAAGCTACTCGCGGGGGGCGAAGTAGCCCTTACGCGCGCGCACCTGGTAGCGACGGTCGAGGCAGAAGAGGTAGATCGTGCGGAAGGCGCCGTCGGCGCGAAAGTCGGCGGGCTTGTAGACGAGCGCGTACTGCGAGCGCAGCTCGTCCTGAATCTCGCCGAAGCTGACCGGCATGTCCTCGATGCGGTTGGGGAAGAAGGCGCGGCCGCCGGTCGCGTCGGACATCTTCTGGAGCACGTCGTCGCCACGGTCGCGGCTGGGGCTGACGTTGGTGCTGATCGCGTAGACGATGGTCTCGGCGCGCTGGCACTCCTTGATGGCGTCGTCGAGGTAGGCGTGGCTCTGGTTGTCGTCGCCGTCGGAGATGAGCACGATCGCGCGGCGGGCGGGCTCGTGGCCGCGGGTCGAGTCGAGGAGCTTCGACTGGCAGGCGGTGTAGACCGCGTCAAAGAGCGCGGTGCCGCCGCCGGGGCGCAGCGCGTTGATGCCGGTGGTCAGCAGGTCGAGGTTGTTGGTCCAGTCCTGCTTGAAGTCGGGGGTGATGTCGAAGCCCTCGACGAAGGCCTTGTCGGACTTGGGCCGCAGGATCTGGAGCAGGAACTCGATGGCGGCCTGCTGCTCGAAGGCGAAGCGCTGCTTGATCGAGGTGCTGGTGTCGATCAGGATGCCGACGCGCAGGGGCAGGTTGGTCTCCTGGGTGAAGCGGTAGACCTGCGCGGGGGCCTTCTGGTCATCGAGCAGGGCGAAGTCGCTCTGTTTGAGGTCCTTGATGAAGCGGCCGTGGCGGTCGGCGACGGTGAAGACCAGGTCGACCTCATTGACGCTGGTGCGGATGGTGGTCTGGTCGTCGGGCTTGGGCGCGGCTGCGGCCGGGGCATCAGGCGAGGGCGCGGGGTCGGCTGTGGCTGCGGCTGGAGGCGCGGGGGCGGTTACGGGAGTTTGAGCGGCTGCGGCGAGCGGCAGGGCGAGGGTGAACAGGGTCGAGAAAAACAGGTTGCGGTGCTTCATGGCGATGCAACCATTCTACAGTTGGCGCTTGCGGCCGTATTTTTACTGCTGGTGACCTCCGTGCCCTGAACGCGCACAGTTTGTCATCCTGAGCGTGAGCGAAGGATGACGGCCGCTTCGCTGGGGATGACAGGCACGAGATTCAGCGGGGAGGCGGCTACTCCGGCGCCTGGAGTTGCAGCAGCAGATCGGCCAGTTCGGGCGGCAGCGGGGAGCTGAGCTCGATCTGCGCGCCGGTTCGGGGGTGCGCGAAGACGAGCTCGGCCGCATGCAGGAAGTTGCGGTCGAGCGAGAGGGTGTCGAGGGCGCGCCGGCGGCTCTTCTTCATGACCTTCTGTTCGGCGTCCGCTCGAATGACCTGCGGAGCGCCGTAGAGCGTATCGCCGACGATCGAGTGGCCGATGGATGCGAGGTGCACGCGGATCTGGTGGGTGCGGCCGGTCTCGATCCGCACCTTGAGCAGGGTGAACTTGCCGAAGCGCGTGGTGAGGCGCTGCTCCACCTTGTAGTGCGAGATGGCGGAACGGTTGCCGCTGGTGCGCCGGGTGGTCATGCGCGTCCGGCGGATCATATCGCGGCCGATCGGCGCGTTGATCGTGCCGGTGGCCTTCTCGACCTCGCCGTGCACCAACGCCAGGTAGGTCTTGCGCAGCTTGCGCTCGGCGAACATCTCGCTCAGCCTGAGGTGCGCGGCATCGTTGCGCGCGACGATGATCAGCCCGCTGGTCTGGCGGTCGAGCCGGTGCACGATGCCCGGGCGCAGCTCGCCGCCGGCGGTCGACAGCTGCTGGTAGTGGTGGAGCAGCGCGTTGACCAGCGTGCCGGTATTGCGGCTGTCGACCACCGGCTCGCCGTCCTCATCTGACTCGTCGCGGGCGCCCGCGCCGGCGTGAACGAGCATCCCGGCAGGCTTGTCGATGACCGAGAGGTCGTCATCCTCGTAGACGATGGTCAGCGGAATCTCTTCAGGGACAGCGCGCAGAGGAGGCAGCACGGGCTCGCGGAGAACCTCAACCTGCTCGCCGCCCTCGAGGCGCAGCGAGCGCTTGGCGGGCTCGCCGTTGACGAGCACACTGTGCTGGGTGAGCAGCAACTGCACCCGCGCGCGGCTCACCCCCTCAAGCTGCGTGACCAGCCAGGCGTCCAGGCGCTGGCCGGCGGCATCGTCTGGAACGGTATGGGAGGAGGCGGGCATCTGTTCAAGCGTGACAGCTTCGAGGCCGGCTGTCACGCACGGGCCAATCGCGCCGGGTCAGATGGACTTGAGGGCGAGGGATCTGACGGTAGACAGAAGGTCTGCGGTGCCGTGGACGGGTTCGGTGTTGGGAGCGCCGAAGTCGATCCAGCCGGAGTTGAAGCTGTCGAGCATCTCTAGGTAGGCGCCGGAGCGATCGGCGGGCAGGCCGTGCTGAGCCATGGTGTCGACCCAGGTCTCGCGGGGAACGGCGACGGCGGTGATGGGGCGAGTTGCCGGCGCAGGGCCAGCGGGCGGAGGTGAAGAGCGTGGAGGCGGTACCGGAGTACCGGCTGAGCCTGATGTCGCAGCCACCCCGCGCCGCACGCATCCAAACACGCTTACACTGAAAGAGGTGCAGGATGCGGCCAGGCAGACTTCGAGTTTGGCATCCTGATTGCAAGCGAAAAGGATGAGCCCGGATCGAGTAAGGCTCAGAATCCGTACCAGAATCGGAACCAGAATCCGAACCAGGGAAGGGGCGACGCATGCACATACACGCCAACCAGTTCGATCCAAACCTTCAACTGAGTGCCCAATATGCGGCCGAGCGCGCGGCGGCCAAGAAGGAAGCGACTGAGGTGAGGGAAAAGCTGTTCCGGCTTGCGGCCAGCGTGGAGGAGGCCGAACTCCCGCAGGACAGCGTAACGGCTGCGGGTGAGCGCGAGCAACGGCAGGGCCGGGGCCGTCAGGCATATCCGCAGAGCGCCAGAAGCCAGCGGGAGCAGGAAGAAGAGTCCGCCCAGAGTGCCGGTGAGTCTGGCTCCGGTGGCGGCTTTTCAGCCTGGGCGTGAGAGGGCGTCTTGCCAGCCGCGGGGCGGATCGAGCCGGCCGGTAGATCCGCTGCCTCGCATTGAGCCAGATCAAAACCGGACTCTGGACGCGCGCCAACCAATCTCCGTAAAGTTATGTATGCAAGGGCGATATCCGGCATCACACAGGGAAGTCTGTACTTCTTCCCCCCTTGGCACGCCCGGCGCGACGGAGCCGCAGGAGTCACGGCGTCCGGTCTGGGCTGCGCCTGGTTTGCGGATCGCATCCGGGCGAGTTTCGTGATGGCGCGAGCTTCGTGATGTCGTGCTTATGAGACGGCGGTCCAACGGCAACAACGGCACGCAAGCTGGCCGCGCAACAGAGCAGTTCGTTTCGCCTGCCACGCTATGAGAAGCCTTCCCGATACCCTCGCCGCGCCGCCCGGTGGTTCCTCGAACCACGAAACGCAGCTGGTTCACTTCATGAACGGGCTCTCCGATTTCGCATACCTGAAGGATCTGGAAGGCCGCTATCTGGCCATCAACGCGGCTGCCGCGCGTTTTCTGGGCAAATCTCCAGGCGAGATCGCAGGCCAGGATGACTTTGCGGTGTTCCCTGCCGAACAGGCCCGACGCCTCCGGGAGCAGGACCGCGCCGTGTTTGCCTCGGGCTCCTCGATGACCTTTGAGGACGAGATGGTGGACAGCGAGGGCAGGACGGTGGTGCTGCAGACGGTCAAGTCGCTATGCAGGGACGAGGCCGGCAGGATCACCGGACTGACCGGCATCTCGCGCGACATTGGGGAACGCAAGCAGCTCGAGCGGGCGCTCCAGGAGCGCGAGCGCGAACTGGCCGAGGCCCAGCGGGTGGCCGGTATCGGCACCTGGCGCTGGGACCGCGACACCGACACGGTCACCTGGTCGGATGAGATCTACCGCATCTTTGGTCTGCCGCTCTCGCACAAGCCTGAGAATTATGCGCAGCTGCTCAGCCCCGACAGGCCGCCGAGTCAGCAGCAGCTGGTGGCTGCCTTCGGGCGCGCGGTTCGCTTCGGCGAGCCGTACTCGGTGGACATGGTCGTGCCGCGCAAGGACGGAACCAGCCGCTGGGTGATCGCGCACGGGGAGGTGGAGAGCTGGCGGAACGGAGAGGTGGCGAGCCTGCGGGGCACGGTGCTCGATATCACCGAGCGTAAGCTGCGCGAGGATCAGCTCGCGCTGAGCGAGAACCGCTACCGGTCGCTGGTGCACGCGAGCGCGAAGATCGTCTGGGTGACCAATGCCGGCGGGACGCACGTGAGCAGCTCGCCGGGCTGGCAGGAGTTTACCGGGCAATCGCATGGGGAGATTCTTGCCCTGGGCTGGAGCGCGGCGATCCATCCGGAGGACCGGGAGGAGACAATCCGCGGCTGGCAGGCGTCGGTCGCCACGGGCTCGCCTTACCTGCGCGAGGTCCGTGTGCTACGCCATGATGGTGTCTACCGGGATATGCTGGTGCGCGCGGTGCCTGTTCGCGATGCCTCCGGGCAGATCGTCGAGTGGGTCGGGACCCACACCGACACGACCGAGCAAAAACGCGCCGAGGAGGAGCTGCGCCGCGCCAACCGGCGCCTGGAGAACGTTCTCGACAGCATTACCGACGGGCTCTGCGTTCTCGACCACGAGATGCGCTACATCTATTACAACGAGAACGGCGCGCGCCAGGCGGGGCTGCGGCCGGCCGATATCATCGGCAAACGGCTGGGCGATATCTACTCCGAGAATAAGGTAAACGCCTTTGGCCGCAACTACCGGCGCGCCCTTGAGACCGGCGAAACGATTCACTTCGAGGAGTTTTACGGAGAGCCGCTGAACCAGTGGATCGAGTGCAACTGCTACCCTTCGCTTGATGGCCTTACCGTCTACTTTCGCGACATCACCGAGCGCAAACGCACCGAACAGGCGCTGCGCGAGAGCGAGTCCCGCTATCGCAGCCTGTTTGAATCGAGCTTGCTCGGCATCTGCCGCCCGGACCGCTTTGGCGCCTTCCGGGAAGGCAACGAGGAGCTGCTCCGGATCACCGGATACTCGCGCGAGGAGCTGGAGGCGGGGCTGGTGCGCTGGGACACGATGACGCCGCCCGAGTATGCCGCGCTCGACACGGCGCACATTGCCGAGGCCGCCGAGCGCGGCAGCTGCACCCCGTATGAGAAGGAATACATCCGCAAGGACGGCTCACGGGTGCCGATCCTCTGCGGCTACGCGCTGCTCGACGGCTCAGAGGACGAGTACATCGGCTTCGTCTTCGACCTGACGCGCCAGCGCGCTGCCGAAGCCGCTCTGCGCGAGCGCGAACAGCGCTTCCGGCTGCTGGCCGAGACCCTGCCGGAGCTGGTCTGGCTCAATGATCCTGCCGGCTCGATCACCTATATGAATCAGCGCTTTCTCGACTACTGCGGCATTGCCGGCACCGACGGCTGGCCCTTCGACTGGAGCCTGATGCTTCACCCGGAGGAGATCGAGCGCGTGCAGCGCACCTGGGAGCAGAGCGTGCGGACCGGGGATCCTTACCTGATCGAGCTGCGGATGCGCCGCCACGATGGCGCGTTCCGCTACTTTCTCTCGCGCGCGGTGCCCATGCGCAACGACGCGGGAGAGATCGAGCAGTGGGTCGGCAGCTGCACTGATATACACGATCAGAAGCTCGCCGAGGAGGCGCTGCGCCGCAGCGAGAAGCTCGCCGCCACCGGCCGCCTGGCCGCCTCGATCGCCCACGAGATCAACAACCCGCTCGCTGCCGTGACCAACACTTTATTTCTGGCGCTCCAGGACCCCGAGCTTGGCGCCGGCACCCGCGCCTATCTCAAGCTCGCCGAGCAGGAACTCGCGCGCGTCTCGCACATCACCACCCAGACCCTGCGCTTTCATCGCCAGTCCAAGGCCGCAGCCTACGCCGATCTGACAGAGACGATGCACTCGGTGCTGATGCTCTTTGGACCGCGCTTCCGCTCGCGCCAGATCGAGATTGAGAGCGAGTGTGAGCCGGAGGCGCGTGTCTGCTGCTTTGAGGACGAACTGCGGCAGGTCTTCGCCAACCTGGTCAGCAACTCGCTCGATGCGACCGGCGACCAGGGGCGGCTCCGCATCCGGATCCGCAACGTGCTGGTCCAGAACGAGCCCGGCGTGCGCGTCACGGTTGCCGACAGCGGATGCGGTATTCCCCGGGAGATCCGGCAGCGCATCTTTGAGCCCTTCTTTTCGACCAAGGACACGACCGGCATCGGGCTGGGGCTGTGGGTCTCTGACGGCGTGATTCGCAAGCACTCCGCGCGGATGCAGTTGCGCAGCCGCACCGGCTCTGCACATCACGGAACCGTGTTCTCGCTCTTCTTTCCAAGGGACGGGCTCAACCTGGGCGCTGCTGCCCGCTTCTAGCGACGGCGAACGTGCGAGTGGAACGCTTCGATAGGCGCCAAAATCGCTTCGATGGGAATGTGGGAATGTTCGCTGAATCGCTGCGATCTAATTGGCGTCCCCGACGGGATTCGAACCCGTGTTACCGCCGTGAAAGCATACCACCAACTCGCAACAGTAAGGCACCGCTGAGAACCAGAACGCATCGGTAAGAACACTAGCAGCAGCAGCGAACGGCATATCTGCTCCGCAGATGCCCGCAAGGGTGGACAGGGTGATTAGCCGAGGCCATTATTTCGTC
>Ga0116226_10001324_pt1 | contig 21349 bp, 15 predicted proteins | sample S1TSphfallax_FD_89692 | JGI IMG/M metagenome (GOLD analysis project Ga0116226, IMG submission 89692) | Host-associated microbial communities from peat moss isolated from Minnesota, USA - S1T2_Fa - Sphagnum fallax MG | ecosystem: Host-associated > Plants > Peat moss > Unclassified | place: USA... | reverse complement strand
GGCTTCGAGAAACCGGTGCGGGGGCTGCTGAAGCGTGGGTTTGGCGGGCCGAGGATTGGGCTGCCGGCCGGCCAGAAGACGTGAAGGGCAAGCTCGGCTCGCTTGAGTTGGGCCGGTTCATCGCGGCCACGCTGGTGGTGCTCTCTCACGTCGCGCCCACCGTGAACAACTACGCCGCCAGCCCGAGCCAGAGGATTTTGCCGCATTTCGACGTGGGGCCGGCGGGCGTGGCGTATTTTTTCGTGCTGAGCGGCTTTGTCATGGCGAGTAATCACGCGAAAGATTTTGGCCAGGTGGGGGCGATGCCTAGATTTTTGTGGCGGCGGGCCTGCCGGATTTTTCCGATGTTTTGGCTCGCGATGCTGATTCCGATTTACTACGAATTTTCGCTCTTAAAACCGGAAGCGACGGCGCAGCTGCTTTCGCTCGTTCCGCTCGACACCGGCGAATTTTTGCCGCCGGCCTGGACGCTGCGCTACGAGGTGGCGTTTTACCTGGTGTTTAGCCTGTGCCTACTGCCGTATGCCGGGCGAAAGCTGCTCGCGATCTGGATGGTTACGGTGGTGTGGACGTGGAGCCCGTGCGGCGTGCTGCGGCATGTTTTGCCGGCGCCGCCGGGCATTCTGACCTATCTGGCGAATTCGCCGGCCGACCATTTTTTCAATTTCGATGAGTTTTATTTTTTTGCCGGCATCCTCGCTGGCCTTACCCACGCCAAATTTACGATTCCGCCGCGCGTCGCCGGGCTGCTGGCGGGGGTGAGCGCGGCTGGTTTTTTGGCCGGGCTGGAACGGACTGGGTGGGGTTCGCAATACGGGTCGCCGGATATGATCATCGCGATGGGGCTGGTTACGGGCTGCCTCATGCTCAGCTTGGCGCAGCTTGAACAGAGCCAGACCCTTGAGATAGGGTCGTTTGCCCAAAAACTGGGTGCGATATCCTACCCGCTGTATATTTTGCACTGGTCGCTGTTCTGGCTCGCCGCGTTCACCCTGCCGCATATGAAACTGCGGACGGCGGGCCTGATCGCGCTGTTTATCGCCGGCACTTTGGGCATATTTGTTGTGGCCACTGCCGCGACGTTTTGGTTTGACCAGCCGCTGCAGCGTTGGCTGCGGAAGCAAGGAAGGAGCGCTTTTTTGAACAAAAGCGCGCAAAAAACTTTTACTACCCCCGGCCTTTGAGCGGCAATACTGTGGCCCCTCAAAGGCCGGGGTAGTAAAAGTTTTTTTCGTTACTTTTTTTTCAAAAAAAGTAACTGCTTTCCTTCACTTTTTCGTCAGAGAAAACAGCCATACATTCGGATCAGGCGCCTCCCGAAAAATCATTTTCGTCCCCACCGGCACCGTGTCGAATAGTTCCGCGGCCGCGACAAAATGCGTTTCTGGTTCGCGCAGATATGCCCAATCCGTCCGCACGCCGATCGCCGATAGCAGGATGAGCGCTTGCGCGGCGCGGCGGATGACGCGGTGGTGGTCGCCGGCCAGGACCAGCAGGCCGGCGAACCAGGCCAAAGTGGGAAGCAGGTAGTAGCGGCTGCCGGCGCCTGGGACTTCGAGGGCCTCCCATTGGGGCTGGGTGGTGGAGATGACGGGGGACCACAGCGCGGAGGCGTAGATGAGCACCGCGAAGACGGTAAAGACGCGATACGCCGGCGGGCCTTTGCGGAACGCCACCACCGTGATGGCCAGAAACACGATGAGCAGAACCAGCGGGACCGGGTTGGCGTGCCAGAGCGGCGTTTGTTCCAGGCGTGAGACGTGTTTGGAGCCGATGATGGCCGCCAGAAAAATCTGCCCGACGGTGATGCGCGCGAAGCCCCAGATGGTCGCGCCCAAAGGCTGCAGATGCCGTTCCGTGCCGGCTGAGGCGAACACGAACCAAGCCTGCACCACCGCGGTGACGGTGAGGATGAGGGCCTGGATGCCGCGCGGGCCTAAGAGCGCGTTTTCGGTTCTGGCCTGCCACCAGGCAAGGGGTGCGAGCACGAAGCTGAACGGCCCGGAGAGGCCGCCGACCACGAGGCCGGCAAACTCGGTGGCGCGCCAGAACGGCGTTTTTGGCACGGTCATGATGATGACCAGGAACATGATGATGGCGATATGCCATTGCGCGTTGGTCACGTTCACGAAGGTTTCGAACGAGTTCGGCACGCCGAGGTAATAGACGATCAGCAGCAGCCGCGCCCACAGATTCGGAATCAGCGTCTTGCCGCGCGAACTCAGCAGGAACCAGGTGGGCGCGACTTGGGCCAAAAAGCCGGCCAGCGCGAAAATTGTCGGGACCCATTCCAGTGGGACGATGTCGGTTGAAAACCCGACGAGCCGTGGGAATGTCTGCAGGTAGCCGGTATGCGGGATGGCCAGCGAGGCGATGCCGGTGGTGTAGGCGTCGTAGATCCAGAGCGGGCCGTCCTCCGCCCAGAGCGGCGCGTCGAACAGGCGGAAGGGGTCGCGCGACACCAGCACCACCAGCGCCAGCAGCCACAGAGACGCCTGGCCCAGAAACGCCAAAGCGCGGTCGAGCCGGTTGATCTGTGACTCGGAACCGGCCGCGGACAGGCTGATGGTGAAGCCGCGGGGGAATCTGAGCGTCAGTGACCGATTCAAGGCAAAGCGACTTTCATGCGATTCGAGCGGCGGCTTACAGCATCCGCCCGCCGGCGTGAAATGATCCGATAAAAAAAGGCCCGTCCGGGGACGGGCCTTTTTTCCAGAAACCTCGTGAAAAAATCAGATCGTCGTGCTGCCCTGGGCGATGCCTTTGGCCGCCAGCTGGGCGGTGGTGACGCCGTACAGGGTGATGCTGGTGTTGTCGGAGAGGAAGATGGTGGAACCGGGGTTGGAGCCGCCATGCGCCACGATGCTGGCGACCGAGACCTGGCCCTGGAAGGAGCCGATGGTGTCGATGAAGATGGAGTCGGTGGAGAGGCGGAAATTGGTGATGACGTCGCTGCCGCTGCCGCTGGTGGGCTGGATGAAGTAGTAGTCGTTGACAGCGCCGGCGGTGGTGGAGCCGGTGAGGTTTTCCTGGTCGCCGGTGCCGACGAAGAAGGTTTGCGCGCCGGAGCCGGAGGACTGCATGACGGAGGAGCCGGTGGCGCCGCCGAAGAAGGTGTTGTTGGTGGTGGAGGCGGCGGCGATGAGGGTGGAGCTGCCGGAGTTGCCGACCGAGAGGACGTTGCCGGCGGCGCCGGCGCCGCTGACGCTTTCCAGGTTGTTGGTGCCGGAGCCGAGCAGGGTGACGAGGCCGGTGCCACCGATGAGGGAGTTATTGCCGCCGGGGCCGCCGATATAGGTGCCGCCGCCGGCGCCGCCGAAGGCGGTGACCGAGCCACCAATGGCGCCGGAGACCGCGCCGGAGACGGTGGCGGAGGAGGAGCTGTTATTGATGAAGTCCAGGCTGCCGCCGGAGAGGTTGAAGAAGATGTTCAGCCCGGAATTGCCGGTGACGGCGGTGACGGTGTTGGAGCCGCCGTCGACCAGCACGCGGTCATTGGCGCCGGAGACGGTGATGTTGCCGGTGACGCCGGAGTTATAGGTTTCGATCAGGTCGTTGGTGCCGCCGAGCAGGACGCTGGAGGAGCCGCCGAGCAGGCCGACCACGTTGGCGGTGCCGGCGGTTGTGATGGTGTCGCTGGCGGCCGCTGATTGGATTGAGTCGCCGCCGCTGCCGAATACTGACCAGGTGCCGCCGTCGAGGCCCACGAAATCACCCGAACCGGCCGCGATGACCGTGCCGGAGCCGCCGCCGTTGAAATTGACCGCACTTTGGTTGCCGAAGACCGCGAGCAGGCCGGAGGCGCTGCTATTGACGGTTTCCGAACCGGGGGCTTGCACCACGATGTAGTTATAGGCGCTGGGTACGTTGACGGAGACGTTGGCCGAGCCGGCGGTGCTGGTGCCGAGCACGCTGTCGCTATTGGTGAGTTCGAAGAGGCCGGAGTTAAAGCTACCGACGGTAACGGCCTGGTTGCCGGAGAGCCCGGCGACGTTTTCGTTTTCAAAATTCACGCCGCTCTGGGTGACCGAGCCTGAGATGGAGGTCAGCAGGGATTGTATGGCGGACTGGATGCTTGTGTTACCGAAGGAACCGTTTACTGTTACGAGTCCGATTAACCCATTATTAATACTGCTACCGACAACGGTTACGGACCCAGACATAACGAACTCCTAGAAAAGCATTTAGCTGTTCAGGTAATTAGCTGTCCGTAAACTGTTGATCAAGGAAAAATTGTATCTATTCTGTTAAATCACTGGTGCAAATACGACAGAACGGCGAAAAACGCCAAAAATTTGCTTTATTTTTTAGATTTTTTGGGGTTTATCCCGATTTATTATTGATTTTTGTAATTTTTGGCGAAACGGCGCCTTTGTCTCAGACTCACTTTGCCCGTGAGAAAAAGCCCGGCAACAAAGCGTTAGTAAAACCCCGAATCCACCCAGCCGGTCAGATCTCACCCGCCAGCTCGCGCCGCTTGCGGTCCAGCTCCTCACTGTAGCGGCGCAGCGCGTATTGCTCGGTCAGTAATCCCAGAACCTGCCTCGTCGGCTCCCCGTCCAGAACCGCCAGCGCATCCGCCTCCGCCACCTCGAACACCGTCAGCGCCTCCTTCACCGACATGCCGGGCAGCAAAAAATGCCCGGCATGATGCAAGATGGTGGAGAGATCGCCCTCGGCGCCCGGCATGCCGTGCGCATCCGCCGGGTAGGCGATGCCGGCGTAGCGGTCCTCCGAATCCACCACAATCACGCGCTGCGCGGCACCGAGCGGGAATTCCTGCCGGAACGCCGCCAGGCTCATCCCCACCTGCACATTATGCTGCGCGCGCCGCATCATCCGCCCCACCGTCAGCGAATGAATCCAGCCCACATCCACGGCGCTGCGAATGGATTCGCCGCGCAGATGAAACCGCCAGGTCGCAAACGAATACCCAAACAACCGCCGCACCGTGATGGCGGCGGTGATCGAGGCCGCCAGCACCGCCATGGTGACGGCGAAATTCTGCGTGCTCTCCAGCGCCAAAAACGTCATCGTCATCGGCCCACCAACGATCGCGGTCGCCAGCGCGCTCATCCCCACCACCGCGTACAGCCCGTCCGGCATCGGCGTGATGAACGGCGTGACATCCATAATTCCGGCGAAAACCTTGCCGAACAGCGCGCCCAGAAATAGCGACGCAAAAAACAACCCGCCGCGGAAACCCGACCCAATCGAAAACGCCGACGCCACCGCCTTGACGATCAAAAACGCCAGCACCGCCAGAAACGGAAACGCCACGTTGATATCGGCATGCAACGCCGAATGCCCCGACGACAGCGCCTTCGGCGTCACGCAGCCCAATAACCCCACCAGCACGCCGCCAGCCACCGGCCGCCCCCACACCGGAATTTTGCTCGCCCGGAACCCAGCCTCCACCGCCGTCACGCCGCGCATAATCGCAATGCCGGCAAGACCCGCGCACACGCCCAGCAGCAAAATAATCGGGTACACACTGCCCGGCACGCTCGCCGGCAACGTCACCACCAGCGGCGGCGTGCCGCCCGCCAGAATCTGCACCGTCAGCGTGCCCGCCAGCGCCGCAATAACAATAAACGGCAGCGTCGTGATCGAATAAATCCCAATAATCAGCTCAATCCCATAAAACGCCCCACACAGCGGCGCATTGAACGCCCCCCCAATCGCCGCCGCCGTCCCGCACCCCACCAGCACCCGCAGGTCGTTCCGCCGCAGCCGAAAACTCCGCCCAATCCTCGACGCAATCCCCGCTCCCAGCTGCGCATACCCCGCCTCCAGCCCCACCGACGCCCCCACCCCGTTCGACCAGGTGGTCTGCGCCGTCACAATCAAACTATCCACCAGCGAAACCCGCCCGCCATACAACGCATTCGCCTCCACCGGGTCCACCAGTGGCTTCGGCCGCACCCGCCCCAGCACCCAGAACGAAAAACCCAGCACCACCCCCCCCAAACTCGGCACCGCCAGCGCCCGCACCGGCCCCACCCTCACCGATTCCGAAAGCCCCTGCCCAATCGGCAGCGCAAACAATTTCGCGTGCATCACCGCCGTCATCGCGTTGACCCCCGCCACCCCGCAGCCCGACAAAACCCCCACCACCGCCGCCAGAATCGCCAGCCACACCTCATCCGCCCGCACCAGCGCCCGCAGCTTCTCCGGCGCGTGCAGCACCCAGCCATCCACCAGACGGCGCGTCTTTCTGGTCCGGTTCACCTCGGCGTCCACAAGGAACTTGTTGGCATGGTCCCACCCAGGCAAACAAGCGCCATGGCCGATGAAATTTTGCCCCTTCCCACACTGCGCGACGTCATCACCCAGGCCGGCCTAAAACCAGACAAAAAACTCGGCCAGCATTTCCTGCTCGACACCAATCTTCTGGCCCGCATCGTCCGCGCGGCCGGCGACCTCACCGGACAACACGTCATCGAAATCGGCCCCGGCCCCGGCGGCCTCACCCGCGCCCTCCTCGCCTCACCCGCCGCCACCGTCACCGCCATCGAAATCGATCCCAGGGCCATCGCCGCCCTCGCGCCGCTGGCCGCCGCCCACCCCACCCGCCTCACCCTGCACCAGGCCGACGCCCTAAAACTCGACCTCACCACCCTCACCCCCGCGCCCCGCGCCATCATCGCCAACCTCCCCTACAATGTCGGCACCCCCCTCCTCATCAAATGCCTCGCCCCCGCCCAAGACTTTTGCGCCTTCCCCCTCATCTTCCCGCGCGAAGTCGCCGAGCGCATCATCGCCGCCCCCAGCACCCCCGCCTACGGCCGCCTCTCCGTCCGCGCCCAATGGCTCTGCACGTCCGACCTCGCCTTCGCTCTCCGCCCCTCCGCCTTCTGGCCCCCACCCCAGGTCGAATCCGCCATCATCCGCCTCATCCCCCACCCCACCCAGCCCCCACCAGCCCAGCGCGCCGCCATGGAACGCCTCACCGCCGCCGCCTTCGGCCAGCGCAGAAAGATGCTCCGCGGCGCATTGCGCCCGTTAGGCGGCGAGGCGCTGCTCAACAAAGCCAACATCGCCCCCAGCCGGCGCGCCGAAACGCTGACGGTGCAGGAGTTCGAAGCGCTCATGCGCGTATTGTAGGAAGGGTGCCCCTTCGCACGCCAAAAGGTCAGCTTGACCAGGTTGACCAACACGCAGTAGTCCTGGCGGATGGACACGCATGTCAGCCTCTATGATGCAAAGACGCGGCTCTCCAGCCTGGTGGACCAGGCGGCCGGTGGGGAAGAGATTGTGATTTCGAAAAACGGGGTGCCGTGTGCGAAGCTGGTGCCGATTGGGATGCGCGGCGTTGAGCGCAAGCCGGCCAATGCGCTGGGGGTGACGTATATCGCGGATGATTTCGATGCGGTTGATCCAGTGATTACCGGCATGTTCGATGGGAATGTGTGAAGGTTCTGCTTGATACGCATGTGTTGCTGTGGTGGGACAGCGGCGGGAGCCGGCTGAGCGGTGAGGCGCGGCGGGTCATTGCGGACCCGGTCAATCAGGTTTTTGTCAGCGCCGTTTCAATTTGGGAGATCGCGATCAAACGGCGGCTGGGGAAGCTGATGTTCGACGGCTCGCCGGTGGCGATAATTGGGGCGAACGGTTTTTTTGAGCTGGTGGTGACGCCGGCGGATGGTGAACTGGCGGGTGGCTTGGACGGGGCGCATAAAGACCCGTTTGATAAGCTGCTGGTGGCGCAGGCGATGCGGGTGGGGGCGGTGCTGGTGACGGCGGATGCCGCGGTGCGCGCGTTTGGTGGGCTGGCGGTGTTGTGGGCTGGGTGATTCGGGTTGGCTTGAGGGATGCAAGTTTAAAAGTGCACATGGTGGGGCGCGAGCAGCACCCCACCCGAGGGCTTGCTGACCGCTTTGCGCTTCCTTTACGCCGCTCCCGGGCGGGCACTCTCAACCCGAAAGCTGACATTCCTGGGAATCAAGTTTTTCAGAATTCAAGACTTCTGCAAACTCCGCCTGCCCTCAGCAAATCAGAGGGTTACGCCTTGCATAAGATATGACCGAAACAAACCCCTTCCCAGACTGATTGGCTATGCCGCGTCAGCACCCAAGGTCGAGGCTCTCAGTTTGCCAGCTCGGGCAGTTGAGCTGGGCCCAAACCCAACGTAGCCTCAGCCGCATAGCCGCGTATCGGCTCCCGGCCGGACCTCTTTACGAGAGCGGAAGGTCCGCTTTTGCGCTAAAAGGGGGAATAGCGGGCGTAGCCGCCTCCGTAGTGTGTAATGTCTTGGCATTGGTCGCTTCTTGCTGCGGGTAATCTGCGGGGTATGCTCACCCAACAGCGCGACGTCGGAGTCGGATTTTCTAAGAGGTGGCGAAGCGGGATTAACGTTGCCTCGACTCGCTAATTTGTAGAACTGCGGAATTAGCAGCTTTCGACAGACGAGAAAGAGTTAAAAACGGGAAAAACTGATTCGCAGATGTCGACCCGCAAATCGCATTAGAATTAAAAGAAAAGACTTCTTGGATCGTCATTGAAACAGGTTTTCCTCAGTCGACACTCGGGGTTATCAGGTAAGAGGTCTAAGTCTTGAAACGGATGACTGCAAACAAGGCCTTGAACTTCGCAATGTCCGCTCTCGTATAAAGGACATAAAATTCCTTTGCGCTTGCCACTCAAGAACTCCGAAAGTCGCCACATTAGAATACTTCTAATACGATCAATATCATAATTTGGATCGGCTAGCGCCCGACCCGTAAGAAGCATCGCTTGCGAAACAGAGTCGTCGCGACGCATGAATAGCGGCAAATCATATTCTGCGGCGGCAGAAAAAGGTCCGCCATTTATGGCCATTGAATAGATTTTGGAAACTCCTTCGAATTTTTGGTCGCTTACGTTATATTGCTTCTCCAAAACAGAGAGGCGGCACGCGGTCGCAGATGAAAGAGGATCGCTAACCATGTTACGAAAGAAGGAAATCCAGCCATTTCCTGCTTCAAGATAGGTAACGTACGGAAATCCTGAATTATCTATTAACCCCTTCTCCAGCTGTAGCAGAAACGGGTGATTGGAATCACCATCCTTTTCTGCCCCCATTGAAGCCTTCAAGAGCCTGAGAAACTTAATGCCAGGAACATAATCCTTACGATCCGCGTCGAGTGATCCAATTGTAGCTGGATCGGGATGATTCAAAGCTGATGCCAGAACAAGCCTCAACAGCACCATAGCAATTTCTATTCTAGTCTCTATCGGTTGACGATCGTCCAAAGTGTGAAGCACTTCAGTTAAACAGAACATAATAGTCTCGCTGTATAACTCCGGCATCTTAGTATAACAGAAAATACCTCGGAGTTTTTTGGCAGTGTCGACACCCAATGTTGAAATCTTGAGACTCGTAAAACGGTCGTAGGTATACAACACGGCATCCATTTCGAGCAAACGACGGGTCGTAAATAACCCGGCAAGTTGAACAGGTGCGTTGCAATCTTTAAGGTAATTACTGATGGCAGTAATCTCAAACTGTGGTTGTGAGTGAAATATCGTTTCCGTGTCGTTTATCATGGAAGTGAAATCAGGCAGGAGCTTTCTTGAAATTGTATGATCTGGTGACAGATTCTTGCACAGTGAGAGTGTTTTTATTGCCTGAGCTAGCCGCGCGATGTAATCCCAATGACCGATACCTAGAAAGAAGTCTTGCTGGAAATGTCTGTATTCGTGGATGAACGAGATCAAGCACGTTAAATCTTCCTTGGATTCAAATGACGTATATCCATGGCTAACTTCAATAAATGCTTTCTTTAGGGCTTCCTGCGTCAGAGCGGATTTCGCGCTGAAAAGCATTTCGCCACTACCCCACTCATAGGACGCCAGTCTTTGGTTATAGAGCTGAGGTGACGCATCATAATTCTCGGCGGCCAAATCCTGAATCCAACCTTCGTTCATGACATCCTACTCCCCTTTTTGAACAGAAACCGCCCTAGGTTACCTAGCGGATCCTGTAGCCTATCCTATTGCTGATATCTTCCGCAACGGATATATTACAGATGCGTTTATGCGCAAAACTTAGGCAAACGAAAGGTTGTTGTTGGGGAGCGTTATAATATGCTAGAAATTTCGGCCTCTGAAGAATTGCTCACCGCCATCCATGCGGCAATACCTGAAGCGGTAATCGATGATCGATTTGATGCTGATTCTCTTCAGCTTGGAGAATGGTCAAGCATTTCGATGTCGCTTTCCTATTTTTTACTCAAGACGAAAGCTGTGTTCGTTTCTCTGAAACCCTTTATATTGGCTCGACCTGAGATGGAGATTTCAATCAGAGGGGATCTCGGCACGACTACATTGAAAATAAAGAACGTAACACCTGAGCTGATTGAGAAAATGGGCAGGAAGGTTATGTCCGATGGAAAACGACTGCAAGTTTCGAAGCCTTCGGGGGCGGTGAAGTCTTCCCCTCGAGAAGGGGCTCACCGAAGTAATCATAAACCTTCCTCAACACGAAAGAGCGAACGCGATGGTTAAGCGAAGTGCTCCGCATCCTTCTCAATATCGCAGAGGTCTTGTGAGCGAGACTCCAGCCTTTTAGTCTGCGCCATGGTCTAATGAAACAAAAAATCGGCGCAAGTCAACGATAACGGATTCTTCCCGCCACACAGATGGTAGAAGCGTTTTCCACTCAATTCAGCAATGCACGTATCCTCGTCGAACCATCAACCCGGACTGGGAGGCTGCCACCCGGACCTCAGATCATCAAGGTCATACGACTCACCTGCATGTCCTCATCTGCCGGATCCCAACACGATTGCCTCCGATATTCTCCGATGGCGCGTCTACCATGCGATATTCTGGTGTGCGGCGAATGTCCGCTTCCGAGAAACCGGCCATGGCCAAGCAACGACAACGATGAGCGCAAAGCTGCCGACGGCACTCGGCAAGAGAATGTCGGCCCTCACGAATCTCACGCATGATAACGTCCTTTATCATGCTAGCGGCCCGGTAGGCTGATACGAACAGACGATCTGAGTCCGGTAGTTGTCGGCCGCGGATCTAAACCGGACGATCCGCTCACGGCCATTTCGGGAATTCAGTCTACTCCATTACCGAATTACCGAAAATCCTGTTTCCTTCAGACTGCTGTTAATCTGCGAAATCTGCGAAAAAATGTTCTTTTTGCTGGTTTCAGACTGTCGCCCTGTCCTCCGCGCCAATCCCTAACTGCTTCAGCTTGCGGTGCAGCGCGCTGCGTTCCATGCCTACGAAATTGGCGGTCCGAGAAATGTTCCCGCCGTGCCGTAAAAGCTGGGCCTGGAGGTATTGGGTCTCAAAAACGTCGCGGGCTTCGCGCAGCGGCAGCGCCATCACGTCAGCCGCGGGGTCGATGGCCAAGGCGCGGGGGGCGTGGGCGGAGAGTTCGGTGGGCAGGTGCTCGGCCCGGAAAATCTCGGTCTCCGCCGAGCGCATGATCATCATCCAGTCCATGATGTTGCGCAGCTGGCGCACATTGCCGGGCCAGTCATGGGCCTGCAGGGCGGCGATGGCGTCGGAGGCCAGCGCGCGGGCCGGCAAACCGGAAGCATCCGCGGCGCGCTGCAGGAAATCGGCCGCGAGTGCCGGGATGTCCTCGCGGCGCTCTTTCAGCGAGGGCACGCGCAGCGGCACAACGGCCAGGCGGTAATACAAATCTTCCCGAAATAGGCCGGCAGCGATGGCGGCGGCAAGGTCACGGGCGGTGGTAGCGATGACGCGAATATCCACTTTGACGCGCGAGCTAGCACCGCCCCCAACGCGCTCAAAACTTTGGTCCTGCAGGACGCGGGCGATTTTGCCCTGGGTTTCCATCGGCATTTCGGAAACTTCGTCCAGCAGCAGCGTGCCGCCATGCGCGCGTTCCAGCACGCCGACGCGGCGCGGCGTGTCGATGCCGGATTCGACGCCAAACAGTTCCACCTCGAACTTTTCAGGTGCCAGGATGGCGCAGTTCAGCGCCACAAACGGACCGTCCGCGCGCCGGGATTTGGCGTGGATCAGGCGCGCCACAGTCTCCTTGCCGGAGCCCGGCGCGCCGGCGATGAGCACGCGCGAGCCGGTGGGCGCCACGCGGTCGATGGCCGCGCGCAAGCTGACGATGGCGTTGCCCTCGCCGGTGAGCGTGGTTTCCGGGCCGACGCGCAGGCGCAGTTCGGCGTTTTCGGCGGCCAGCTTGGCGGCTTCCAGCGCGCGGCGGACCACCAGCAGCAAACGGTCCGAATTGAACGGCTTTTCGATAAAATCATAGGCGCCGCGCTGAATCGCCGCGACCGCGGTCTCAATCGTGCCGTGGCCGGAGATCATCACCACCGGCACGCGCGGCTCCTCGGCGTGCATCGCCTCCAGGATGCCGATGCCGTCGAGTTTCGAGCCCTGCAGCCACACGTCCAGGATGACAAGGTGCGGGCGGCGCGCGCGGTAGGCGGCCAGCGCCTCGTCGCTGGTGCCGGCGCTGCGGGCCTCGAAACCCTCATCGCGCAAAATGGCTTCGACCAGCATGCGGATATCCGGCTCGTCGTCGACTATAAGAATCTCGGTCATGTGGCGGTCTGGTCCATCGCGATTTTAGGCATGTTGTTGTCAGGCATCTGGGCAGCGGGCAGGCGGAGGGAGACACGCGCGCCGACCCCGGTGGGGGCGATTTCAAGCTCCAGCTGGCCGCCATGGTCTTCCATGATTTTGCGCACGATCGCCAGGCCGAGGCCGGTGCCTTTCGGCTTATGCGTCACGTAGGGTTCCGTCAGTTTGGCGCGGTCGGTCTCCGGCAGGCCGACGCCGTCATCGGTGACGGCGATCACGGCGTCCGGGCCGTCCCGAAAAATATCCAGCGTGATTTTGTGCGCACCTTCGCGCATCGCCACCGCGTCCACCGCGTTTTGCAAAAGGTTGGTGATGGCCTGGCCGATCAGGCGCCGGTCGCAAATGGCGTACACCTCCGGCGCCACGTCTACAGTCCAACTGACGCGGGGGGCGGCGACTCGCTGCAGCACCAGCGCTTCGCGCGCGATCCGCTCCAGCGATTCCGGCCGCATCACCGGGGCCGGCATGCGGGCGAAGGTGGAGAATTCGTCCACCATGCGGCCGATATCACCGACATGGCGCACGATGGTGTCGGCCATCTGGGTGAAGCCTTCGGCGTCGCTGGTGATTTCGCGGCCAAAACGCCGTTTCAGGCGTTCGGCGGAAAGCTGAATGGGCGTCAGCGGATTTTTGATTTCATGCGCGATGCGGCGCGCGACGTCCGCCCAGGCGGCCTTGCGCTGGGCGGAGAGCAGTTCGGTGACGTCATCGAAGGTGACGATGAAGCCGTCGGCGGCGTCGCCTTTGAATTCCGCGCCGATACGCACCAGCAGCACGCGTTTGGCCATGGCGGGGCCGTGTTCCAGTTCGGCGGTCACCGGTTTTTCGGGCGCGGCGGTCACGTCGGCGATCAGCTCCGCGAATTCCGGCACGATGTCGGCGAGTTTTTGGCCGATCTGGCTCTGCAGATCGATTCCCAGCAGTTCGGCGGCGGCCTTGTTGGGGAGCTCGATGCGGCCTTTGGCGTCCAGGCCGATGACGCCGGCCGAGACGCCGGCCAGCACGGTTTCGGTGAAGCGGCGGCGCTCGTCCAGCTGGCGGTAGGCGTCCATCAGCTCGGCGCGCTGCTCGGCGAGCTGGCCCGTCATGCGGTTGAACGCGCGGGAGAGGCCGGCGACCTCGTCGCCGGTGGCGATTTCCGGGACGCGCACGGCCAGGTCCCCTGCCCTCACCCGTTCCGCGGCGCGCATAAGATGGCCGATGGGCCGCGCGATCTGGTTGGCGAGCACCAGGCCGATGAGCACGGCGGCGGAGAGCACCAGCAGCGCCACCGTCGCGAAAATGAGCGCAAAAGAGATTTCCAGCGCGCCGCGGTTTTTGGACAGGCGCTGGTATTCGGCCACCGCCAGCTCGGTGCGGCGCACATGGTCCAGAATGGCGGGGTCCACGGGGCGTTCGACCAGCAGCATCATTGGTGACGTGGCGTCGAGCTGGACGACCGCGCGCTCCAGCGTGGCGTCCGGCGCGGTGATGACTTCGACGCCGCCGCCGCGCGCGGCGGCGATGTCGGTGGCCGAGGGGATGGTGACGCCCATGCCGCCCAGAAGGCCGGCGGTGGCGATTTCCTGGCCGGTGACGGGCTCAAAAATCGCGGCCTCGGTCAGCCCCCGCGTGGCGGCCTCTTGCGACAAAAAGTTTGCCAGACCTGAGGTGTCGCCGAGGAAAATCGGCCCATTTTGGGCGAGGTCGTTGGCGATTCCCAGCGCGTCCAGGCTGATGTCGTTGGCGTGCTCGGCCAGATAGCCCTGCGCGACCTGGCTACTTTCATCGAGCGCGGATTGGACTTTTTGGTTGAACCAGGCCTGGATGCCGATGTTGAAGAAGACGGTCGCGAAAATGGCGACGAGGATGGCGGGCACGGCGGCCACGCCGCCGAACAGAAACACCAGCCGCACATGCAGCCGCGCGCCGGCGGCGCCGCGCCGCCGCTCCAGCACCACCCGCGTCACGCGGCCGACCAGCACGATGATGAGCAGCAGCAGCACCGCGAAATCCGCGACCGACATGCCGACGGCGAAGGATGAATGGATCGTCAGTTTGACGCGGCCGGCGAGGATGGCGAAGGTCGCGATACCCAGCGCGAGCGCGGTTGAGGCGAGCAGGAGCGTGGAGACGCGCCCCAGCAGCAAATCCAGCGTCATCGAGGCGCGGGAGCGGTTATCCGGGAGATCGTCGAAGGTTGTCGACATTAGGGGGACGACTCTTCTTTTTTGATCATAAAAAAGAAGTGCTTGCTGGCTTCCTTCCTACCCCACACGCCGCTGCACCCCAATGCCATGCTCGCGTATCTTCTTGCGCAGCGTATTCCGGTTCAGCCCCAGCAGAGCCGCGGCGCGTATCTGGTTGCCGCGCGTTTCCGCCAGCGTCATCCGTATCAGCGGCCGTTCCAGCTCCGCCAGCGCGCGTTCGTAAAGCACGCCTTCCTCGCCGCTTTCGCGGATCGCCGCCAGCAGGCGGCTCACATGCCGTTCGACCACGCTCGCCATCGTATCCGCCTCATCGCCGCGCGCCGGCGCGGCTTCCTCAACCGCCACATAGTCAGCGAGTTCCGGTGCCAATATGGCTTCGGTAATCACCGACTGCGGCACCAGGGCGGCGAGACGGCGGATTAAATTTTCGAGTTCCCGCACGTTGCCGGGCCAGCGATAGGCGGAGAGCATGGCCATGGCCCCGGAATCGATGGTTTTGGCCGGCAGACCCTCCTGCTGCGCCTTGTTGAGAAAATGCTGGGCGAGGACGGGGATGTCGTCCGGCCGTTCGCGCAAGGGGGGCAGGCGGATGGGGACGACGTTGAGGCGGTAAAAAAGGTCTTCGCGGAACTGGCCACCGCGGATCAGGGCGCGCAGGTCGCGATGCGTGGCGGCGACGATCCGCGCATTCGCCCGAATCGGCTGCCGTCCGCCAACAGTCGTAAACTCCCCCTCCTGCAGCACCCGCAACAACCGCGTCTGCGCCTCCGGCGGCATGTCGCCGATTTCATCGAGAAACAGCGTGCCGCCATTGGCCTGCTCAAACCGCCCGACATGGCGGTTGGTGGCGCCGGTGAAGGCGCCGCGTTCATGGCCAAACAGCTCGCTCTCGATCAGCTCGCGCGGAATCGCCGCCATGTTGATCGCCACAAACGGCCCCGCCCGCCGCCGCCCATAATCATGCAGTGCGCGCGCCACTAGCTCCTTGCCGGCGCCGCTTTCGCCGTTCACCATCACGGTCAGGTCGGTGGTGGTCAGCCGGGCGATGACCCGATAAATCTCCTGCATCGCCGGGCTGCGGCCGATCAGCGGCAGCGCTTCCTCGTGCTGCTTTTCCACCGGCGCGGCCGCCGCCGCCGGCAGCGGCTGTTTTACGGCCCGATCCACCACAGCGAGCAGATCGGCAAGGTCGAAGGGTTTCGGCAAATAGTCAAAGGCGCCGCGCTGCGTAGCCTGCACCGCGGTCGTCAGCGTGCTCTGCGCGCTCATCACGATCACCGGCAGCTCCGGCCGGATTCGCCGGATGCGCGGCACCAGATCCAGCCCATTCTCATCGGGCATGATCACATCGGTGATCACCAGGTCCCCCTCGCCATCCTCCACCCACCGCCACAGCGTGGCGGCCGAACTGGTGGCCCGCACCTGATACCCGGACCGCCCCAGCGCCTGCGTCAGCACGGTGCGAATGGAACGGTCGTCATCGGCAATCAGCACCGTCGGTAAAGTCGTCATCAAATCTCGCTCTCATGGGGGTCTTCAAAGACCGGCAGGTTGATCCGGAATTCCGTCCGGCCGGGCCGGCTATCCACGTCAATCAGCCCGCCATGGTCGGCGACAATCTTCGCCACCAGCGCCAGCCCCAGCCCACTGCCCGTCGCCTTGGTGCTGATGAACGGCTCAAACAAATGCCGCCGAATATCCTCCGGAATCCCCGGCCCGTTATCCCGCACCGACACGAACAACGGCAAATTCGCGCGGCCGCGCCCGGAAGCAGCCGTCAGCCGCACACCATGTTGAAACCCGGTCGCCAGATGAATTTCCCCATCCGGCCGCTCCATCCCGGCAATCGCCTCCGCCGCATTCTTCACCAGATTCAGCAGCACCTGAATCAGCTGGTCCCGGTTGCCGTGAACATGGGGCAGCGACGGATCATACGACTCCACGAACTTGATCCGCGCCGCAAACCCCGACCCGGCCAGCTTGCGCACATGCTCCAGCACCCGATGAATGTTCACCGCCTGGCGCTCCAGCTTCTTCTCGCCAAACGTCTCCATCCGCTCGACCATCGCGCGAATCCGGTCCGCCTCGTCCCGAATCAGCACCGCCAGCTCCCGGTCGGCCGCGGGCGCGCTCGTCTCCAGCAATTGCGCCGCCCCGCGTATGCCAGAGAGCGGATTCTTCACCTCATGTGCCAGAATCGCCGCCATGCCCGTAATACTGCGCGCCGCATTGCGCGCCGACATCTGCTGGTCCAGCGCCCGCGCCGCCGACGAATCCTGCAGCGTCAGCACCACGCAGCCCGGCAAATCCAGCGACGGTGCGGCCTGCACCGACGCCTCCCGCCGCGTCAGCTTCTGACCCTCCATCACCATGTCGTGCTCGGCGACCGTCAGCCCATCCCGCCGCGCCCGCTCCAGCACCAGAAACACCGGATGGTCCGCATGCAGCAAATCCGTCAGCGGCGTCCCCACCAGCCGCGCGCTCGACGAGCCAAAAAACTCCTCCGCGGCATAATTCAAAAACAGAAACGTGTCTGTTTCATCCAGCACCGCGACCGCAATCGGCAGCGCCCCCAAAATCTGCGCATGGTCGATTTTGAGTTTGCTCGGCGCGGGCGCGCGCCGCACCATCCCAAACGCCCGTTTAAAACCACTCATGCAGCCAGGGCCAGTTCGTCATCCTGACGCACAAAGTTCTGCTCAATCAGCGGGTCAAAAAACTCATCAATCAGCCGCAGCACCGCAGCCGAATCATCCAGCCTGTTCATCGCCGCCCGAAACCCCGCCGAACCCCGCAGCCCATGCGAATACCAGGCGATATGCTTCCTGGCCAGCCGCACCCCCGCCTGCTCGCCAAAATGCGCCCGAATCGCCTCGTAATGGCGGACCAAAATCGCCTTCTGCTCCGCCAGAGCCGGACTCGCCACCCGCTCCCCCGTCTTCAGATAATGCGCCACCTGCGCCAGAAACCACGGCCGCCCATACGCCCCACGCCCAATCATAACCCCATCCGCGCCAGAGCGACGCAACGCCTCAGCGGCGCGGGCCTCACTTGTAATATCCCCATTCACGATCACCGGAATGTTCACTTCCGCCTTCACCTCGGCCACAAAATCCCAATCCGCCACCCCCTCATAAAACTGCTGCCGCGTCCGCCCGTGCACCGTCACCATGGCGATCCCGGCCGCCTCCGCAATCCGCGCCAAAGCCGGCGCGTTCAAAGACTCCCGGTCCCATCCCATCCGCATTTTCAGCGTCACCGGCACATCCACCGCCCGCACCGTCGCCGCCAAAATCTTCTCCGCCAGAACCTCATCGCGCATCAGCGCGGACCCGGCGGTCTGCCCAATCGCCACTTTTTTCACCGGACAGCCAAAATTAATATCGATCAAATCCGCGCCATTCCCCACCGCAATGCGCGCCGCCTCCGCCATCGCCGCCGGCTCACACCCCGCCAGCTGCACCGATGACGGCCCGCCGCCAGCCACCACCTCCGCCATGCGCATCGTGTTGCGATTCTCACGCACCATCGCCCAGGACGCGATCATCTCGGACACCACCAGCGGCGCCCCCAGCCCCTTCGCCAGCGCCCGGAACGGCAAATCCGTCACCCCAGACAGCGGCGCCAATATCACCGGCTCCTCCACCACAACCGCCCGAGGGCCAGAACCAATGGTGATGGGACGAATAAGAGGAGGCAACCGACTGCTCATGATTTGTGCAAACTACCCGCCCCCGTGCCCGGAGGCAATTGCCCGGCCGCAAGTAAGAAAGCAGCGCTTTTTTGAAAAAAAAGCGCGCAAAAAACTTTTGGTCCTTGGGGGAGTTGGGACGGGGATTGCCTTTAATCGCCTCCAACAGAGGCGATTAAAGGCAATCCCCGTCCCACCTCCCCCAAGGACGAGAAGTTTTTTTGGTTACTTTTTTTTCAAAAAAAGTAACTTCTTACTTTCGGAAAAGCTGCAGCCAGATCGCCTCGTATTGGCACGACGCCGCGACCAGGATCAGGCCGTGCCAGATCGGGTTATGGAATTTCAGCCGGGGGATGGACTGGATCACCGCGCCGGTTGTGTAGGCGATACCGCCGGCGAAGAGCAGTGCGAGGGTAACCGGCAGCAGGACCGAGAACGCGTAGTGCAGCAGCACGACCAGCATCCAGCCCATGGCGAGGTAGAGGGCAAACATCGCGCGTTCGAACCGGCGGGGGTATTTCAAGGTGATGAAAATGCCCATCGCCGCCAGTGTCCAGAGCACGGCGCATAGCCAGATTCCGCCGCGGCCGGAGAGCACGTTGGCGGCGATGGGCGTGTAGGTGCCGGCGATCATGACGAAAATCATGGCCCGGTCCAGCCGGCGCAGCCGCTCCTTTTTCAGGCTGGAGGGGGTGAGCTGGTAGGCGGCCGAGGCGGCCAACATACCGATCAGCCCGGCGACATAGATCGCGACCGTAGTCACCAGTGTCAGGCCGCCATGCCGCGCCGCGCCGACGAACAGAATGAGGCCGGCGATGACGCCGAGCGGCACGCCGATAAAATGAATCGCCCGGTCGACCGCGCGCTCGGCGTCGGTGTAGTTGGGGAAGATGAGCGGGCCTTTGGTCCGGTTCAGTGTCGACATCCCTGGTTATGTTTGCCCTTGGCCGCGCGGCTACAAGGCACGGCGCATGGGCGCCCCGCGATTTTTCCCCATCGAGCTGGCGTTGCCCAGCGCCAAAACGCGTGCGAAACTTATTTCAACATGAACAAGTCCTTGAGCAGGTCCACCGCCCGCCTCTCTGAAGATTTTCCGCCACCGCCTTTTGCGGGCTTCGCCCCGGCCGCCTTCGCCTTTTTCCGCGAGCTCGCCGAAAACCAGACCAAGGCCTGGTTTGATGCCAACCGTGAGGTCTACGAAATGCAGGTGCGCGCGCCGCTGTCGTCACTGGTGGTGGAGGTGGCGGCCAGGCTCAGCGCCAGAGGCCTGCCCTTTGCCGGCGACCCCAAACGCGCGATGTTCCGGCTGAATCGGGACGTGCGGTTTTCGGCTGACAAGAGCCCTTACAAGACCAATGCCGGCGCGGCCATGACGCGCGACGGCGGCAAAATGTCGCCCGGCGTTTTGTATATCCATGTCGGCGCCAAGGATTGTTTCACGGCGGCCGGTTTTTACCAGCCGGAGCCGCCGGAACTGCAGGCGATGCGCGAGGCCATCGTCCGCGATTTCGCCGGCTGGAAGAAAATCACCAAAGCCCTGGCGCTTTCGCGGGAGGACGCGCTGATCAATCCCCCCAAGGGTTTTACGCCGGAAACGCCGGACATGGCGGAGGCGCTGAAACTGAAATCCTGGATCGTGCGGCGGCCGCTCGCCATGGCCACCATGCGCGGCCCGGCCCTGGTGGACGAGATCGTCGATTTCGCGCTCGCCGCCGCGCCGCTGTTAAAATTCGGCTGGGCGGCCCTTGAGAAAAGGAAATTGCCATGAGTGAGCTGCTGTACCTCGAAGACCTGCATGTGGGCCAAAAATTCACCTCCGCCGCGGAGCAGATTACCGAGCAGGATATTCTGGCGTTCGCCGAAAAATTCGATCCGCAGCCGTTCCATCTGGACCATGAGGCCGCGAAATCCAGCATTTTTGGTGGCCTGGCCGCCAGCGGCTGGCACACCGCCGCGTTTTCCATGCGACTCAACGTCATGTCCGGCCCGAAATTCGCCGGCGGGATCATTGGTGGCGGCGGCGAAATTTCGTGGCCGATGCCCACGAGACCCGGCGACATTCTGCACGGCGAGTATGAGATTCTGGACATCACGCCCTCCCGCTCGAAGCCCGACCGCGGCATGGTGCTGCTGCTGATCAATACCACCAATCAGGACGGGAAGGTGGTGCAGTCGGCGAAGATGAAACTGGTTGTGCCGCGGCGGCCCCAGGAAGAAAGCAAGTAGCGCTTTTTTGAAAAAAAACGCTACTCACTTACTTTCCTGCAGGGCTGATGGGGTATTTTTCAAACTAGCGCTGCCCGCCTTCGCGCTGCGCGTCGTCGTCGCTCTCGCCTTCCCCAACATCATCGCGCGCGACGAAATTTTTCAGTATCTGGAGCAGGCGCATCGTCTGGTCTTCGGCCAAGGCTACGTGCCGTGGGAATATCAGATCGGGCTCCGCAGCTGGCTCATCCCGCTGCTGCTCGCGGTGCCGATGGAGCTGGCGCACGGGCTGTGGGCCGATCCCGTGGTGGGCCTCGTTCTCATTCGTGTTTTGCTTTGCGCTGGCTCGCTATCGATTGTTTGGGCCGCGGCGAGCTGGGGTGAGGATTTTTATGGCCGGCAGGGCGCCTGGGCCGCTGGGCTGGTGGCGGCGGTGTTTCCTGATCTGTTGCTCTTCGCGCCGCATGCGCTGGAGGAGGTTTTTGCGGCGGATTGTCTGGTTCCGGCACTTTATCTGGCTTCCCGTGCCGGCGGAGCCGGGCAGCGGGCCCGGATTGCCGGCGCCGCATTTTTGCTAGGCCTGACCATCGTGTTCCGGGAGCAGCTGGCGCCGGCGGTGTTGGTGGCGGGGGTGGCGCTGTGCGGGCGGGATGCGCGGCGGTGGCTGGTGGCGCTGGCGGCCGGCGCGGTG
>Ga0116226_10001323_pt1 | contig 21357 bp, 15 predicted proteins | sample S1TSphfallax_FD_89692 | JGI IMG/M metagenome (GOLD analysis project Ga0116226, IMG submission 89692) | Host-associated microbial communities from peat moss isolated from Minnesota, USA - S1T2_Fa - Sphagnum fallax MG | ecosystem: Host-associated > Plants > Peat moss > Unclassified | place: USA... | reverse complement strand
GACGTCCGCGCGCCAACGGCATGAGGGAGTGAAGTCGGGTTCGCCATAGCAAGTTCCCCACAATGACGCCGCGTACGGCGTGGATTTTATAATTGGGCCCTGGCCTCGTTCAGACCGAACCTAACGCGATTTACTTGATCCAAGGCTGTCTTGATCTTCGGCAAGAACGAAGTCTAAATAATCGATGCGCCCATGCGAAAAAGGCATTCTCCTGAAACGCGCGTCTCCAACCTCAAGCCAACCGCCGCGGAACGGCCTCCTGGTGTCGCAAATCAAGCACGGTTTCTCCGTTGAACGTCGCCAAGGTTCGCTCCTCCACGTGAAACGCTTCCGCCGTCGCATGAATTTCCACCTGCGCCTTGATGGCCACATCCCACCCTGGGCGGCGATAGCCAGCAGACTGCTCGGCGCGCCAAACGCAGGTCAGGGGATCCCCAGCCGTCATGGAGAGAGTCACATTGGGCCCGCTCCCCGACAGGCTCTCGCCAATAGCGGCCACCTCCCCCGTGGATGCGGGCCAGGTCTCCACGACGCTGATCTCCGGACCCGTCTTATTGATATTCATCCTTGGCCAGCCCTTGGGGTCCGAGGGCAGAGGCGGCGCGAGGGCGATAGGCATGGGGGCTTCCACGACGGGCGGCGTCCGCACCGGCAAATGAAGGGTGGTGGCGCCAAGGTCCAGGCTCAGATCCGCCACCTCAGGCGATGGCCAGACCAGGGGCCAGAGGCTCTCGGAGATGGCTGCGCGAACCTTGGTCCCCGCGCCGAAACTGTGGGCGGTGAAGTTGAGCGGGATATCAACGTCATAGGCTTGGCCGGGGACGAGGGCGATGGGATGTTCGTGGCCGTCGCGATGCGTGAGATTCAGAATTCCGTAGGTGACAAGCCAGGATTCACCCTTGGGCGTCACCTCGCAGATCCGGATGGCCAGATGAGCGACCGGCTTGGTCGCCGACACCCGGACTTTGAGCGCCCCTGCGCCCAGAATTTGCAGATCGGCGCCAAGTGGGGCCGTGTCAAAGACCACGGAATGAGCGTCGTCCTTGGACTGCTCCATAGGCAGTTCCGTGGGCGCGAAGGGGACCCATTCGACCTTGCCGAGTCCCACCAACTCCGCGCCGTTCACCTTTGCGTCTTCAGCGGGCTGAGGGGCCTCGTGCAGGCCGCCGTGACCGAAATAGTACGGCTTGGTCGCCACATTGGGGGCGGGCCAGGTCGGCTCGGCCACCCAGGCGCCGGGTATCGGACCCGGAGCAACTTGGGCCGCCGTCGCCGTGGGCATATAGACCCGCAGCATGGGGTCCTCCATGATGCCGGTGTCTTCGCCGATCAGCCAATGCCGCCACCAGCGCACCTCCTCCCAGGCCCAGTCCAGGGCAGGTCCGGGCCCGGCGGGCGAAGGATACCCGTGCTGCCAGGGTCCGTAGAGCCCCTTGCGGGGAACCCTCAAATGGCTGAGCAGGCGCGGGATCTCATTGCCATAGGAATCCACCAGGCCGCCGATGACATAAACCGGGCAGCGGATCGCCGACCAGTCGAGGGCCACCGAACCCTGGCGCCAATAGGCGTCATTGGTGGGGTGACTGAGCCAACGCGCGGCGATGGGGGGCGTCGCATCGAGCCGCTCTTGCCATTCCCCGCGCCAAGCCTCGCCGGTGATCTGAGGATCGGGCGGCGCGGCCAGGACCACCTTCATACTGGTGGCCCATTTTAGCCCCGTCAGGGCGAACACCCCGCCGAGATAATGGGCGTCATCGGTGTAACGCATGTCCGAGGCGCTCATGGGCATGATCGCCTTGAGCGCCGGCGGCGCGAGGGCGGCGGCCTGAAGAGTACTGAAGCCACCCCAGGAAACCCCCCGCATGCCCACCGATCCGTTGCACCAGGGCTGGGCGGCCAGCCAGGCGATGGCCGTGGCGGCGTCATGGTGCTCGCTGGGGAGATATTCGTCCAAAAGGAGGCCCGTGGAATCGCCCGAACCTCGCGTCTCCAGACGCGCATAGCCAACCCCGTACTGGGCGAGTGTCTGGCCCCAATACATGTCAAAAGCCCGGTAGCGGTCGCGTTTGCGGTACGGGATATATTCCACCACGACCGGCGCGGGCCGCGTGTCGGACGTGGCCGGGAGCCAGAGCTGAACCGCCAGCTTCACGCCATCGGGCATCGGGATGAAGCTGTTCTCGATCATCTGGACCTGACCCTTGGCCGGCAGTCGCCAGCCGCTGCCCGCGGCGGCCTGGGCAAAGGAGCGCACCGGCCCGGACGCGAGGGCCGCAGCCCCTAGCGCCGTCTTGATCACGTCCCGTCGGTGCATCGCCAGATCTCCCAAAGCGCGACAGTTAAGACATCACGCCTGCGGAAGATGGTGCGGGCGGCGGATAGGCGTCAATCATGGCTCACGGCTCTTTGTATCGGGTCAGGGCGTCTCCAAGAGCGGTCTTGAGGGGACCCAAATGAGGCTCGAACTGTTTCCATTGATCGAGGCCGTCGCGGAAGATCGGCCGGCGCACCTGTTCTGAACTGGGGGTGCGCACGCTGCGCGCGGTCTTATGGAATTCGACACACCCCGGCTCGAAGGCCAGACCGCAGTGGTCCAGGAGCCGCCGCACGCTTCCTTCCAAATCGGCAACGACATCGTCATGTTGCACCCGCAAAACGCGGCCGGGCAGAACCGTGTCCCAGTGCCGCATAAGCGCAAGATAGTTGCGGTAGTAGCGGGCAATGTCCTCGATGCCGTAGGTAAACTCCTGCCCATTCGCGAAGAGCTGTTTAAAGTTGCTGAAGCAGCAGGCCATGGGCTCGCGCCGGGCGTCGACGATCCGGGCGTTCGGCAGCATGAGGTGGATCAGGCCGATATGCCGAAAATTGTTCGGCATCTTGTCGATGAACAAGGGCTTGTCGCTCCGATAGACCCGCGTATCCGCCAGGTATTTCTCACCCAACCGAAGAAAGTCGTCAGGCGCCATATCCGCTAACACGCCCGGATAGCGCGGATTATCCAGATCAGGGTCCCGGCCTTGAAGCTCAAGAACGATGCGCGGAATATCCGCCAGTTCCTGAGTGCCCTCCACGCGCGAATGAGAGGCGAGGATCTGTTCCAGAAGTGTCGAGCCCGATCTCGGCAAGCCGACAATGAAAATCGGGTCGGGACGCGGATCGCCCCAACCCGCGCGTCGCGCAAAGAAATCCGGCGTGCAGACCTCAATCTGTTTGCGCGTGTTGGTCTCGAACACTTCCGGCCGATAGCTGCTTTCGGACCGCTTCAGCGCGTTCCCCCGTTTATAGTAATCCCAGGATTCGGCCGTTTCTCCCCGGTCCTCCAGGGCCTTGCCCAGGGCGAAACAGAGATGATAGCGATCCGGAAGGCTCGTCGTGGCGGACGCCTCCTGCCCGCGCATCCGCGCCAATTCTTCATCGCCGAAGCGATAGGTCTTCAGGTTCGCCAAACTCCAATAGGCGTCGCCAAAATCAGGGCGCGCCGCCGCCGCCTCATGATAGGCGTCGATCGCCTCGGGGACTCGGCCGATGGTCTTCAGCGCATGGCCAAGCCAGAGATGAACATCCGGATCTCCCGGCCTATCCACCAGCATGTCGCGATAGATGGCGATCACCGACTCATGCTCACCTAAGCCCACCGCTGCGGTGGCTGCCAAGGAACGGTAGTCTAGGTTACTGGGATCGAGGACCAGGAGTTGGTCGATCTGTTCGCGCGCCGCGATGTATTTGTGACGTTGCGCGAGGGTGTGAGCGTAGTCATAGCGCGCGGCGCGATAGTCCGGCGCCAGTTTCAGCACCGCCTCCAGGAGGATTTCAGCATCATCGAGAACATCGTGAGCAATCCCGATCTTGGCTAGAAGCCTCATGGCCTCCGGCTGATCGCCATGCGCCAGAAGATAGGCGCGGACGATCTCCTCCGCGGGGGCCAGGTCGCCGTCTGAAAATAGAGATGTTGCGGTCACGACCTCCGGGGGCAAAGCTTTCAGAACCGCGACATGGGAGGCCGCGGTCTCGGCGTTCGCGATGTCGCCGGTGAGCCGGTAGAGCCCCGCAAGCATCTGCCAACTGGCCGGCAGGGCGGGATTGATGTTCACCGCGCGCAGCAGGGCGTCGATGGCGCGGGGAGCATCCTTGAGCGCCACATAACAGAGGCCCCGCTCCTGGTGCAGGCGGCTGAACCGAGGTTGCAAAGCCTCCAGACGCTCGAGCGCCGCCAGGGCCTCGTCTGTGCGCCTGAGATGGCGCAGGCTGACAGCCTCGATCAGGAGGAGATCGCGGTTTTCAGGCAAACCGCCGATCAGGCGCCGCGCGTCATTCAAGGCCTCTTCATGCCGCCCCTCATGCTGGAGCTTTCGCAGCCGGCGGACTTCGCGTTCCACGGAGCCGCTGGGCGCGGTGACACGGGTCGATTCCATGGGGTCCAGAGGCGAAGGGTAGGCGGAGCCGGTCACCCCCCTTCGTTACCCCACTCAGGTCGCGACGGCGCTTTAGAAATGACGCAGGGAGCTTTAGAAACTCGCGCCAATCTTCAGCCCGACCACGAGGGGACGCAGCGGCGTTTCCGCCTTGATATATTGAGCCGACGTCGTGAAGGTGCTGGCATGGTTGTCCGTCAGGTTCGTGCCATACAGCTCCACGTGCCAGTTGTCCTTGGCCATGCCGACGCTGGCGTCCATCGTGGCGTAGCCGGGCTGATAATAACGCAGCAGTGTGCTGGTGGGGAAGGTCACGCCCGCGCCCGACACATAGGAGGCCGGCTCGCTATACATGCTGCCCACATAGTTTCCGCCCAACATGGCATGGGCCTTGTAGCTTCCCACCTGCCATTCATAGCGCGCGCGGATGTTGCCCTCAAAGGTGGGGGAGAAGGCCGAAACCCCGCCAACCTCGCCAAAGGGATTGGGGAAGGGCTGGGTGACGCCTTGTGAGGTGAAGCTGGTAATGCATTTGCCGAAGGCTGCGGTCCCTGCCACATCATCCACCAGACAGGGGGAGGTCGACTGGCGGTCACGGTTCAAAGATCCGGAGCCCTGCAAGGTCAGGCCCTCGGAAACCTTGCCGATGAACTGGGCTTCCAGACCCTCGTCATGGTAGCTGGGCCCATTGACGCCAAAGGCATAGTTGAAGCCCGCCTGAGGATTGAACAGACCGAACTGCACATTATCCCAAATCATATAGTAAGCGGACAGATCAATCTGCAGCCGGTGGTCGAAGAACTCAGACTTCAGGCCGATTTCATGATTGGTCAGAGAATCGGGACCGTAGCTGAGGGACGCGACATACTGGTCCACGCCGCCCAGTTTCGCGCCGCTGACGGGCTCTCGGTTAAAGCCACCGGGCCGAAAACCCTGCGAGAAGGTATAATAGACCATGGTGTCTGGCGTGATGTGCCAGGTGATATTGGCGCGGCTCCTGAACCCCGAATAGACGGCGTGGAGGTGTTCGGCATTCAGGTTGATGGCCGAGGCGCATTGGCCATTGGGCACGTCCACGCACCCGTCAAAGCTGCTGAAGACTGAGCCCGTCTCGGATTCCGTATACCGATAATAGCGCGTACCCGCCGTCACGGTCAGGACGTGAGGAATGATGTCAAAATCAAAGGAGCCGAACAGGGCGGCCTGATTATAGCCGCGCTGAATGTCCTCGCCAAAAGCGGTATTGTCGCCGCGGATACCCGGCTGGTAGATGGTCGAGCCCGCCGCTGGCGCTAGGTCCGCCAAGCAGGTGGGGCCTCCGGCGAGGGCGGCAGCCAGATTGGACGCGTTACAGGACGGGTCGGTCTTATAGTTGAAGTTCATGTCATCATAGATTTTGAAATTCTCCAAGAAACCACCGACAATAAAGCGAAGCCGCCAAGTGTCGGGGGAGCTGATCCGAATTTCATTGGTCAAATGAGTATTCTTGGTCGTATCCTGCCAGTTGGCGACAGGAGAATAACACGTCGCCTTCTGATTCGCGCCGCCAAATGAATAAGCTCCGCCGCCCGTGCATTGATAATATACGCCATAGGGGGCCCGGGAATAATTTGTATAATCCATCTGCTGCGAGATGTTTCGGACCATATAGCTGCCCGTATAGACGACCTTCAGGTCGCCGATCTTGCCGTTCACTGTCCAGGAGGTGTTCTCGAAACTATCCTTGTCATAGGCGGGAGAAAAGGTGGTGACCTGCAGCGGCTTCAGGGGTTGGAAATTGGCGCTGGTCGGCTCTTCGAACGAGACGCCCTCGGCATCCAGCTTCTGGTAACTCTCGGTGATCAAGATATTCCAGTCTTCATTCACCTCATAAAGGGCGGAAGCCCGCACGCCGTCATAGGTCGTCGGATTCTGATCCTTCCCCGCCACGGCGGAATTGTTGATGCTTTGGGCGCCGCCAACGGTGCAATAGCCCGAAGCGCCCGCTGCCAGACCATTGGGACAGAGGCCCGAGGTATTGGGCTTGATGCCCAGGGTATAGTTGCCCAGGTCGGAATTGGAGCGCGTGAAGGTGCTATAGACATTGTCGATATAGCCGCCGCGACGTTCGTCATAGGCCACCACGCGCACGGCCAGCTTGTCGGTGATCAGCGGAATATTGAAGGTGGCGTTGATGCTGTCATTGGGGCTGCCGCCATCGGTAAAGCCGTAGCCGGCCTCCACGTCCGCCGAGGTCACATTGAGCTTCGGCTTATTGGTGATGTAGCGGAGCGCTCCGGCCTCGGCGCCGCCGCCGAACAGGGTTCCCTGCGGGCCTTCGAGCACTTCGACCCGCTGCATATCCACCATATAAATATCAGCGTTGCGGCCGGGAAATTGCATCGACTGGTCGTCGAGATAGATCGCGACATTGGGGTAGCTTCCCAGTGAGGCGCTGGATTGCGAGCCGCTGCCCCCCGCGCTGAGACCGCGCATGTAGATCTCGCCCTGGCCGGGGCCATTATTACTGAAGGAGACATTGGGGGTGAACTTTAGAACGTCATCGAAAGTGGTGACGTTCAGGGCGCTTAAGGTCGCGCCGCTGAGCGCCTGCACGGTCATGGGGACCGACTGTACGGTTTCGTCGCGGCGTTGCGCTGTAACGACAATTTCTTCGACGCCGGTGGCGCTTGGCGCCGCGGTCGTGTCGGCCGCGAAAGCGGCGGCGTGAGTCACCAGAGCCGCGCCGCTTGCCGATAAGAGCAAAAGGGCCAGACGCGCGTTCTTCGCCGCCAGGCCGGGCGTCCTCTTCGAAGATTGAAACATGTCGAATAACCCCCTTAAGGCTCGTCTGATAACCGTAGCTGCGCCACGGCATGATCCTTCGTCGAGGGTCGGAGGACTTGAAAATTCCTCATTATTGCCGCTACCCCGCCAAACTCATGCCTGCGCCTGGAGTATGCGACCCTAAACCGCCGCGATTACGAAGCAAATTTAGTCGATGTGTCCATCCAAAAAAGGCATTCTCGGTCGCGGCGCCGCGCCTTCGGAGGGTGCGCCTGACGCGGAAGGGCGGCTCAATGGCCACTCTGTGAGGCAAATCGCGCAACCGGCCGCCGTTGCGAAACCGAGCTCGGCCTCGCGTAAACCGTTGACGGCTTACCCCAGAACGGCCGCGAACTGCTCCAGCGCCCAGTCGACCTCGCCGCCCGTGATCACCAGGGGCGGGGCGATGCGGATCGTGTGGTCGTGGGTTTCCTTGCAGAGGAGGCCGCGCGCCAGAAGGGCCTCGCAGTAACGGCGCGCGCCGCCGGTGTCGGGGTGAAGCTCCACGGCGACCATCAGGCCCCGGCCCCGCACCTCTCGAACAGCGCCGCCACCGATTTCGGCAAGGCCCGCCATAATCCGGGCGCCCTGAACGGCGGCGTTCTCCACCATCCCCTCCTCAACCAGGACCTTGAGCGCCATACGGGCCACGGCACAGGCGAGGGGGTTGCCGCCAAAGGTGCTGCCATGCTCGCCGGGCTTCAAAACGCCTAGGACTTCCTTGTTGGAGAGCACGGCGGAGACGGGATAGACCCCGCCAGATAGGGCCTTGCCCACCAAGGTCAGGTCGGCCTCGACGCCTTCATGTTCCTCGGCCAGAAGCTTTCCTGTGCGGCCGAGCCCGGTCTGGACCTCGTCGAGGATCAGGATCACGTCATGCCGCGTGCACGCGGCGCGGACGGCGGCCAGATAGCCAGCAGGCGGAATGATCACCCCTGCCTCGCCCTGGATGGGCTCAATGAGCACGGCCACGGTATTGGGCGTGATAGCGGCCTCCAGGGCCTTCGCGTCGCCAAAGGGCACGATCCGAAAGCCGGGCGTGAAAGGGCCAAAGCCGCCAGTGGAAGTCGGGTCCGTGCTGAAGCCCACCACCGAGAGGGTGCGGCCGTGGAAATTCCCGGCGCAGACAATGATCTCCGCCGCGCCCGGCGTGACGCCCTTGACCTCATAGCCCCACTTGCGGGCGACCTTGAGAGCGCTCTCCACGGCCTCGACGCCCGTGTTCATCGGCAGGACGGAATGGGAGCCCGTGAGCCGGCAAATCTCTTCGTAGAAAAGGCCCAGCTGATCATTGCGAAAGGCGCGGGAGGTGAGGGTCAGGCGATGGGCCTGTTCGGTGAGTGCGGCGATGATGCGGGGGTGACAATGGCCCTGGTTCACCGCCGAATAGGCGGAGAGACAGTCGAGATAGCGGCGACCGTCCGTATCCCAGAGCCAGACGCCCTCGCCCCGGGCGATGACCACATCCAGGGGCTTATAGTTGCGCGCGCCATATTCGGCCTCCAGGGCGCGGACATCGACCTTGGGACGGACGGGGGCTTCAAGGACATCGCTGATCATGACGGGGCTCCGATAAAAGTGGCTGTCAGGCGGTGAGCAAGGCGGCCTTGGCAAAGTCCGGCGCGAGGGCGGCCTCGCTCGTCAGGTCCAGGCGCAAGGTCATGCAAAACGCCCCGCCGCCCGAGAGGAGAAACGGATCGAGATCCACGCCGATGACGCGGTAGCCCCGCTCGGCGAGACGCGAGGCCAGGCGCGCGGGCGGCCGGGCCATGATCACGTCCCGACCCAAGGAGACGGCGTTGACGCAGAAGGCCTCCGCGTCCGCGTCGCTGGCGATCAGCCGTTGGTCCGGGAGCGTGCGCTCGTGAAGCGCGGCCAGAGCGGATTCGCTCAGGGCCGGCGGGTAGTAGAGGACCTCGCCGCCGCTTAAGGGGCAGAAACAAGTGTCGAGGTGATAATAACGATCTGTGGCGAGGGGCATATGCACGGCCTGCTCGCCGAAAACCTCGGCAATGCGCGCCATGGACCTTGGGCTTGAGCGCGGGCCGGAAGCGACCCAGAAGAGCTGTCGCGCCGCGTCCCAGATACAATCGCCCGCGCCCTCCTGATAGATATCGTCATCAAAGCTGACCACTCGGTCGAGAACACCGGCGGCACGCAGGCCCTCAAACGCGGCGAGATTATGGGGCTCCTCGCCCTGGCGCTGCGGATAGCGGAAGCGGGCCAGCAAAGCCGTGCGGTTCAGCACCACGGCGGCATTGGCGGGAAAAACCAGATCGGGGACGCCGGCCACGCCTGCCATCGCATGCACCTTGGCCCCGCTGGTCTCCAAGGCCCCCTTCAGAACCGACCAGGCCCGCTCAGCCGCCAGGTGATTGGCTGGGCCGCCGCCCCGCCAGGCGTCGGGTTTCATCCAGGGATTTATCTCATAGGCCACCTCGTAATGGGAGGGTCGGGCCATAAGGATGTGAGGGGTCGCGGTCATGATGATCAGATCCCTTCAAGGCTTCGCGACGGGCGAAGCGATTCGAAGAGTGCCGTGTCCGCATGTCAGCGAATAGTTGGCAAAAGGAACAATATCGCTAGTGGGATATGCAAATTGTCTCAATGCGATAACGAATTGACGGATTGATGGACGGACCAGACCTCAAACTGATCGCCCTGCTTCGCGCCGACGCCCGCAAGAGCATCACCGAACTGGCGCAGGCCGTCGGCCTGTCGCGCGGCGCCGTGCAGAACCGCATCGACCGGATGATCGCGCGGGGAGATATCCTGGGGTTCACCGTGAAGGTTCATGATCGCGACCAGGACCTCGGCGTGCGGGCGATGATGGGGCTCGCGGTCGAGGGGGAAACCGCGGCGGCCGTGATCAAGGCGCTGCGTGGGGTTACCGCCGTGGAGGCGATACATATGACAAACGGCCGGTGGGACATGTTGGCCGAGCTGCGCGCTGATACCCTTACCGGGTTCAGCCACGCGCTGGATGATATACGCAGGATCAAGGGCATCTCAGCCAGCGAGACCAACCTGCTGCTCGAGACCTATAGATTCTGAAACTCTGGACGCGCGGCGCCCCTCTCCTCTAGATGCGCCCCATGACTGGCAAGACCCTCTATGACAAGATCTGGGACGCACACCTCGTCTCCACGGACGAGAACGGCGAGGCGATCCTTTATATCGATCTGCACCTCATCCATGAGGTCACGACGCCCCAGGCCTTTGCCGGCCTGAAGGCCGCGCATCGGCCCGTGCGCCGGCCGGCCCGCACCCTGGCGGTGATAGACCATAATGTGCCGACCGAAGGTCAGGCGCTCGGCGTCTCAGCAATCGCCGATCCAGAGGCCCGGGCGCAGATTGAAGCCCTGGAGCGGGACGTCGCCCAGCATGGCATTGAGATCTTCCCCCTCGGCGATATCCGCAACGGCATCGTCCATGTGGTGGGCCCGGAGCAGGGCCGCACCCAGCCTGGCATGACTATTGTCTGCGGAGACTCCCACACCTCGACCCACGGCGCCTTCGGGGCCCTGGCCCACGGGATCGGCAGCTCAGAGGTGGAGCATGTTCTGGCCACCCAGACCCTGCGTCAGAAGAAGTCCAAGTCCATGCGCGTCACCTTCACCGGCGTCGCGCCCCCGGGCGTGGGTCCCAAGGATTTCGCCCTCGCCCTGATCGGCAAGATCGGCACGGCCGGCGGCACCGGGCACGTGATCGAATATGCCGGCGAAGCGATCAGCGCGCTCTCCATGGAAGGGCGCATGACCCTCTGCAACATGACCATTGAGGCGGGCGCACGGGCCGGGCTCATCGCTCCCGATGAGAAGACCTTTGCCTATCTCATGGGTCGCCCCGCCGCACCCAAGGGCGGCGCGTGGGAGATGGCCTTCGCGCATTGGAAAACGCTGTTTTCGGATCCAGACGCGAGGTTCGACCAGGAACTCACCATTGATGTGAGCCAGTTGGCGCCCATGGTCACCTGGGGCACCAGCCCGCAGGACGTCGCGCCGGTAACAGGCAGCGTCCCTGATCCTGAGTGTCTGGACGCCGATCACGCGGTCAATGTGCGCCGCGCCCTCGACTATATGGGCCTTGAGCCCGGCCAGAGGATCGATGAGGCCAAGATCGACCGGGTTTTCATCGGCTCCTGCACCAATAGCCGGATTGAGGACCTTCGCGCAGCGGCGGCCATCGCGGAGGGGCGGCAGGTGGCCAGTCACGTGCGCGCCATGGTCGTTCCAGGCTCGGGCCTAGTGCGCGCCCAGGCCGAAGAGGAAGGTCTGGACCTGATCTTTCGCGCCGCGGGTTTCGATTGGCGGGAGCCCGGCTGCTCCATGTGTCTGGGGATGAACCCGGACCGTCTGGCGCCTGGCGAGCGTTGCGCTTCCACCTCGAACCGCAATTTCGAGGGGCGTCAGGGGCGCGGCGGCCGCACCCATCTGATGAGCCCGGCCATGGCGGCGGCGGCGGCCATCGCCGGACATATTGTCGATGTGCGCGAATTCCTGTGACCGTCTAGCCTAGGCTAAACTCATGAAACCCTTCACCACGCTCACCTCTAAGGCCGCGCCGCTGGATGTCGACAATATCGACACCGATCAGATCATCCCTAAGCAGTTCCTCAAGACCACCGAGCGCGTGGGCCTGGCCAAGGGGCTTTTCTACGATCTGCGCTTCGACACCGAGGGCCAGCCCAAAGCCGGTTTCGTGCTGGACGATCCCCTTTTCGCCGGCGCGGGGGTGTTGATCGCGGGGGATAATTTCGGCTGCGGGTCAAGCCGCGAGCATGCGCCTTGGGCGCTCATGGATTTTGGCGTGCGCTGCATCATCTCCACCAGCTTCGCCGATATCTTCCGCAGCAACTCGCTGCAGAACGGCCTTCTGCTGATCACGCTTCCCAAGGCGGCGACGAAAGAGCTGATGATCGAGGCCAAGGGCGGCAACCACGTCTTCACCGTGGATCTGGAGAGCCAGATTGTGACCGCGCCCTCAGGCAAGACCTATCCCTTCGAGATCGATCCGGGCGCCCGGACCAAGCTGCTGAAAGGTCTGGACTCCATCGGCGAGACGCTTGGCCATGCCAGCGAGATTGACAGTTTTGAAGCCAAGCGCGGTCTCGACCAGCCCTGGCTGGCGCTGGCCTGAGTCGCGCCATGACCGTGATCGTGGCGGGAACCTTCCGCGTTCCGCCGGAAAACCTGGACGCCCTGATGACGCCCCTGCGCGCCGTGGTGGAGGCCACTCATCGCGAGGAAGGCTGTCTTACCTACAGCTATGGTGAGGACGTCATGGAGCCTGGCCTGATCCGTGTCTTCGAGATCTGGCGGGATCGGGCCTGCCTCGCGGCCCATTTCCAGGCCGCCCACATGAAGACCTGGCAAGCCGATCGCGCCGCGCTTGGGTTCTTCGAGCGCCAGATCAAAAGCTATGAGATTTCCAGCGAAAGCCCGCTCTGAGTCATGACCACACTGCTGCTTCTGCCCGGCGACGGCATCGGACCCGAAGTCACCGAACAGGCCCGGCGAGTGGTGGAACGCCTCGCCCCCGACATTGTCATCGAGACCCGCCCCTTTGGCGGGATCAGCTACGAAACGCTAGGGACGCCCCTGGCCGATGAGACCCGCGATCTGGCCCTGAAATGCGACGCGGCGCTCATGGGGGCGGTGGGTGGGCCCCAATGGGCTGGCGTGGCGCGTCATTTGCGGCCGGAGGCAGGCCTGTTGGGCTTGCGTTCGGCCATGGGCGTCTTTGCCAATTTGCGCCCAGCCCTCTGCTTCCCCGCCCTGGCCGACGCCTCCACCCTGAAGCCCGAGGTTGTTCGCGGGCTCGATATCATGATCGTGCGCGAGCTTACGGGCGGGGTCTATTTCGGCCAGCCCCGGGGCATCGAGACCCTGGCTGAAGGCGGACGGCGAGCCGTGGACACACAGGTCTATGACACTACAGAGATCGAGCGGGTCTCGCGCGTCGCCTTCAACCTGGCCCGCAACCGACGAAACAAGGTCACCTCCTGCGAAAAATCCAATGTGATGGAGACGGGCCTTCTTTGGCGCGAGGTGGTCACAACCCTGCACGCCCGCGAATTCGCCGATGTGGGGCTGGAGCACATGCTGGCCGACAACGCCGCCATGCAGCTCGTCAAGAACCCCCGGCAGTTCGACGTCATTCTCACCGACAATCTGTTTGGCGATCTGCTATCGGACGAGGCGGCCCAGCTCACCGGCTCGCTGGGGATGCTGCCCTCAGCCGCCCTGGGCGTCGACGGGGCGCCCGGCCTCTATGAACCCATACATGGCTCCGCGCCGGATATCGCGGGCCAGGGTCTCGCAAACCCCTTGGGCGCGATCCTCTCATTAGCCATGGCCCTGCGCTGGTCGCTGAAGCGGGCGAGCCTGGCGGACAGGTTGGAGGCGGCGGTGGCCACGGCCCTGGCCGGCGGCGCCCGCACGCGGGATCTGGGGGGCGCGCTCACCACCGCCGAAATGGGCGATGCGGTCCTGGCGGCCCTCTAGCCGCGAGTCAGTTTTTCTGGGACTAGAATCGCGTGTCGGCGTCTCTAGTGGCGCGGTCGGGGGCTTGCCATGAGTGACATCGCGGTGACGGACACGGCTTTCACCGGCTTTCGGGTGGTTCGGGAAAACCCCACCGCCCTGATTTTCTGGGCGCTGGCCTCCCTGATTTTCTCGCTGGCGATCAGCGGGGCGTTTCTCGCCACGGGCGGGAAGATTATCGACCCCCAGACACTGCAATCCGACCCCAGTCAGGCGCTCGCCGTCGTGGCGGCATTGGCGCCCGCCATCCTTTCGACAGCGGCCGTCGCTCTGGTGGTTAATTGCATCGCCTATGCGGCGATGAACCGCGCCATCCTGCGCCCCCAGGACAGGACCTTCGGCTTCCTGCGTCTGGGGATGGATGAGCTTCGCCTTTTGGGGGCGATGGTGCTTCTCGCGATCGTCTTCATCAGCGCCTATTTCGGCTTGGTGGTGGTTGTCGCCCTTTGCGCGGGCCTCGCCGCCCTGGGCGGAAAAGTCGTCGGTATTTTGGTCGGCGCGGTGACTGTCGCCACCGCGCTTTGTATCATCGCCATTCTGGCCGTGCGCCTCTCCCTTGTGATGGCCTCGACCTTTGACACCGGAAAGATCAACCTCGGCGGTTCCTGGGCGCTGACCCGGGGACGGTTCTGGCCGATCCTCGGAACCTATTTTCTGGCCACCGCGCTGACAGCCGTCGTGGTGCTCCTGGCCTGGCTCGTGGAGATGGGCGTCGGCGCCCTGGTGCTGGGCTCTCGCCTCCAGGATTTCCTCACGAACCAACCCCAGACGATCGCAGAGCTTTTCACGCCGGTCAGCCTGCTGCGGATCGCCCTCGGCGCGGTGACGAGCGCCCTGATCTGGCCACTTACCCTCACCCCTTCGCCCGCGATCTACAAGCAGATGGTCGCCGCGCGGGGAGCCTTGCCTTTATGAGCGACGCGGCGATGCCGCCCACGGTCGCTCACCCGCCAATCTCCGCGCGCCAAGTGGCCGCCGCGGTCGCGGGCAACGCGCTGGAATTCTATGATTTCACCGTCTACGCCACCTTCGCCAGCCAGATCGGCCAGGCCTTCTTCCCCAGCAAGACGCCTTTTGTCAGCCTGATCCTGACGCTCATCACCTTTGGCGTCGGGTTCATTCCGCGCCCGCTCGGCGCCGTGATCATCGGCCGCTGGGCGGACAAGCATGGGCGGCGGCCTGCGATGATTTTGAGCTTTTCGCTCATGGGAGTGGCGATCCTCGGCCTTGCCCTAACGCCTTCTTATGCGGCCATTGGTCCGCTGGCGCCGATCCTGGTCCTGATCTGGCGCCTATGCCAGGGCTTCGCCCTTGGAGGTGAGGTCGGGCCCACCACCGCCTTTCTCGTGGAGTCTTCGCCGCCGGCCCATCGTGGGCTTTACGGCGCCTGGCAGGGCGGCAGCCAGAATCTCGCCAATCTCGTGGGGGCCGGCATTGGACTTGCCTTCACCACCTTCGCCGGCGTCGCCGCCCTGCAAGCCTGGGGCTGGCGGGTCGCGTTCCTTATTGGCGCCATAGCCCTGCCCTTCGGTCTGCTCCTGCGGCGGACCCTCCCCGAGACCCTACACCGGCACGAGGCCCGCACGGCCGCCCAGGCCGATGATACAAGCCTCAAGGCCGGGACGCCTGTTTTGCTCCGCGGACTGGGTCTCATCGGCGCCTCGACAATCTCCACCTATGTCTTCGCCTATCTCACCACCTACGCCTTTAAGACCCTGCACATGCCCGCCGGCGTTTCCCTAGGCGCCACAGCGGTGAGCGGAACCTGCGGCCTGGTGGCGGGGCTGATCGGCGGCGCGCTCTCGGATCGTTTCGGGCGGCGAGCCTTGATGATCTGGCCCCGGCTCTTCTTCCTTCTGGCCACCTGGCCCGTGTTCTGGCTGATCGTGCGCTTCCACAATGGACCCGCCCTCTTGATCGGCACGGCGATACTCACCTTTTCCAGCGCCCTTTCCACCGCGGCCGTGTTCGTTGCTATCGCCGAGTCCCTCCGCAAGGAGGTCCGGGTCATGGGCATGGGCATGGTCTACGCTGTGGCCGTGGCCGTTTTTGGCGGCACCACCCAGCCGGTTATAGCCTCACTGGTGGAGTTCACCCACGATCCCCTGTCGGTCGCCTGGTACACCATCGCCGCCACGGCGGTGGGGTTGGTTGCATCTCTGACCATGCAAGAGACGGCGCATCGACGGGTGGCGGAGGGTGTTTGATGGACCAAGGGTCCTAAGCCCCGATGTCAGGCAGGCTCACCCCACCTGCCGAACACCAACGCCGTATTCAGCCCCCCAAACGCGAAGGCGTTGAGCAGCAGGGCGTCGGCGGCGATGGGCTGGGCGGGGGCGAGGACCAGGTTGAGATCGCACTCCGGATCGGCGCCCTGCCAACCCAGGATCGGCGGCGCGGCGCCTTCCGCTAGGGCCATCAGACCGATCACGCCCTGAAGCGCGGCGGCGGCGCCGATAAGGTGGCCGTGGGCGCTCTTGGTGGCGATGACCGGGTGGTCCTTGGCGCGGGCGCCGAAGACCTCATGGATGGCGGCCGCCTCGTTCTTGTCATTGAGTGGGGTGCCGGTGCCGTGGGCCGAGATCAGCACAGTCGCGTCCGGCTCAAGATGAGCCGCCGCCAGGGCCGCGCGCATGGCGCTCACCGGGCCGGCGAGACTGGGCTGAGTCCAGTGGAAGGCGTCGGAGGAGAGACCAGCTCCGCCATATTCGGCGAGGATCGTCGCGCCCCGCGCCTGCGCGTGGTCAAGGGCTTCCATAACCATTACGGCCCCGCCCTCGCCGATGGCCATGCCGTCGCGCCCAGCTGAAAAGGGCCGGCAGGTGGTGGCCGAGATCGCCCCCAGACCCTCCCAACCGCGCAGACAGCCCGGCGTGGCTATCGCTTCGCTGCCACCCACCACCGCGATATCGCAGGCGCCAGAGGCGATGAAACCGGCGCCCTGGGCGATCGCATGGCCTGAGGAGGCGCAGGCGCTGGAGACGGCAAAGACCGGGCCCCGGATCTTGAACTCCATGGCCACCGCGCTCACCGGGGCGCTGACCATGACCTTGGGCACGGTAAGCGGGTGCAGCCGCGCGGCCTTCTGGCCATAGAAGCGCTCGTAACTCGCTTCCAGCGTGTGTATGCCGGCGAAGCCGTGGCCCAGAACGAGGGCCGTGCGATGCTCCAGGTCGGGGTGTCCGATGAGACCTGCCTGGTTCAGGGCCTCATGGGCAGGCGCCAGGGCCAACACGGCGAACGGGTCGAGCGAGGCGCCGATCTTTCGGCCAAGCGCCATTTCGAGCGGGTCGACAAGGTCGCCCGCGATCAGGGCCGCCGGCGTTGTGTGGGCGGCGGGACCATTGGGGCCAGGATCAAAATCATGTGGCGCGATGGCGCCCTTACCGTCCCGCGCCGCAGCCCAGTTGGCCGCCACGCCGTGTCCCAGAGCGCTGACAGCGCCGAGACCGGTGACGACGATGCGCCGCGCACCAGGAAGCATTTCTCGCGTCAGGCCGCCTGCCGCGTCTGGATGATCGTCTCGATGCGCCCCAGGAATCCATTGAGATCGGGGGCGTCATTGAAGGCGTCCTCGGCGATCTCCACGCCGTATTTGTCCTCCACGGCGAAGACGATGCTCACCACGCCCACCGAGTCGAGGCCAAGGTCGGCGAGCGTGGCGGACGGCGCGAGCTTCGCGCGATCAATCAGCGCCTCGGCGGCGATGAGGTCCAAAAGCTCGTCGCGCAGGGTCGTCATCAAAGCCTCCGGGTGTCCACGACCACGCCTCTCTTGAGAGCGGTTTAGCAAGCCCCGCCTTTCCCCGCCATGGGCGTCACCGCGCGGCCAAGTTTGTCACAAAACCATCGTCATAGCTTCACAGAGGGTTCAAGAAACCGGGCCATACCCCCTCTCATTCGGAAAGGCGCCCGTCAAAAGCGGTGGCGCCCAAGCGCGGGGTTGACTGCCATGTCCCACTTCAATCGCGGCCTGATGGCCGCTTCCTCGGCCGTGCTGGCCGTCATGCTCGCGCAGGGGGCAAACGCCGCCGACGTCGCGGCGCCAGCCGCGCCCCCGGCCACCGTCGCCGGGAATGACTCGGGCGCCACGAGCGTGGAGGAACTCATCGTCACGACGACGCGTCAGAGTCTGGCCTCCCAGGTCGCGCCGGTGAAGGCGAACCTCAACGAGACCGAGCCGCAGTCCATCATCAGCGGCGCTTTCATACACGCCTTCACTCCGGAGACCGGCGACTACACAACGGTTCTTCAGATCTCTCCCAGCGTCGCGGGCATCTCGACGAACGGCGGTTTCAGCAACACCAACAAGATCACCCTGCGCGGCTTCCAGGATGGCCAGTTCAACATCACCTATGATGGCATAGCCTTCGGCGACACCAACGACCCGACCCATCACCCCTCCGACTATTTCCCCACCTCCACCATCGGCGCGGCGGTCATTGATCGCGGCCCAGGCGCGGCGGGGGATCTTGGCCAGGCCAATTATGGGGGCGCGGTTCACCTGTTCTCGCCTACGGTCACCGACACGGCCAACGTCGACGAAAAGCTGACCTATGGCACGTGGAACACCTTCGACACCGTCACCACGCTCCAGTCCGGCGCCATCCCCCAGACCGGCGGGACGAAGGTTCTCGCGATCTTCGACTATCGTTCGTCGGACACCGAGCTCTCCTACTCGTCGGCGCTGGCCTATAATAGCCTCATCAAGATCGTTCAGCCGATCACCGACCGTTCCAGTCTGACGTTCTTCTTCACCGATGAATATACGAGATACTTCCAAGCTGACGATAACGGCGGCGAGTCGATCCAGCAGGTTCTGGCCTATGGGAAGAATTTCTCCCTTTCGAACATATCCACGAACCCCCTGTATTATGGTGACAACGAAATCAAGAAAAATACTGACTTCGAATATATCGACTACAGAAACGACCTCGGGCACGGGTTCACACTGGACGATCAGTTTTACACCTATTTCTACAGCAACAAGACCATTTCGGACAACAATAACGCTGGCCTGCTAACGGGAGCCAATGACGATCCCACGAAGGATAAAGCCTATCCCAAGACGGACATCGACGGCTACAACAAGGGTAATCGCTATCGCGTCTATGGCGACATCCTGCGGGTGAACGACGACTGGAACTGGAACACGTGGTCAGGCGTGGTCAAGGCAGGCGCCCTTTTGGAGGGGTCCGAAACCGACCGGCATAACATCATCTATGATCTGACCAATGGCCTGGGCGATTACCGCTACTCGCAGGTCACGGGCCCGGAATTCGAGGGTAACAACACCAACGTCAAGACGGCGGAAAATTCGAGCTGGATCCAATATCAGCTCTTCGCCGACTTCGTGATCAACCCCACCGATAACCTCAGCCTCACGCCGGGGATCAAGTATGTGGACTTCCGGCGCACGGTGACGGGCATCGAGAACAGTGTGTCGGGACCGGTGGCGCGCGGTTATGTCTCCGGCAGCAACAATTACAACAGCCCCCTCTATTTCTTCACGGTTAACTACAAGATCGTCCCCTACTGGTCAGTCTATGCGCAGTACGCGACAGGGTTCCTGATCCCCTCCCTGTCCTATCTCTACTCAGACGCCCTGAGCCTGCAGAACCTGAAGCCCGCCGCCACGACGAACTATCAGGTGGGAACGGTGTTCAGCAAAGGCCGCCTGGCCGCCGATGGCGATGTCTATTTCATCCACGGCTCCAACCTTGAGGCGGCCTGCCCGGGCGTGAATACCGACGGCGCCTACTGCAACATCGGCACGGCGGATTATTCGGGCGTGGAGGGTGAGGTCACCTACGCCCTGCCGCTCGGCTTTTCCGTGTTCGCTAATGGCTCAATCAACACCGCTAAGAACCGGACGAGCGATCTGACCGAGTTGAATGCGCCAAAATGGACCGACGCCTTTGGCGTGATCTACGGCTACGAAAAGTGGCAGGCGGGTCTCACGTTCAAGGAAGTCGGCGACCAGGTCGCTTATGACGCCGCGCTGAACGCCGCTCTACCCAACAATCTTACCGAGGTCGAGATTGGCTCCTACAACACCACCAACGCAACGCTCGCCTATGATTTCGGCCACTTCAAGATGAAGGTGTCCGGTTTCAACCTCTTCGACCACCGCGCGATCACCTCCGCCACCGGCAATACACCCACCAGCTTCGTCACTTTCGAGGGCGGCCGGCAAATCCTCGTCACCCTGGAGGCGAAGTGGAAGTAGGCGCCGTCACGACTTCACATAGGTCCGCAGCACGTCGGCGATGACGCGTTCCAGGTCGTCAAGACAGTTGCAGGTCTTGGCCACCGCGCAGAACCGGGCATAGGCGTCCATCTTTGAATCACCCTGTCCCCAATAGGTCGCGGGTTCGGGATTGAGCCAGATCACAGCCCGGGCGCGCTGGGACATGGCGCGCATGAGATCGAGGCGCGGCTCGGCGTGGTTCGCGCGGCCATCACCCAGGATGATCACCGTGGTGCGCCGATCAAGGCGCGCGCCGCCCCGATTCGCATCACTTTGGGCCATGACGTCGGCAAGGGCGCGGCCATAATCGGTGGAGCGGAACCCCACGCGATCAAGGATCAGAGCCGTGGCGTCCTCCACCCTCTCGTCGTTCAGGAGATCATTTACGCATACGGCGTGGTCGGAGAAGGCATAGGCGTCCAGGCTTTCGACGACGTCGTTAAGGCTATGAAGGAAGAGCAGGAGGAACTGCGCCGCGGACGCCACCGAGCGGGAGACGTCGCAAAGCACCATGATCTTCGGCTTTTCGAGCTTCCGGCTTTTCCACATGATCTCGAAGGGAATGCCGCCGTGAGCCAGGCCCCGGCGCAGGGTGCGGCGCAGGTCGAGTCGTCCTTTGCGGGCGCGGCGCTGGGTGCGGGCATATTTCGTGGCGAGCCGGTGGGCCATGCGCCGAACCAGGGCCGACATGGCGGCCACATCCTCCGGCTCAACAGCCGTCAGCCTCTGGCGCCCGAGGATCTGCTCGCGCATCCGACGCCCGCTCTCGCCGGCAAACAATCGGGCTTGGCGCGCGACAAAGGCGCTGGCCTGATCGAAGAGGTCCGCGCGCCCCCGCGTCAGGCGCTCGGCCAGTGCGCGTGTGGCGGCGTCGTCGGCCGCCCGCGCGCTCGCGATCCGCGCATCGAGGGTCCGCAGGCCCATATCGTCGAGGAGGCGGCGCGTGAGGAGATTGCGCTGGCTGCCCAGGCGAATGTCGGAGGCGCCCACCCGGGCGGCCGAGACCTCCATGGCCGCAGCCAAAGCCGCGGCGTCGCCAGTTTCCAGACTGGCCTCAAGATCAAAGGCCTCGGCTGACGGATCTCCCACCTCTTCCGGCGCCCCTCTGTCGGTCTGACCACGGCGCGACCGTGAGAAGAAAAGGTCGAAGCAGGCCTCAAACCGCCCCACCTCCGGCGCCGTCTTGGCCAAGGTCACGCACAGGGAGTCGCGCAGAAGGGTGCGGTCGGCAAAACCGACCTGGGCGGCGGCGAGATGGGCGTCGATGGCCTCCGCGGGGGATATGGCGATCTCGTGCGCCCGCAGGGCGCGCAGGAAATCCTCCAGCGCGTGCTGCATGGGCGGAG
>Ga0116226_10001322_pt1 | contig 21358 bp, 20 predicted proteins | sample S1TSphfallax_FD_89692 | JGI IMG/M metagenome (GOLD analysis project Ga0116226, IMG submission 89692) | Host-associated microbial communities from peat moss isolated from Minnesota, USA - S1T2_Fa - Sphagnum fallax MG | ecosystem: Host-associated > Plants > Peat moss > Unclassified | place: USA... | reverse complement strand
GAGGATCTCGGCCGGCAGGCAGTCCGGCAGGTCCTCGGGCGAGAGTTGATCGAGCGCGAGCCCCACGAGCTGACGCAAGCGGCCCTGCGTGATCCCCTCGGTCGCGGGGTAGATCGGCGTCAGATGCTCCAGCGCGTCTTGGGGCCCGGCGTCGACGCGCCGATATTCCGGATGAATGAACTCCAGGCCTTTGGGCGAGCGGCGCGCCTCGCCGAAGCAGCGGATACGCAAACCCCGCACCAGGGCATGTTGTTGCTGGGCCGTGAAATAGAAAAATTTGAGCGTCAGAAATCCCGAACCGTCTGCGATCCGGCATAGAAGCTGCCGACGGCCCCGAAAAGTCACCTCGGTGAGTTGCACCTCGCCTTCGACGGCCGCCCGTTGACCGGGCAGAAGCTCGCCCAGGGGCACGATCTGGGTCCGGTCCTCGTAGCGCAGCGGCAGCAGGAAGACCAGGTCTTGCGTGGTTTCGACGCCGAGCGCCAGCAGGCGCTGCGCGAGCGCCTCGCCGACGCCGCGCAGCGCGGTGACCGGCCGGGGATCGTTCACAATGCGACGATGCACTCCACTTCGACCTGCGCATTGCGCGGCAGGGAGGCGACGCCAACGGCGGCGCGGGCCGGGTAGGGTTCGCGAAAATACTCGGCCATCACCCGGTTCACGAGCGCGAAGTTGGCGAGATCGGTGAGGAAGATCGTGACTTTCACGACCTCGTCGAGGCTGGCGCCGGCGGCGACCACGATGGCCTTGAGGTTCTCGAAGACGCGGCGCACCTGCGCTTCGATGTCGCCGACGATCAGCGACTGGGTCGCGGGGTCCAGCGGGATCTGGCCAGAGACCCAAATCGTGTTGCCGACGCGCACGGCCTGCGAATAGGTGCCGATCGCCGACGGGGCGTCGGGCGTGGAGATGATCTGTTTGCTCATGATGCGATCCCGAATGGTTTGTCTTATGCCAGGCTGCGAAAGACGCGTTGCACTTCCGGCATGCGCCGGACCGTTTTGATGATGCGGGCGAGATGCTGGCGGTCGTGTACCTGAAGCTCCAAGGTCAGCGCCGAGGTATCGCTGTCGCGCTCCTCGAGGATCACGTGATCGATGTTGGTCTCGGTGCCCGCGACGCTCGCGGCCACGGCGGCGAGCACGCCCACGCGATTGCGTACCTCCAGCTGGATTTCAGAGCTGAACAGCCGGTTATGAGTCGCCTCCCACGCGACCGAGATCCACTTCTCCGGCTGTTTGCGGTACTCGGCGAGATTGCCGCAGTTCTGCCGGTGGATCATGACCCCGCGCCCGGTGCTCAAGTACGCCATGATCGGATCGTTCGGGATCGGAAAGCAGCAGCGCGCGTACGTCACGACCAGACCCTCGGTGCCCGCGATCATCAGGGGACCGCCGGGAGGTGCCTTCTTGCCCGCCTCCTCGCTGACCGGCTGCAAGCGGCGCGCGACCAAGGGCGCGAGTCGCTCGCCGAGACCGATCTTCTCGAACAACTCCTCGTCGTCGCGCAGATTCAGTTCCGTGACCACCGCGTCGAGTTCAGTCTGCGGAATCTCCTTGAGATTCAGCGAGAATTCCTCGAGAGCGAGCCCGAGCATCCGCCGCCCGAGTTCGGCCGCTTCACCGCGCTTCATGTTCTTCAGGTATTGCCGGATCGCCGCGCGAGCTTTCGCGGTGACGAGGAATCCGGACCAGGACGGATTGGGCGTCGCACCCTTGGCGGTGATGATCTCCACGGTCTGACCGTTGCGCAACGGCGTGCGCAAGGGCACGAGGCGGCGGTCCACCTTGGCGGCCACGCAACGATTGCCGACGTCGGTGTGGATCGCGTACGCGAAATCCACGGCCGTAGCGCCGCTGGGCAGACGCAGGATCTTGCCCTTCGGCGTGAACACGTAGACCTTGTCCGGGAACAGGTCGACTTTGACGCTCTCGAGGAATTCCTCGGAGCTGCCGCCCTCCTGGATTTGTACGAGATTCGCGAGCCACTCGCGCGCGCGGTCGGCCTCGACGCCCCCGTAGACGTCGCCGCCTGACTTGTATTTCCAGTGCGCGGCGATCCCCGACTCGGCGACGCGATGCATCTGTTCCGAGCGGATCTGCACCTCGATCGGAATGCCGTTGGGACCGAACAAGGTCGTGTGCAGGGACTGGTAGCCGTTGACGCGCGGAATGGCGATGTAGTCCTTGAAGCGCCCGGGCATCGGTTTATAGAGGCTGTGAACGATGCCGAGGACGCGGTAGGAGGTGTCGGCGGAATCGACGATGATGCGAAAACCGTAGACATCCACCATCTCGTTGAGCGAGATGCCCTTGTTCTGCATCTTCTTGTAGATGCTGTAAAGATGCTTCTCCCGCCCCTCGACGGCGCCGACGACTTCCACTTTCTTCAGCGCGCTCTTGATCGATTCGGCGATCTTGCCGATGAATTCCTTCTGATTGCCGCGGGCGCGCTTCAGTTCGCGCTCCAGCACCCTATATCGATAGGGGTAGAGGGCGCGAAACCCGAGATCCTCGAGTTCGAGCTTGACGGCATAGAGGCCCAGACGCTCCGCGATCGGGGCGTAGATCTCCAGCGTCTCGCGCGCGATCCGGCGCCGTTTGACCGGCGGCATCGCCCCCAGGGTCCGCATGTTGTGCGTGCGATCCGCGAGTTTGACCATGATCACGCGGATGTCGCGGACCATCGCCAGCAGCATCTTGCGGAAGCTCTCGGCCTGCGCCTCCTGGCGGTTCTTGAACTGGATTTGATCGAGTTTGCTGACCCCGTCGACGAGGTCGGCGACCACCTCGCCGAACAGTGAGGCGATCTCGGCTTTTGCCGTCGGGGTATCCTCGATCACGTCGTGCAGAATGGCCGCGACCAAGGTGTCGCCGTCCAGCCTCAAGTCCGCCAGGATGTCCGCGACCGCGACTGGATGAGTAATGTAGGGTTCGCCGGAGACGCGTTTCTGGCCTTGGTGCTTTTCCGCGCCGTAATCGTAGGCTTCGCGCACGCGCTCGATTTGCGCGGGGGGGAGGTAGGTTTCGAGCTTGTCTAGAAGCTGGCTGATCCCCGTGGCGCGTCTTCCACCGGGTAGGAAACCGAGTATGGAAGACGCATAGTCCATCGTTCCTCTACAAAGCTTGGGGTTTCAATCCCCTAGGCCAAGTTGTGGGGCCCGGAAATCCGCCGGCAAATCCAATTCGCTGACGACCTGCTGCACGGGTTCTTCTGGTTCTTCCAGCATTTCCAACGTGATGTTGCCCGCGGCGATTTCGCGCAACGCGACGACGGTGGGTTTGTCGTTCTCCCATTCGACCGTGGCTTCGGCACCATTGGCGAGGCGACGGGCCCGTTTGGCGGCCAGCAAGACCAAATTGAACAGGTTCGGTTCGTTCTGCAAACAATCTTCGACCGTGATGCGCGCCATAGCCTTCAATCCTCGAAATAGGTTGATAACTTTAGCAGAGATGAGCTTGTGCGACTAGGTCAGCAAGGCGGCTGCCAATTCCTTGATTTCGGGCCGCTCGGCACGCAAATGCTCACCCTGGCCGCTCACGATGGCGTGCAACTCCGCCAGCGCCTCTTCGAAACGGTCGTTGACGACGACGTAGTCGAATTCCGCCCAGTGGGACAAATCACGCACGGAGTCCTGCAGGCGACGCCTGATCACCGCATCGGAGTCCGTGCTTCGCTGCCGCAGCCGCTGCTCGAGTGAGGGTCGCGACGGTGGGAGGATGAAGATGCTCGCGGCCGCTGGCAGGCGTTCCCGGACCTGCCGTGCCCCCTGCCAGTCGATTTCCAGCAAGAGCTGTTGTCCCGTGGCGAGATTACCCTGCACGGTGGCGAGCGCCGTGCCGTAGTAGTTGTCGAACACGCGCGCATGTTCGAGGAACTCGCCGCCCGCAACCATGCGCTCGAATGCTGCGGGCGAGACGAAGTGGTAGTCCACTCCCTCGCGTTCGTTGGGACGTGGAGCCCTGGTCGTATAGGACACGGAAAAGCGCAGCTGCGCCTCCCGCTCCATCAAGGCTTTCACGAGGCTGGTCTTGCCGGCGCCCGAGGGTGCCGCGATCACGAAAAGGCGCCCTGGGGCGGCGACCGTTGGTCGCGCGCCGAGGTCGGTCACAGTGGAATTGTTCACCCACACAGTCTACCAGTGGCGTGCCGGGCGGGGGCGCGACCCCGCGTTGCAAAGTACAACGCGGCGATATTCAATGAAGCTCCCAACCCGAGGAGCTCCCCGCGCATGAAGTTATGTCTCGCAGTCCTGGCCGCTGCGGCTGCCCTGAACACCTGGGTCGGCGGCGGTTCGGCCGCCGCCGCAACGAAGAAGGCCGCGTCGCTGCGACCCGCCGACGTCTCCTACGGCAGCAATGCCGCAGCGAGCGCGAGCTTCATGTTCGCAGGCACGCAGTTCTACTACGAAACCTACGGCAAGGGTGTGCCCCTCCTGCTGATTCATGGCAATGGCCAATCGATCGCGAGTTTCAAGCACCAGATCGGCGAATTCTCCCTCCACCACCGGGTGATCGCCATGGACAGCCGCGGACAGGGCAAATCCCCGCTGGGCGGCGCAGTGCTGACCTATGAACAGATGGCCGAGGACAGCAACGCGCTGCTCGATCACCTCGCACTCAAGAACGTCGACGTCTTGGGCTGGAGCGACGGCGGGATCATTGGTTTGCTATTGGCGATTCACCACCCCGACAAAGTCGGCATGCTCGCGGTCATGGGTGCGAATATTGCGCCGGAGGGGGCATACCCATGGGCGGTGGACGGCATCATCCGGGTCCGTAAGCGCCTCGAGGCGCAAGCGGCGGGTGCCAAGGATCCCCAGGCTTTGCGGTTGCAGCTGCAACTGCTCGACTTGCTGGGGAATCAGCCGCACATTCCGCTCAGCGATCTGGCCAAGATCCAAATTCCTACGCTGGTCATGGCCGGCGACCGCGACGTGATTCGCGATGAGCATACCCTCAGCATCTTCCACGCTATCGGTCAGTCACAGTTGGCCATATTCCCGGGTGCGACCCATATGATTCCCGAAGACGACCCTGCGCTCTTCAATAAAACGGTGCTGGATTTCTTCGACCATCCGTTCGCCATGCCGGATTCGAAGGACCTGGGGTGGTTCGACTAGGATCGGTCATTTTTTGGGGTTTCTGCGCCAAGGCGAGAGAATCTCTTCCGGTAGTCGGCCGGGCTCAAGCCGATGCGTTTGCGAAAATGGTGCCGCATCGTCATGGCGGTCCCGAGGCCGGCGCGAGCCGCCACTTGCTCTAGCCGCAAGGACGAGCGCTCGAGGAGGTCCTTCGCCCGATCCATCCGGTGCTGCGTTATCCAGTTCCCAGGCGTCATTCCCGTGACGGCACGGAAGCGGCGGAGAAACGTGCGCTCGCTCATGGCGGCCCAACGCGCCATCTCCACGATCGTGAGCGGCCGATGCAGACGCCGCTGGACGCGCTCCAGGACGAGCGACAGCGGTCCCCGTTCGCGTCGGTCGACCGGACTGTCCAGAAACTGCGCCTGACCGCCGTCGCGATGCGGGGCGATGACGAGGCGTCGTGCGACGTGATTGGCAACCGCCGCGCCGAAGTCGCGGCGGATCAGATGCAGGCACAGATCGAGGCCCGCCGCGCTGCCGGCCGAGCTCAAGATCAGTCCCTCGTCGACGTAAAGCACGTCCGGATCCACCCGCACTTCGGGGTACCGGTCTTGCAAAGCCTTCGCATAGCGCCAGTGCGTGGTCGCCCGCTTGCCATCCAGCAATCCGGCGGCTGCCAAGACGAAGGACCCCGAACAAATCGAGAGCAGGCGCGCTCCGCGCGCATGCGCCTCGCGCAAGGCTCGAACGAGGGTCTCGGGCACTGGCACGTCGATGCCCTGCCAACCGGGAATCACGATGGTGCCGGCCGCGGCCAGGCGCTCCAGTCCTCCGTCGACGGACATGGTCGTGCCGTACTGTCCCTTGATTCGCCGGCCGCCGAGCGAGCAGGTCTCGAAGCGGTACCATCCGGGTCCGAATTCCGGCCGAGCAAGGCCGAATACCTCGGCTGTGCAGGCAAACTCAAACGCACACAGGCCCTCGTAGGCCAGCGCGACGACCAAGGGACTGAAGTTCTTCGAGCGGGGACGAAGGGTTGGCATGATTTGATCGAAAAGTGGCGAACCCGCCAATTGTGCCTCGACCGCATCCTCGCGAACAATGGCTGCCGCTCACGCACCCCAAGGAGTCGATCATGGCCAATGCCGTTACCCATATTCCGGCCGCACCCGCGGAATCCGCCATCCGACACTTCGAGTCCGAGTTCACGTTCGAGACGGATTGCTGGGACACCCATGAGGCGCTGGCGAGCGGCAACCCTGGCTTCGTGCTGCTGGATGTTCGGGGCCCCGCGCTATTCGCAAGAGGTCATATTGCGGGAGCGGTCAATCTACCCCACGGCAAGATCGTCGCGTCCACAATGGCCGACTACGCTGCAGGGACCCTGTTCGTGACCTACTGCGCCGGACCCCATTGCAATGGCGCTGCGCGCGGCGCCTTACGGTTGGCGAGATTGGGTCTTCCCGTGAAGATCATGGCGGGTGGAATCACGGGCTGGCTGGACGAGGGATTCGAACTCGAGTCCTCTCCCGCATGATCGACGGCGTACAGGTCGTGCATGACCGCTGCGCCCTCATTTTGAGTTAGGCAGCGAGTAGTCGAGATCGTAGGAGTGCTTGCCATCGGCGATCGTAATGGTGAACGTGCCGCTGATGCCCTCCAGTTCGCCGGTACCGGAGCCCGGAACGACCTCGACGGTCATTCGAGGTCCCTTGTCATCCATGATTCCCAGATGTTGGAGCGCAAAGCTGCCGTGCTTGCCTTGCAGAGTGCCGGTGACCACTTCGATGGCGACGTACCCCGCGTATCCCCGTTTCGGGTCCCCGCCCGAAAACATCTCGCCTTGGGTCGTCGCTTCCAAATCACCGTGGATCTCTTTGTTGATCGAGTACCGGGTCAAGCCGGCCGCCGGCGCCGGCGTCAGAGGCGCGATCGCCACCGTAAAGCTGCCGTGCGCGTGCGTCGTCATGGGGAGATCCTTCTGTTGAGCCACGAGGGCCTGCGATCCTAGGAGCAGAAACGACGCGCAGGCATTGCGAATGTGTTTGATCACCATCGGCGAACGGTGACAGGTTTGACGGCCTCTGCCAATCCGCGAGCGGGTGTTCGGCGGCGCCTGGACGAGGGTCCAATCGCTGCGAGGCAAGATTGCTTTGAACCGCCGGCCGAACATAGAATCCGCTGTGCGACGGTCTGCCGAACCGAACCAGCGGTTGGCGTGATCCTCAATTTTCCGCCGAGGTGCATGGATGCGAAGTGCCCTGAAGATGATCCTTTCTGCGTCCCTGATGCTGATGACGTCAGGGCGCCTGGCGGCCGCGGAACTCACGACTTCGGGGATCGGTGTGGACAACCCGGACTTGTTCGACGCGGACGTGCGTGATTTTCGTATCAGCGTGCTCGGACTGTTCAACGCCGGCCGTTACGCCGACCTAAACTCCCTCGCCGAGCAGTTGCAGCAGCAGCGCAGCCGCTTCGCGGGCGGCGCCTGGCGCCTCCATATCTTCTTCGGCGCCCTCAGCACGCCGGGTGCGGAAACGGCGACCGATGCCGCCTGGCAAGCGCAGATCGCCAAACTGGAGCGATGGGCGGCAAGCAGCCCCGATTCGGCGACACCGCACATCGCACTGGCGCAAGCCTGGCTGCGCTTCGCCTGGAAGGCGCGCGGCCATGGCAATTCCAATACCGTGACCCCGGAGGGGTGGTCGCTGTTTGCGGACCGCGTGCTTTCGGCTCGCGCGACGCTCGACCGATCCGCCGCGCTCGGCCAGAGTTCGCCCCACTGGTATCTGGTCATGCAGGGCGTGGCGACCACGCAGCAATGGAGTCGCGCCGAATTCGACGCGCTTGCAGCGCGCGCCCTCAGCCAGGAACCCGGCTATTACTATTTTGCGGTATCAGAGTCGAACTATCTCCTGCCCAAGTGGTACGGCAAGGTCGGCGACACCGAGCGATATGCGACCGAAGTCGCCGACCGCATCGGTGGCGATGAGGGCGACGCTGTTTATTTTCAGATCGCCGCGGCGATCAACTGCTGCAAGCGGACGCAGGCGCCCGACCTGTCCTGGGTGCGCGTGCAGAGGGGCTATGCCGCCGTCGACTCGCTCTACGGCGCCACGAACCACGAGCGCAACGTCATGGCGTATCTCGCCCTGAGCAATGGCGATGACGCGACGGCGCAGCGCTTGTTCGCGCGCATCGGCAACGATTGGAGCGAAGCGGTTTGGAAGAACAAGCCGAACTTCGACGCCGCGCGCATGGGGCAACGGGCGGCGACTGCCGACAACTAAAATCTCGACGGCGGCAAGCCGCTATCAGTCGCAAGGCCGGACAGTATTGCGCCGGCGAAGCAATGGTTGATCAACTTCCGAAGTTGCCTGACTTTTGTATAAGAAGTGACCCCCGAAGCCTCAACCCGTCGCCCTACGTATCGGCAGATGGGGTTGGACATCCATGGATGTCAGTGGTCAATAACTGGCTGATTTATCAAGAAATGCGCGCGACGATCAAACGACCGCAAACGCCCCCGGAAGTCATTCGATGTTTTGCACTTGCTCGCGCATCTGCCCCGGAAGTCATTCGATGTTCTGCACTTGCTCGCGCATCTGCTCGATGAGGACCTTCATGTCGACGGCCGAGCGTGTCGTCTCGATGTCCTGGGACTTCGAGGACAGCGTGTTCGCCTCGCGGTTGAGCTCCTGCATCAGAAAATCCAAGCGCCGCCCTGCGGGCTCATCGCCACCGAAGGTCTTGCGGACTTCCGCGACGTGTCCGCGCAGCCGGTCGATTTCCTCGTCCACGTCGAGACGCTGCGCAAGAATGGCGAGTTCCTGTTCCAGTCGATCGTGATCGACGTCGCTGACCAAGCTTGCAATCCGTTCGCGCAGTTTCGCGCGGATGCGCGAGCGGACCTCGGGCAGCCGCTCCGCGACGCGCGTCGAAAACTCGAGCAACCCCATGCAGCGCTGTTCGATCGCGTCCTGCAGTCTCGCGCCCTCGCTGGCGCGGAAGCGCCCCAATTCGGCGACCGCATCAATCAGCAAGGCTCTTGCCGCCTCGATCATCGGCGCGGTGTCCCGGGCCGCGTCGTGCACGACGCCCGGCCAGCGCAACACGTCCATGACGTCGATGCGACCGGCGGCACCCACTTGCTCGGCGATCTGGGCAGCGCGCTGCGTGACTGCCGCAAGCAGCTGCGCATCGACCTCGAGACTCGCACTGGGCACCGTGGCGCGAAAGTACAGCGAACAGTCAACCTTGCCGCGTTTGACCGATGCGCCGATCGAGGCGCGAAAGTCCGCCTCGGCCGCCTTGAATTCTTCGGGCAGACGGCAGCCGACTTCGAGGAAACGATGGTTGACCGTCCGCAGTTCCCAGGCGAGCATGCCGAAGGGAAATTGGCGCTCACGGCGCGCGAAGCCGGTCATGCTACGGATCATGGGTGGTTTGCGGCATAATCGGCCTTGAGTTCGACTGGGCTTAAGTCGACGGATCGGTTCCAAAGTCTAGCAGAAGCCCTCCGGGGCGCTCGCCCCTCTCGACATTACAGCAGCACTGGAGTCTTCATTGCAGATCGAAACCGCCGATGTCAGCCTGATTGGCTACCGCGAGGAAAATCAGGATCGCGTAGCCATTGCGGCCGATGAGCATGCTGTGCTGCTGGTCGTGATCGACGGCATGGGCGGCCATGCCCAGGGTGCGCGCGCTGCGGAAACGGCGCTGGCGACCCTGATCGAGGCATTTTGGCAGGCTCCGCACCCCATATTCGACCCGCTGGGGTTCCTGCACCTCTCGATCGGTCGCGCCCACGAAGAAGTGGTCAGGCTCGGCGCGGGCTTGGGAATCGAGTCGCGCCCACGGGCCACCTGCGCCCTGTGCCTGGTTCAGGAATCCGCCGCCTACTGGGCCCATGTCGGCGACAGTCGCGTGTACCAGTTGCGACAACAGCAGGTCGTCGAGCGCACCCGCGACCATAGTCATGTCGAGGTGTTGTTGCGCGAAGGCTTGATCACGGAGGCGGAAGTTCATGGCCACCCAATGCGCAATTACGTCGAATGCTGCCTCGGCGGCGACGCCGCCCTCCCCGAAATGAGCATCTCGACGCGCCGCAGGCTCAAAAGTGGCGACGTGCTGGTGCTTTGCACCGACGGCATGTGGGCGAATCTTCAAGACCAGGACTTCGTGCGCTTCGCGCAAACCTCGGACAAGCCCTTGCGCGACTCCTTGACGGAACTCGGCGCGCAGGCGGTGCAAGCCTCCGCGCCGCACAGCGACAACACGAGCGCCGCGGTTCTGCGCTGGCGGGCAGCATGAGCCGTCCAAGCGGTCGGGCCGCCGACGAATTGCGCGCCGTCAGTTTCCAGCGATCCTTCACGCGTCATGCGGAAGGCTCGGTCCTCGTCAGCTTCGGCGACACCCGTGTGCTGTGCACCGCCAGCATCGAGGACGGCGTGCCGTCGTTCCAGCGCGGCAGCGGCCAGGGTTGGGTGACGGCCGAATACGGCATGCTGCCGCGGGCCACGCATACCCGCTCGGCGCGCGAGGCGGCGAGGGGCAAACAGACCGGCCGCACGCAGGAGATCCAGCGCTTGATAGGCCGGGCTTTGCGCGCCGTCGTCGATCTCAAGGCGCTCGGAGAGCGCACCGTGACGCTCGATTGTGACGTCCTGCAGGCCGACGGTGGTACACGCACCGCGGCTATCACGGGCGCCTACGTGGCTCTTGCGGATGCCGTCGATGCCCTGCTTGCGCGGCGCGCGATTCACTCCAACCCCTTGCACGGCCAGGTCGCGGCGATTTCCGTCGGGATTTTTCGCGGCGCACCGGTGCTCGACCTGGATTATGCCGAGGATTCCAACGCCGAGACGGACATGAACGTCGTGATGAACAGCGGCGGCGCCTTCATCGAGATCCAGGGCACGGCGGAGGGACATGCATTCCGCCGCAACGAACTCGATCAGCTGCTCGATCTGGCCGCCCAGGGCATTTCCCGGCTGCATGCCGCACAACTCGCCGCCCGTGGCGGATGAGATGCGCCTGCTCGTGCTCGCGAGCGCCAACCAGGGGAAGTTACGCGAGCTGCGCCGGCTGCTCGCCGATCTGCCTTTCGATGTCCAGACCCAGGCGGCGTTCGGTGTGCCGGCGCCCGAGGAGACCGGCAGCAGCTTCCACGACAATGCCTTGCTGAAGGCACGCCATGCGCAGGCGGCGACCGGCGCCGCCGTGCTCGCGGACGACTCGGGCTTGGAGGTCGATGCCTTGGGCGGGGCACCGGGCGTGCACTCCGCGCGCTACGCCGGAATCGCCGCGGACGACGCGGCGAACAATGCCAAGCTGCTGCGAGAATTGCGCGATGTGCCGCAAGCCCTGCGCACGGCGCGCTATCGCTGCGTCCTGTTATTTCTTGCCGCAGACGCGCGGTCTGAGCCCCTGGTCGCAGAAGGGGTCTGGGAGGGATTGATCGTCGATGTGCCGCGCGGCGGCGGCGGTTTTGGGTACGACCCGTATTTTCTCGTGCCGGAACTCGCCATGACCGCGGCAGAGCTCGACGCGGAGACGAAGAACCGCCTCAGTCATCGTGGTCAGGCGCTGACTCGCCTGCAAACGCTGCTCGCCACGCGTGGCGTATCGTCGCTGTGAACCTGCCAGGCGAGATGGGTGCTTCCGCTGCGCCTAGCCTGGCGCTCCAATCGCCGCCCCTGGCGCTTTACGTGCACATGCCCTGGTGCGTGCGCAAGTGTCCTTACTGCGATTTCAATTCGCATCAATTGCGCTCCGGTCGACCCGACACGGCTTACATCGATGCCTTGATCGCGGACTTCGATCGCGAGCACGAACTGTTCGCCGGCCGCCCGATTACCACGGTGTTCTTCGGCGGCGGTACGCCGAGCCTGTTTCCGCCGGACGAAATCGCCCGGCTGCTGTCGGCCCTGCGCGAACGGATCGCATTCGCGGCCGATGCCGAGATCACGCTCGAGGCGAATCCCGGCACGATAGAGCGCGGCCGATTCTCGGGATACCGGGACGCCGGCGTCAACCGCATTTCGCTGGGTGCGCAAAGCTTCGCGGCGTCGGCGCTGCAGTCGCTGGGCCGGATCCACGGTCCTGAGGACACGCTGCGCGCCGTCGACGAACTGCGCGCCGCCGGACTCGAGAATTTCAATCTCGATCTGATGTACGCGTTACCGCAGCAAACGGTCGAGGCGGCGATCGTGGACATCGAAACGGCCTGCGCGCTGCGGCCACGGCATATCTCGCATTACCAGCTGACCTTGGAGCCGGGTACCGTCTTTCACGCCCAGCCGCCGCCGCTGCCGGACGACGAACTCGCCTGGGAGATGATGGTCGAGTGCCAAAGGCGGCTCGCGGCGGAGGGCTATCACCAATACGAAGTTTCCGCCTATGCCGCAGAGGGCTTCCGCTGCAGGCACAACTTGAACTACTGGCAGTTCGGTGACTACGTCGGCATCGGTGCCGGCGCGCACGGCAAGATCACGATGGCCGGGGCACCCCGCATGCTGCGCACGACCAAGCCGAAGCAACCGCGTGAGTACCAGGAGGGAGTCCGCGATGGCCGACTTCTCGGCTCGCGGACCGACATCGCTCCCGCCGACCTGCCGTTCGAGTTCATGCTCTGCGCTTTGCGGCTCAACGAAGGGTTTACCCGCGCTGATTATGAAAGCCGCACGGGATTGGAACTGGCTGATCTCGAGGCGACCCTGAACCGAGCCGAGAAGCGCACTTTGCTGGAACGATCGGAAGCCGGTTGGCGGCCGACCGAATTGGGCAGGCGCTTCTTGAACGATCTGCAGGCAGGATTTCTGGTCTGAGCTTATGCACACGGTGAATTGCGCCCCGCACAAAGGGGTACCTACAGCACATTGCAACCACAATAGGTAAAGTGATGGAAGCAAATAGCTGATTTAAAAGGATAAAATGACTTGTCTATTTTTTGACCAAGTTAACATTTATGTGAATTTGTGCTTCTGCCAGTATGTCGGTGAGATGACATCCACAGACTTATCCACAGCTTTTGTGGACAATTTCGCGCTCTCTGAAGCGGAAAATTTCATTGCGGAAAAGGCTTGTGAGAGACCCGATCGCCCGCTAGACTCCCCGCCCCGTTCTGTGTTCATCGCCGGACGGATTGCAACCTGAGCGTGGCGTTCCTCGTACGACGGTCTCCAAGACGGTCGAGGGGCGATTCTGCCGTCACACAAAACCGAGGTTTACCCCATGAAAGCCGGCATTCATCCTGATTATCAAGAAATCGCAGTCAGCTGCACCTGCGGGAATCAGTTCAAGACCCGTTCGACCATAGGTCAAGACCTGCAGGTCGAAGTCTGTTCCGCCTGCCATCCCTTCTATACCGGCAAGCAGAAGATCGTCGACACTGGCGGTCGCGTGGACAAGTTCCGTAAGAAATACGCGACTGCGGCACCCCGCGCCTAAAGAGGCGTCGCGCCAGGTCGACTCGTCGATGCTTCATTGCCCGCGGTCTTCCCGACCGCGGGCAAACCCTTAGCACATGCCCGGCGGTTGGGCCATAATCCCAAGGACACACACAAGCACGCGGATGAGCGCATGAACACGAAGTACGAGATCAAGAATTCCGTCACCGGCAAGACGACACAGCTCGAAGCGACGTCCGGAACGATAGGCCCCGACGTCATCAGCATTGCGCCGCTGCTCAAAGAGCAGGGTGTGTTCACCTTCGATCCCGGATTCATGGCGACCGCCAGCACGGAAAGCAAGATCACCTACATCGACGGGGACGCCGGCGTCCTCCTGTACCGGGGGTATCCGGTCGAACAGCTCGCTGAGAAATCGAGCTTTCTCGAAGTCGCCAATCTCCTGATATACGGCACTTTGCCCACGAAGCCGCAGCTCGAGGCGTTCGAGCATTCGATCACGCGTCACACGATGGTCAACGAGCACTTGCTGCGTTTCTTCGACGTGTTCCATCACGACGCACATCCGATGGCCATGGTCTCGGCCATGATCGCCTCGATGGCGGCGTTCTATCACGATACGACCGACATTCATGATCCGCGCCATCGGGAAATCTTCGCGCACCGCATAATCGCCAAGTTGCCGACCATCGCCGCCGCCGCTTACAAGCACACCGTGGGCCAGCCGTTCGTCTATCCGCGCAACGATCTACGCTACTGCTCGAACATGATGAACATGTTCTTCGCCGTGCCTTGCGAGCCCTATCACATCGATCCGGTTGCCGCCGAGGCCTTGGATCTCTTGTTCATCCTGCATGCTGATCATGAACAGAATGCCAGCACCTCGACGGTGCGGCTCGCCGGCAGTACAGGCGCCAACCCCTATGCGGCGATCTCCGCGGGCGTGTCCGCTTTGTGGGGACCCGCGCACGGCGGCGCGAACGAGGCCGTCCTCGACATGCTCGAGGGGATCGGATCGGTCGCGAACATTGAGAAGTTTCTCGCCCGGGTCAAGGACAAGAACGACAGCGTGCGGCTCATGGGCTTCGGCCACCGTGTCTACAAGAATTTCGATCCGCGCGCCAAGATCATTCGCGGCATGTGTTATCGCGTGCTCGAAAAACTCGGTCGTAGCGACAGTCTGCTGTTCGAGTTGTCCTTGAAGCTCGAGGAAATCGCCCTCAAGGACGAGTACTTCGTCTCGCGCAAACTGTATCCAAACGTCGATTTCTATTCCGGGATCATCTACAGCGCCCTCGGCATCCCGCGTTCCATGTTCACGGTCATGTTCGCGATCGCGCGCACGGCCGGCTGGGTCGCGCACTGGCAGGAAATGGTCTCCGATCCGCAGATGCGCATCGGTCGGCCGCGACAGCTGTATACGGGGCCCTCGCAGCGAGATTACGTCTCCATCGAACAGCGCTGAACCTTGCCGTCCCTGCCTAAGCCGGCGATCGCTCCGGTGTCGATCGGGCTATTGCTGGCCGTCTTCGCGCAAGCAGCGGTGTACGCGGCCGTTCCCGCGCCGCCGGAACGCAACCTCTGCGCGGAAGCGTCGGCCCCGGTCGCCACCGGCACGGCCCAATGGAACGGCTGGGGGCGCGATCTCGAGAACACCCGTTATCAGCCCGAGCCGGCCCTGCGCGCGGCGGATGCGGCCAAGCTCCGACTGAAGTGGTCGTATGGCTACGATGGCGCGCGCGAAAATGGCCAGCCGAGCGTGGTCGACGGCCGGGTCTTCGCCGCGAGCGCCTCGGGCCGCGTCTTCTCTCTCGATGCACGCTCCGGCTGCACCTATTGGACCTACGATGCCGCGGCCGGATCGCATTCGGCCGTCGTCATCGGCGAATTGGGCCAACCTAAGAGTTTGTTCGGGCTGAAGAAGCTCAAGATCACGAAGAACGCCCACATCGAAGTGGAAAAGCCGCCCAGCGCGGTTTTTTTCGGCGACGAGGCCGGCGCGGTCTACGCACTCGATGCGCGCACCGGACACTTGCTGTGGAAAACTCAGGCGGACGAGCACCCGCTCGCGCGCATCAGCGGTTCACCCGCGCTGTACCGGGACCGGCTTTATGTGCCGGTCGCCTCCAGCGAGGAGTCGAAGGCTGCCGATCCGGCCTATGCCTGCTGCACGTTCAGGGGCAGCGTCGTCGCCATCGATATCGCCAGCGGTCGCATCGTCTGGAAGACGTACATGTCCGGCGACGAACCGAAGCCTTATGCGAAGAACGCCGCCGGAACTTCCTTGCTCGGCCCGGCGGGCTTGAGTGTGGAATCCGCGCCCACGATCGACGTACGTCGGGGCGTGCTCTATGTCGCAACCGGCGATGCGCACGGGGCAATCGACGAGCCTGCGGCCGATGCGGTGGTCGCCTTGAGCCTCGCCGACGGCAAAGTCCGCTGGATCAAGAAGCTCGCTGGGCCTCACGGCGCAGCGGCCTTTGCAAGCTCGCCGATCCTGCGCGGATTATCGCTGACGCGGCAGATCCTGCTCGCCGCGCAGAAGTCCGGGATTGTTTACGGCCTCGACCCCGACCGCGGCGGTGAGCTCTTGTGGCAGAGTCAGCTCGACCTCGCCGGCACCCCCGGCGTTCAGTGGGGACCGGCTGCAGACCACAGAAGCATTTATGCCGCTTTTGCGGTGCGGCCCGACGCGGCAACCCCCGGGATTGCGTCGCCGACAGGCGGATTGGTTGCGCTCGACGTGGCGAGCGGCAGGCTGCGTTGGGCCACGCCGGCGCCGCTGCCGCCTTGTAGCTGGGGTCCCAAAGATTGCATCCACACCGAGTCGCAGGCTATCACGGTGATTCCGGGCGTCGCCTTTTCCGGCGCCATGGACGGACACTTGCGCGCGTATTCCTCGATCGACGGTCACATTGCCTGGGACTTCGACACCGGACGAGATCTCGTGACCGTCAACGGCCTTAGGGCCACGGGCGGCGCGCTCGACCACGGCGGAGCGACAATCGTCGGCGGGATACTCTACGTCAATTCCGGCGACGCCTTGCTCGCGTTTTCCGCCGACGGCAAGTAGCATTCCGCGGATGAAATTCGCCGCCCCCTCGCGTCTCCTCCCCCAGTTCCTGGCAGCCACACTCCTGCTGTTTTGCGCGCTGCGCGTCGACGCCGCGGACGCGGACGCGCCCAATCTGGCGAACTCGGTCGTGAAAGTGTTCTCGACGATGCGTTACCCCGATGCCTACAAGCCCTGGACTAAACAAGCGCCCGTGGACGTGACGGGATCGGGCGTGATCATCGAAGGCAGGCGCATCCTCACGAACGCTCACGTCGTCCAATATGCGAGCCAGGTCCAGGTTCAGGCAAACGAGGCCGGCGACAAGATGGCCGCCACGGTCGTCGCGATCGCACCGGACATCGATCTGGCCGTGCTGAAGCTCGAAGATGAGTCGTTCTTCGATTCGCGGCCGCCGATCGTGCGCGCCGGCAAGCTGCCCGAGATCAAGGACGCCGTTCTGGCCTACGGCTATCCCACGGGGGGATCCTCGCTCTCCATCACCAAGGGGATCGTCTCGCGAATCGAGTTCGTGCCGTATAAATTCCCGGTCTCGGGCCTGCGCATCCAAATCGACGCGGCGATCAATCCGGGCAACAGCGGGGGACCCGCGATCGCCGGCGACAAGATGATCGGCCTGGCCTTTCGCAAGCTGAACGGCGACGACAACATCGGCTACATCATCCCGAACGAGGAGATCGAGCTGTTCCTGCAGGACATCGCCGACGGCAAGTACGATGGCAAGCCCGCAATGTACGACGACCTGCAGACCCTGGAGAATCCGGCAATGCGCGCCTTTCTCAAACTCGACAAGAGCGTCGAGGGCGTCATCGTACATGCGCCTTTTTCGTCCCACGCCGGCTACCCGCTCAAGCAGTGGGACGTCATCACCCACATCGGAGAGGCGCCGATCGACAATCAAGGCATGGTGAAGTTCGGGCCAAATCTGCGTGTCGACTTCCACTATCTCGTGCAAAAGACGGCGAAGCAGGGTGTGCTGCCCTTGTCCATCATCCGCGGCGGCAAAGCGCTGACGATCAAGCTGCCCGTGAGCTCGGACCGGCCGACCCTCTTGCGCGATCTGAACGGGGAATATCCCTCTTACTTCGTCTATGGGCCGCTGGTGTTCTCGAAGGCGACCTGGGAATTCGTCGCCGGCATCGAGAAGAACAGTGCGGCGGCGCGTACCATGAGCATGATGAAGAGCCCCTTGCTGGTCCGCGCGCTCGATGCGCCCGATGCCGATCTGCAGGAACTCGTGGTGGTGTCCTCGCCGTTCTTCCCGCACAAGCTCGCCAAGGGCTATTCAAACGCGGCGGGCAGCGTCGTCGCTGCGATCAACGGCAAGCATGTGAGCAGCCTGAGTCAGCTCGTCACGCTGCTGCGCGATCTGTCGGACGAGTTCGTCACCATCGAGTTCGATCAGCACCCCGGCGAATCGCTGGTGTTCCCGCGCAAGGAAATGGTCGCGGCGACCGAGGAAATCCTCAGCGACAACGGCGTTCGAGCGCAGGGTTCGCCGGATACCCTCGCCATCTGGCAGGCGAAGCCGCCCAAGCCCTAAACTCAGGCGCGTAAGTTCGCGCCTAAGTCGCCGCGGAATCCTGATTGGCGGCGATGAGCGCGGACACCTCCCGTGCATCGGCCCGGCGCATCGGCCGACCGTCCACGGGAGAGTAGGGCGATTGGCGGATTCCATCGATGGGAAAAACCGTCGCATCGACGGTACGGCCATTGGCTTCGAAGCGCAGCGCCGGTTGGTTCACGCTGCGCTCGGCGTCCATCTTCACTCGCCGCTCGTAGAATTCGTGCGGAACCCCGATCTCGATCAAGCGAAACGCGACCGACTCGGAGCTGTCGGCGAACAGATGCAAATTGATGTCGCTGTACTCGGTCGCCGTGCCGGTCAGGACCGATCCGACCAGCCGGGGTTGGAATTCATCGAGCAGCCGCATCGTGTCGAGCGCAATACGGCGTTGATCCTTGAGGCTGTGATCATGCGTGTCGCGGGCGAAGAGCCGCTGGTGTTCGCGCAAGGCGGCCTCGATCTCGATATTCTTCGGCAGAACCGCAACGTCGTTGACGCCGAGCCGGTCCGCCGCCTTGCGCTTGGCCTGGAGAAAATCCTCGATCCCATGTTCCGCCATGATGCGAGCCGCCTCCTGGGCCAGAGCGCGGCGCAAATCTTCGGCTCGCTGCGAAAATTTCTTCGGCATGATCTCTTAGAACAGTGGCTTGTCGTTGTCGTTTGGATTCTGCTCGTAGTTTTCCGGCTTCGGCAGATTCCCCTCGATGAAAGTCTCCATGATGCCATTGGGATCGTCGGAACTGGCGAGCAATCCCGTCTCTTTATTGATGCGGGCGCTCACCAGGCCGTCGGGCATCGGCACCGGGCGCCGCGGCGTGCCGGCAAGCGCGTCGTGCATGAAGAACGTCCAGATGGGAACCGCCGTCCTGCCGCCCTCTTCATGGGCGCCGAGCGAGCGATCCTGGTCGAAACCCACCCAGACGGTGGTCACCAGCGCACCGTTGTAGCCGGAGAACCAGGCATCGTGCGCTTCGTTGGTCGTGCCCGTTTTGCCGGCGATATCGTCGCGGCCGACCGCCTGCGCCTGCACGCCGGTGCCGCGGCGAATCACGTCGCGCATGATGTCCGTCAGCTGCCAGGCGATTTGCGGTTTGAGGACCTGCGGTGCGAGATCCTTCGCCGGGATCACCGACTTCCCGTCCCATTCGCCGGTGTCGAGAACCGCGGATTGCGCCTTTGGCCGGAACGTGGCTGGCACCGTGCCGGGCACGCCCGCGCCCGTCGCTCCCGGCGTCGTTGCGGTGGCGGCGGCCGCCAGTGCCGCCGCGCGCTGCGCACATTGGAAACAGGCGATTCGCGGTTCGGCCTGGAAGATCGTCTGACCGGCCGAGTCGTCGATGTGATCGATGTAGTAGGGGGAGACCTTGAAGCCGCCGTTTGCGAAAGTCGAGTAGGCGGTGACCATCTGCAGGGGGCTGGCCTCCGCCGTGCCGATCGCCAGCGTCAGATCGTCGGGCAGTTGTGTCTTGTCCAAGCCGAAGCGGGTCACGTAGTCACGGACGTACTCCAGGCCCACGTCCTGCAGGAGTCGTACCGAGACGAGATTACGCGAATAAACCAGCGCGTCCCGCAGGCGCATCGGACCGAAGAATTTCTCGCCGTTATTGTCCTTGGGACGCCAGGATTGATCGCTCTCCGGGTCCCCCAGCACGATCGGCGCGTCCAGGATCACGCTCGCGGGGGTGAAACCCTTGTCGAAGGCGGCGGCGTAGAGCAGCGGCTTGAACGAGGATCCCGGTTGCCGCTTCGCCTGGGTGACGCGGTTGTACTTGCTCTGGAAGAAATCGAAGCCGCCGACGAGGGCGACCACGGCGCCGTCCGTGGGGTCCATCGAGACGATCGCGCTCTGCGCCTCCGGCACCTGCACGAATTGGACGTTCTGCGCATTGTTGCCGACCGTGTAGATGACGTCGCCGCGCGAGAAAATTTCGGCGGCGCTCGTGGGCCAGCGGTCCGTGTTCTCCTCCGGCAGTTCGCGTCTCGCCCAGGAAATCTTGTCCCAGGGCAACGTCACCTCGCCCAGCGATTTCACGTAAACCACCGCGCTCTTCGCATCGACGCGCTCCACGATCGCGGGTCGCAGGCCACCGATGACCGGAAATTGATCGAGTTCGGAATCAAAGTCGGTGGCACGCGGATTCTTTCCGAGCACGACCTTGGCGGTCGCACCCCGCCACCCATGGCGTCGGTCGTACTGCAGGAGTCCGGTGCGCAGGGCGATCGTGGCAAACCGCTCGAGGCGCGAATCGATCGTCGTATACACCTTGTAGCCGGCCGTGTAGGCGTTGTCGCCGTATTTCGCCAGCATGTCGGCACGAACCATCTCGGCGACGTTTTGCGCATCCACCTCGATGAGCGGCCCGTGCAGACGCGATTCCACGGGCGTCGCATCGGCGTGATCGTGTTCGGCCTGCGTGATGTAGCCGAGCGCGAGCATGCGCCCCAGGACGTAGGCGCGGCGATTCCTGGCCTTCTCCGGGCTCGCGACGGGATTGACCGAGGAGGGCGCCGACGGGATGCCCGCGATCGTCGCCATCTCCGCGATGCTCAGTTGATCGAGGGGTTTGCCGAAATACACCTCGGCCGCCGCCGCGACCCCGTAGGCGCGCTCGCCGAGAAAGGTTTTGTTGGCGAACAGCGAGAAGATTTCCTCCTTCGAGAATTCCGCCTCCATGAGGAAGGAGATGTAGACCTCGCTCATCTTGCGCTTCATGTCGCGCTGGCGAGGATTCAGGAACATGTCGCGGGCAACCTGCTGCGTGATCGTGCTGCCGCCCTGGCGCACGCCGCCGGCGCGCACGTTCTTGATCGCGGCGCGCAGGATGCCCTGCCAATCGATGCCGTGATGCTGGAAAAACCGGTCGTCTTCGGCCGCCAGAAAGGCCTCGACCATGAGTTTTGGAATTTGGTCGTAGCGCACCGGGATCCGGCGCTGCTCGCCCATCGAAGCAATCAGGCGGCCATCGCGCGTGTAAACGCGCAGCGGGACCTGCAATTGCACGTCGCGCAGCGTATCGACGTCCGGCAGGGCCGGTTTCAGATAGACATAGGCGCAGACGTTGGCGAATACGACCAAGGCGATCGTGCCGACGGCGAGCACACAAATGCGGGATATGAGAACCAGATAACGTTTGGGCACGAAAAACCGTTCTAACTTATTGCACCGGTGGAAGTAGGCATGCATATTACCGCCGGTTGCAGGGGCATACTCATCGAAAGAT
>Ga0116226_10001321_pt1 | contig 21359 bp, 20 predicted proteins | sample S1TSphfallax_FD_89692 | JGI IMG/M metagenome (GOLD analysis project Ga0116226, IMG submission 89692) | Host-associated microbial communities from peat moss isolated from Minnesota, USA - S1T2_Fa - Sphagnum fallax MG | ecosystem: Host-associated > Plants > Peat moss > Unclassified | place: USA... | reverse complement strand
GCCCGCTTTTCGGTACAGATAGCGACCCGAGGCGGCGGCTGCCGGGCCGCCGTGGTTACCGAGCATTGCGGCCGCTTTAGTCGCGCCCGCGGACGCTCTCGTCGCGCTCATGGACAGACTGCGACTCACCAACCCGAAGCTGCTGAGCGCCACGCCGCCGGCCAAGGCGGCGGCGATGGGCATGACCTGACGCATGATGAGAAATACCAACACCACGATCAGCATCATGTTCAAGGCGTCGACCGTCAGAATGGCGGCACCGCGCGCCGCGGTCTGAGCCGCATACGACTCGACGATCTGCAATAGCAGCGCGGCAATCATCACCGTGAGTAAAGTGATGAACCCGTAATTGGCGAGTTGCGCGATCCACGCGGAGAACAATCGGCGAGTGGCATCGAACAACAACGCGGTGATGAAGAGCGGCCCTAACGCGAGGAGGATGGCAAGCGCAATGCTCGACAGCGCGATCAGAAACATGGCGTAGACGCACAGCAGACCGACCAGACACCACACCAGCGCGCCCGCGATATAAAAGCCCCAGTCCAGTAATGCACCCTTGGTCCAAAGATTGCCCGCGACCGCCCCACCCCGCTCCCATATCAGGTCGATGGTACCGACCGGATCGTGACCGCCGATCAGCGCCGCGGCGAGCTCCGCGGGTGCCGTGTAGAAGGTATCGACGATCAGCGTGTTGTAGAGCCAGAGCCGCAGGCCCACGCCGAAGACCAGCGCCAGCAGCGCGATGCGCCGCAAGCCAGCCACGAAAGGCTCGTCGATCTTTCCCATCAGGTGCAAGTACCCCCACGCCATCACGTAAACCGTCGCCAATGTCACCACCGCCGGTTCGAGGGCGCCGGCCAGCCGAGCCGTGTTGTCGCCAATGTAGGTCGCGAGTTGGCCGTTCAGCCAGGACCAGAATGTCGCGAAGAACCCCACTACGGCAGTCCCGCATAGGTGGCCGGTGAGGGCTGGAAGCGCTCGGAAAAATTACCGTGATTGGCAACGGCTTGTTCGCGTTGCTGCTGTTGGTTGACCGCCGCTTGCGCCTGCATCGCCTGCTGCAATACTTGCAGCTTGGTCTGCTCGTTCTGCAACATGCCGAGTTCGGCGTTGATGCGGGCCTGGAGATCCAGAATGCCCTTCTGGTCGCCGGCGGTGGCGATCGCCGTGATGAGGCTCTGTATCGAGGCAAAGCGCGCACTCACGGTGCTGAGCGCCTGTTGCACCAACCCCTGCTGCAAAGCACTGGCGTGCCGCCCGGCGATGATCTGTTGTTGGACGGCCGGAGATAGTGTCGAGAGCTGCTGCGGTGTCAGCACCGCATTGCCGGCCATGGCCGCCTGCACCGCCCCACCCAAGCCCGGAAAGCCGCCGCCGGTACCGATCCCCGCGCCGATCAATTGCTGCCACGTCGTCGGCAGATAATTGCGTTGTAAGCCGGCGAGCAGCCATTCCATGCCCCGGTCCCCGACCATGCTTTGCAGCGCCTGGCGCGCTTGCGAGAGCTGTGTCTGCGCGGTCTTGACCTGCTGTTGCATGACCTGAACTTCTTGAATCAGATGGGCAAGCGCCGGCGAGTCGACCACCGCGAGCTGAGCCCGCGCCGGAACCGCGGCAAGCGACCCGATCAGAAAGCTGGCCATCAGGCACCGAGGGAGGGGTTTCAACATGACGATCTCCTTGGGGGTTACACGGATTGCGCGGACATGAAGTGGGATAGCCAGGCGTCGGGCGACGCGCCGTGAGTCGCCATCAGATCGGTCATGCGCCTGACCTCGCTGGCACGACCCGAGATCACCTTGAGTTCGGAGTCGAAGCCCTTCAGATCGAGCTGACAAACGACGCTGTGACGGGATTGCTTGACCAGGAACATGCGCGAGCCCGGCTCGAGCTGATCCTTGAGCAGCCTGAACTCCTGCTGCGTGAGCCCAAAGCCTTCGGTGTAGTCACGCAAATTCGCCTCGGCATTCGGAAAGAACACCTTGGTCGGTGTCTGTTCGATGAGCGTGCGGCTGATCGGGCTCTGTAGAACATCGCTGGCACTCTGAGTGGCCAGGCACATCACCCCATTTAATTTGCGCCACGTCTTAGGCCCGTCCATTGCGAAACGCTCGAAGGCGGGATCGGCCAACAGGCGCCAAAACTCGTCCATCCAACAGACCAGCCGGCGACCGTCGAGCAGTTGCCGTACGAGGTGGAACAAATAGAGGGTGATCGGTGCCCGGGTCAGGCGGTTGTCGAGAAACTCCGTCACGTCGAAGCCCACGACCGTGCGGCCGGCGATCCGCTGGGCCAGCGTATCGACGGGATTGTCGAACACCCAGGCATACTCCCCGCGCGCGCTTTCGCACCAGCGGGACAGCCGTGCATGCACACCCTCCGGATCGGTGGGATCCAAGAATTCGATGAGCCGCGACAGTCGGCGAGCCCCCGGTTCGAGTGCCAGAGTGCCGCGCAACGCCTGATCCAAATCAGCAAGCTCCCGTACCGAAGTGGCCCGCACGGACCCCGACAAACTCACGGTGCACAGCTCATTCAGCCAAATTTTCAGGAACTCGACGTTGGACGCTGTGATCGGAAGCTGGAGCGGATTGATGCCGGACGGGATGCCGTTCTTGAGCGGAAAGTATTCGCCGCCCAGCGCCCGTACCAAAATCTCCAGGCCGCGATCCTTGTCGAAAATGACCTGGGTGACGCCCTGACGAAATAACATCGCAATCAAAAAGCCGATGAACACGGTCTTGCCCGAGCCAGTCGGTCCGCAGATCAGCGTGTGGCCGATATCCTTGCGGCTGCCGCCGTCGGGATCGGCGGGATCGCTGGCATGCAGCGAAAAGTAATAGGGCGAGCGCGCGCTGGTGATGAGCATGGTCAATGCGTCCCCCCAGTGATTGCCCGTGGCACGACCGGTCGGATAGTTATGAAAGGGGGCCATCGCGGAGAAATTTCGTGACGTGATGGGCGCCTTGCGCGGCCGCAGCGGAAAGTTTCCGGGGAGTTGCGCCCAGAAGGCCGCTTCCAATGCCAGATCTTCCCGAGCGACCACCATCCCTGTATCGGCGAGCAGGCTGCGCGCCAGCGCGAGTCCATCGTTCAACTCTCTCAGTCGATTGCCGGTGGCGGGTCCCGCTTCGGGAAGATCGGCGAGCACCTGCAAGGTCATGTGATGGTCGCCCATCGCGAATTCGTTGCTGGTCAGGGCATCGAGCGCTGCCTCGAGTTCCGCCGCCTGGGATATCGCAAAATCGCCGGCATTGGCCATCCGGTTGCATTGCCGCTGCAATAACGCCTGCGCCGTCGGTTTGGTGAGAAAGGTGAAGGACTGCGACAGCACGAACGACAGCGGTGCGCCCAGCAACCGGTTGTACATGCCCACGCTCGTCGGTGTCGCGTATTCCTTGATACCCAACATCGCGCCGACTCGGGTGCGCGCGGCGGAACGGTATTCGATGGTCTCGGTGCCGAACAGAAGTCGCGTGGTTGCGAGCACCTGGTTCAACGGCGCGCGACGCAACGCCATGCGCTGCCATTCGCCGTTGATGAGGAAGGCGAGGTGCTCCAACAGCGCCGAGCACCAGATGCCGGAATATCGATAGCAACCGAGCATGTCCGGTTCGTATCGGGCCAACGATGCGGTCAGGATTTGCGCGAGCTTGCCGCACGCATCCAGCGCCTCGGCAAGTTCGTAGTGGGACCCCCCGGTTTGTGTCCTGACCATCGCCTTCGAAATCAAGCCGGCGGCCAGTCCCGCGCTCGGCCTGTACACCACGCTCAAAAAGATCTCGTTCTGCATCAACGTCGCGCCGCAGATCCGGTCGTGATAATGGCGCACCAGTCGGCCGGCGAACCCCGACGCAGAGCGCCCGTCGCTTGACATCGAGCCGGCGCTTGCACCGGCCATCGCCGGCGTCACGCGGCGACGGATCACGTGAGTCCACAGCGCCACGTTGGGACTCGCGATATTTCTCCACAGCACGTTCAGGCGCTCATGCCAGTTGTTGAGTTGCGCATCCTCGCTGGTTTCGAAGGCGGCACCGTCGAGACGAAAGGTCTGGAGATAGTCACCGAAGGTCGTACGAACCACCTGCGGTGCCACGTGCGCGGCATACGGCACCCGCTCGGCGGCCTCGAGTTCCCGCCGCGCCGCGGCGGACCGGTTCACGCGTCCCATGAGAAGCACTCGCCCGCCGAGACCGGAATCCCGACATCGCCGCGCCGTCGGCGACCCCTCGAATCGGGAAGGTCGAGCTCGAGCGGCGAGTAGCTGCTCGCCTTCCACAGCCGATAATTCGAGAACCAGGCCGGCAACCGCGTCCGCGCCCACAGCAACACGAGATCGAAGAAGCGGGCATCCCGGGCGCACAGCAACATACAAACGCCATGAATCGGCAGGCACAGGAGCAAGGTCAGCAGGTTCTTGGTGAGCAAAAATGCTTCCATCGTGAACACCATGTTGAAGAGCAGGGCTGAGTAGGTCACCCCCCACCGCATCGAGGGGCGCGTGGCGCCCACGAACAGTGGGTCGTCGCACAACCCCTCGATGTTTTCCGTCATGACGACCTCGTGCATTGTCTTAGACGCCGAACATGCCGCGGACCCAGGTGACGATCTGCGGCGCACCGAAGCCGATCGCGATCCCCAAAATCGCCCCAAGACACCATCCCCACGACATTCGATTCGCCATCGCCATGCCGCCGAGCACCATGACCAGAATGATGGCGACCGGGGTCAACCAGGCGAGAATGTTGGATTGCAGCGCCGTGGCGCCGGTCATGAACGGCGACGCCTGGGCGAGAACGAGTTGCGGCGCGAGCATGACCAGCGCAGCGAGCAGAGACCAGAGAATGCGCCGGGCCGTGGCCGGTTCGAGATGGCGACGCTGCGCGAGGGGATGATGCATGGCGGAATTCCTTTTCCGTAGGGGAGATGGGGTTATATCGAGAAGCGAATCAGACTTCCGCTTCCAGCGCATTCAAGTGGTGCTCCTCGTGTCGGGCGGCGAGCTGTTCACGCTTGATCTTGCCCGGCGCACCGAAACGGAAGTTCTGCACGACGAAGGAATAGTCGTACTGTTTCTCACCCTCCCGATCGGTCCAGTTGTTGGCCCGGACCTGGGCCTGGAGGATCAGCTGGTCGCCCTTGCAGGTGTTCTTGGCGATCGCCTCGCCCAGGCTTTCGAACGCGACGAACCACAGGCTGGTGACGGCTTCGCGCGCGTTACCCTGGTCGTCCTTGCCGGCGTAGTCGTTGCCGACGAGGCAGAAGCGCGTGTAGGTGGTGTCGCCCTTGACCGCCAATTCCGGATCCTTGGCGAGGTTGCCGACGGCGGTGATCGTGAAACTATTCATGCTGACTCCTTGAGTGATGGTGCGCGGCGATGAGGGATTCATCGCTCGCGTGCCATGCAGTCTCGGAGTATCGGGGCGGAAACTAAACGATCGAATTTGCCGGATTCGGCGAGAAACGAATCCTAGATGCCGAGGCCCGCGATCGCGGTGAAGGTGTTCTTCAACCACACCTTGACGCGCTGCCGTTCGAGCATGCCGAGCCCGCTCGTGTCGGCGTCGCTTTTGTTGGCCACCGCCCAGAAGCTGGCGCTACTCGCATCGATCTTGATCATCGATACTTCGTGCAGCCGCTTCAAATGCATGATCGTGGCGCCCATGCCGAGCGCGCGCTCTTTCTCCCCCGACTTGTCGAGAATCCGAAAGTCGTCCCCGCGGATTTCATTCTGCACGAGCACGTAGTTCAGCGAGTTGCCATGCCGATCGAGCAGCCGTTTGAGCAGATCGACCGAGTCCTTGCCGGCATCCATGACATGCCAGTAGCGGATGTTGAGGCCAAGCTCCGGGGCAACCGCCAACAGCTGCGAGTCGTCCATCCACTGAGTCAGCCGCTCCTGCGTCTGCGCGGCGAGATCGACGAGGACCCGTCGTTCGGGATTCTCGGTCGTCGCCTCGACGATGGCATCGAGACTCTCGTAGCTGTCGATCAGCACCGGCGAGGCATAGCCCGCGTAGAAGCGCAGCAACGCACCGTGCGAACGATCGGAATCGAAACCGATGAAGGGAATGTTGTTGTCGATCATGTACTGAGCGAGCAGCCGCGCCACGAGTGACTTACCCACGCCGCCCTTCTCACCACCGATCAAATGAATATTGGTCATCATCGTTCCTCGAGCCTGGAAAAGGGCGCTAATCTAGCACGGCAACGCCGCCGATTATTTTTATCGAGCGTTGCATTATGATGACGATCCGTCCCATCCTCACCACCTCATCGACCGCCCTTGAGACCATCCGATGCAACTCTACTACGCCGCGCCCTCCCCTTTCGTCCGCAAGTGCCTGATTTGCGCATCGGAATTGCAGCTTGGGGACCGCCTCGAACTGATCCCTGCCGCTCCGCATCCCGTCAACCGCGACCGTGCGGTGGTGGCGCACAATCCGCTCGGCAAAATTCCCACCCTCATCACCGACTCGGGCACCGTGCTCTATGACAGCCGGGTCATTTGCGAGTATTTGAATTCGCTGGGCGACGGCCATTTGATTCCGGCCGAAGGCGCGGCGCGCTGGACGGCACGGGTGGATGAGGCACTGGCGGACGGCATCATGGATGCGGCAATCCTGGCGCGCTATGAGGGAGCGGTACGTCCGGAGGCGCTTCGATGGCCGGACTGGAGCGAGGGCCAGCTCGACAAGGTTGGGAGCGGTCTCGCACGGTTCGAGGAACAGGCGGCGACCTGGGCAGACCGCTTCGATATCGGCACGATCACCGTGGCGTGCGCGCTGGGCTATCTGGATTTTCGCTTCAGCTCTTTGGCCTGGCGCGAAACCCACCCGAGTCTTGCCGCGTGGTTCGCGCATGTCAGCGGGCGCGAGTCGTTCATCGCCACCCGCCCCGCGTAGCTTTCCGCCTTCCGCCTAGCCGCCACCCTCCCCTCGCCCACGCCTCACGCAGCGAATTTCCCCTATAATCGCGGCGATGGCCGCCCCGCAACTCAGCGCGACTGGTCCCGGCGCGCCAAACATCCCCTGGCGTGTGGTGCCACCCCTCATCAGCACCGCGTTCATCATGGTAGGCGCGGGCGTGGTGGGTTCTTTGCTGCCGCTGCGCTTCTCGGCCATGGGCTATTCAGCGGGCGTGATCGGTCTGTTCGCCACCGCCGAAGCACTGGGCTTCCTGGTCGGCTGCCTCTACGCCTACAAGATCATCGCCCCGGTAGGCCTCGAGCGCGCCTACGCTACCTTCGCCGCGATGAAAGCCGTGGCGATTCTCGGACTCTACTTTGCCGACAGCAGCGCCGCCATCATGCCGCTGCGCTTCCTGATCGGCTTGAATGCCGCGGGTCTGTCCATCATCGTCGAGAGCTGGCTCAATGCGCTCGTACCGAACGAGCAGCGCGGTCGGTTGCTCACCATCTACGTGCTGGTCTACGGCCTTTTCTTCGGCGCCGGGCAATTATTCGCTCGAGACTTGAACGTGCGCGGACCCGAACTCCTGATCCTCTCGAGTATGGCAACGATTCTGGCATTGGTTCCCTTAGTCGCCATCGACGTGCGTGCGCCCATCCTGCCGCATGGCGTGAAACTCGAGCTTTTGAAAGCGCTGCGCACCTCGCCCGTCAGCGTACTCGCCTGTCTGCTGAATGGACTGATCTTGACGGCGTTCACCACCGTGGGTCCCCTGTTTGGCGAACGTATCGGTTTCGATCAATCCCACATCGTCATCTTGATGGCCTGTGTTTCACTCGGGGGCCTGTTCCTGCAGTGGCCGCTCGGCTCCCTGTCGGACAAGATCGACCGTCGCTTTGCGCTCGTCATCATGGGTTGCGGCATCCTCGCCGTCGCGGCCGCGCTCACCCTGGTGGACCGCAACACGGCGTTCGTCTGGCTCGCCATCCTGTTTGCGATTTTCGGTGGGCTGGGCGAGAGCCTCTATGCCGTCGGCGTGGCGCACGCCAACGATCGGGCCGTCATCACCGACTATGTCGGGCTGTCATCGACGCTGTTATTCGTCTGGGCGCTGGGCGCGGCGATCGGTCCCACCACCGGAACCTTCGCGATCGAATTTACCACGCCCCGCGCATTCTTCGTCTACGTCATCGCGCTGACGCTGCCGTTCACGCTGTTCACGGCGTGGCGGCTCTATCGGCGCCGGCGCGATACCACGGTCGAAGAGCGCGAAGACTTCCTCACTTACCCGCAGACCTCGCCCGAGATCTACGCGTGGTTGCCCTATCACCGCGAGACGCCGCCAGCGAACCCCGCTGCGCCGACGCCCGCCACCACGGGTGCCCCCACCGTGCCGCCGCTCCCCCCACAACCTTGAGCATGTCGACCCGCGCGCGGCATTACACGCGTGAGCGCGGCTTCCGGGCCCTCGCCGGATGCCACAGCCGAAAGCCACCGAGAAAAGCGAAATCATTGTTACCCAACCGGGCCGTCGGCGGCATTTCCTGGAGCTTGCGGGCATTGCCTCCGCCAATCACCACATAATCGACTTCCAACGCGCTGCGCAGCCGCGCAACGATGCGGCTGACATCACGACTCCACTTCTTCGGGCCTCGCCGACGCCGACCCCGATCTCCGACGTACTCCTCGAAGGTCTTGCCTTTCTTGTAGATCATATGAGCGAGCTCCATCGGCTCGATGACATCATCGATGATCACCGCCGACCCCAAACCCGTACCCAAACCCAAGAACAGCATACGACCGCCTTCGTAGCTGCCGATCGCCTGCATCGCCGCATCGTTGATGACCCGGCAGGGATGTCCGAAAGCCGCCGCGAAATCGAAGCCCACCCAGCCAGACCCCAAATTGTGCGGCTCCGTCACGATCCGGCCGTGAATGACGACGCCCGGATAACCGATCGACACCGCCGTGTAGTTCCAATCACCGGTCAGCTGATGCACGCCTTTGACCATGGCCGCCGGCGTAAGGTCAGGCCCGGACACGAATTGCCGGATCTCACGGCGGTTGGACACCCGCATCTTCACATGGCTACCGCCGATGTCGATGGCGAGAATTCGATGCTTGGCGGGTGCAGTCTTCATGTTGTTACGATATCCCAATCACGCGGCGTCTGCCGCTCGAGGTCCGCGGTTTCGCTGGCGCCCGCCGCGCATCAGCAAGCACCCGCCGCGCATCGGCCAGAGTCTCGCGCCGACGGCATTCCCACATCGGCTGCAACGCGTCGAGCGGTCGCTGACCGGACAGCGCAGCCCGCTCGAGATCAAAATCCCAGCGGCAACGACTGGCAAGGTAGTGAATGAACGCCGCCGACCGACCTTGAAGTGCCGCCGCATCCTGCCCCGAGAGCCAGTAGACCTCATCTCCGCCCTGCCCCAAGAGCTTGTCCGAGAACTGCGCCGGCACCGCGTTGACGCGGAGAAATTCACGCACGCGTGGCGCTGCGGACTCGGGCGCCGCGAGTCGCGTGATGCCGAGCAGATGCGGATCATCGGTCGCACGCTCGTCGGCCGCTGCGTAAATCAAAAAACACGCGCCCGTACACGGTCCGGTGAGCGTGCCGACCCGCACGCTCGCATGCAACGCTTGCAGCAACGAGGCGAGCTTGATGGCTTCGCCGACAGCATCGCCGCTCGCCGCCAGCATCACGAGATCGCGCGCCAAGAATTGTTCCGGACGTTCGAGAATCTTTGCCAGCACGCGGTCGACGTCACCCGCTGCGAGAGCGCCGGATACGACCAGAGGTCCCACCGGCCCGACGTATTGATGCGTGAATTCATCGTGATCGAGATAGAAAACCTCCGCACAACGCAGCGGCGCCGCGCAGCACACCAAACCCAGCACGCCGACGATCAAACGCCACGACGATGTCACCAGGGTGTCGTTTCGAGGAGACATGCCATTTGACCAACGTTGAGCACGGCGCTTTCCCGTGACGCAGTTAACACCCCTAAGACCGGGCAGAGCATACCGTGGCCCACAGTCACACGTGAGGGGAAAGCATGCGATATCGCCGCCCGGTCGTGTTGGAATGCATCGCTCTCGCGCTATTGTCAGGCTGTGGCGGCAGCGGCGATGTGTCGAGCAGCGTCGGGACCCGTCCAACCGTCAGCACCACCCCCACACCGGCGCCCGGCAGCGCGGCGGCGCCCGGTTTCGACTCACCGGCATCCGTGCCGGGCGCTCACGATCTCGTCATCGCGACCGTCTCCACCGACCAGGTCGTTGCCACCGTCGGCAGCGCGCAGACCGTGTCGATCACGTTCGCCTCCACGGACGGACTGCCGATGACCGGGTTCAGCGTTTCGAACTCGTCGGCGAGTTTGCCGGCCGGATGGAGTGGGCCCGCCGGTTTCCACTGCGATATCGTGAGCACCGGTGCCGGCTGCGTGCTCGACTTGCAATACGCCCCCAGCGCCGTCGACAGCGGCACGCTCACGTTGAGCTACGTGGTCGTCGACAACTCCGGACTCGCCCGCACCACCGGCACCGTCAGCATCCCGTACGCAGCGACGCCTTACGACAACGTACTTACACTGCTATCCCCCACCGGCGAAGTCGACGCAGCCGCCGGTGCGGGAACGGTCGCGGTCGCCATCGATTTCATCACCGATGACGGCCATGCGGCGACCAACCTCACCGTCAGCACGAATCTCGCGGCGCTGCCGGCGGGTTGGACCAGCGCCACGCCCAGCCTCACCTGTCCCATCGTGAGCAGCGGCAGCGGCTGCCAACTGATGCTCACCTATGCGGGCAGCGCGAGCGGCAACGGCGTGCTCACGTTGACCTACGCCTACACCGACGACTCGGCAGAATCAAAGACCGGCAGCATCGACATACCCTATCGCACGACGAACGCCAACGACATCATCGCCACGGCCTCACCCGCGGGCGAAATCCTCGCCGTGCAATCGGCCGGCAAACAGTCCGTGCCGGTCACCTTCACCACCGACGACGGGCGACCCGCGACCCAGTTGCAGGTCACCTCCGATCTCGCGCATCTGCCGGCGGGTTGGACCAGCGCGGTCCAGCGCTTTTCTTGCGGCTCGGTCAGCACCGGCACGGGCTGCCAGTTGCCGCTCACCTATGCACCGACCACGTTGACCGGCGGTACGCTTGCCTTGACGTATGCCTATACCGACGGCGCCGGCGCAGCGCGCACCGGGCTTACGAACGTGAGTTACGCCGCGACCACCAACGACAACCTGGTCGGTACGGCCGCACCCGCAGGCGAGATCGATGCGGTGGTGGGCGCAGCGACGCCGACGGTGAGCGTCACCTTCAGCACCGACGATGGGCGGCCGGCCACGGCGTTGCAACTGACCGGGAATCTCGCCGCACTGCCCGCCGGATGGAGCACCCCGTCCCCGACGTTCACCTGCAGCGGCATCGACGCGGACACCGTGTGCACGTTGCCGCTGACCTTCGCGCCCACCGCCGCCGAGAGCGGCACGCTTGCCCTGGGCTACTCCTATGCCAACAATGCGGGTGAAGCGAAAACCGGCACCGTGAATGTTCCCTATCGCGCCACCACCGACGACACGATGGTCGCCACGCCGAGTTCGACTGCCGTGAATATCGTCACCGGCCAGACCAGCAGCGTGACGGTGACCTTCGCCACGGACGATGGCAACCCCGCGAGTGGACTCACGGTGAGCGGCCTCGGCGCGTTACCGTCGGGCTGGTCCAGTGCGTCCAGCGAGTTCGACTGCGCCTCGGTGAGTGCCGGGACCGCCTGCGGTCTGACGCTCACCTACGCACCGGCCGCCGTGGATGCGGGCACCGTGACGCTGCCCTTCAGCTATACGAACGATGCGGGAATCTCGCGCAGCGGCAGCACGTCGATCACGTACACCGCCGTTGCGCCGCCACCGTAGCCGCAGCGCCGCCATCACGGCCTGGCGGCGGCGGACTTGGGCGGCGGCGGGTTGCGCAGGCGCACGGCGACCTGCTCGACCTCGGCCATCACCCGCAGCACATTGCCGCCGGCCAGCTTCGCGATATCGGCATCGGTCCAGCCGCGGCGCATCAGTTCCTCGAGCAGCGCCGGGTAGCGGTTCACCCCGTCGAGACCCACCGGTGTATCGTCGATACCATCGAAATCCGAGCCGAGACCCACATGATCGATGCCCGCGATGGCGCGGATATGCTCGATGTGATCGGCCACCTGAGCCAACGTCGCGTCCGGCCGGGGATGCTGGCGCCGCCACTCGGCGAGCGCCGCCTGGGCGCGCTCCGGCTGGCCGATGTAAAGGCCCACGTAGGGCGGGCTGTTGAAGCGAGTCCGCTCCGCCGCCTCATCGGCATCCCAGCGGCGCCTCTCGTCGGACACATAGCCGGGAGCGAAGTTCGCCATCACGACGCCGCCGTTGCGCGCCACCAGGGCCAGTATGTCGTCGGGCACGTTGCGGGGGTGATCGACCACCGCCCGCGCCGAGGAATGCGAGAACATCACCGGCGCGACGCTGACCTCGAGGGCGGCGCGCATGGTCTCCGGTGACACATGGCTCAAGTCCACCAGCATGCCGAGGCGGTTCATCTCCCGCACCACGTCCATCCCGAACGGTGTCAGCCCATGATGCACGGGCTCATCGGTGGCCGAGTCCGCCCAGTCGGTGTTACTGGTATGAGTCAATGTCATGTAGCGCGCGCCGGCGGCATACATCTGGCGCAGCACGGGCAGCGAATCGTCGATCTGATGACCCCCCTCGATGCCGATCAGACACGCGATCTTGTGATCCGCATGGATGTGACGTACGTCCGCCGCGGTATAGGCCATCGCGAAATCCGCGGCATAGCGGGTGCACATGCGTTTGACCAGATCGATTTGCTCGAGCGTGACCTTGACCGCCTCCGCGCCCTTGATGTCAACCGGTATCCAGACTGACCAGAATTGACCGCCGACATCGCCGGCGCGCAGACGCGGGATGTCCGTCATCAACGGCGCGCCATCCGCGGGGAAGGGAAGATGCGCGGTGTCTTCGTTGAGGTCGAACGCCGTCAAGTCGCTCTTGAAGCGAACCCGGATCTCCCAGGGTAGGTCATTGTGACCATCGATGAGCGGTGTCGCGGCCAGCACCCGGTCGACGCGCGCCGCATAATCGGTCGAGGCTCCCCAGCCACTCGGAGCAACCCCCAGCAGAAGGCAGAGTCCGCACAGGGCGGCGACCGGGGTGCGAAGAACATTCATGGTCATGATGGAATCCGTGGCGTGAGGTTATGGCGGACGTTACCACTGTCCGCGCCCGTCGCCACGAAATTTGCGGATGATCGGGTGTGCTAGAGTGCGGTCGGGCAACTCGATCCGGACCCCGTGATGAGTATTCTTCTATCCGCCGTGGCGGCGCTCGAGAGTATCAGCGTTCAGACACGTTGGCCTGGGAGCTCGGCGCGGCCATGCCGCGTCGTCGCCGCGACTGTGCTCGGCATCGGCGCGTTGCTAGTAGCGGGTTGCGGGCGGCATGAACCCGCGTCCGCAGGCACTCACGCCTCCGATGCCGAGGTCGTCAATCTGTACAACTGGAACGACTACGTCGCGCCTGACACGATTGCCTCCTTCGAGAAAGCCACGGGCATCAAGGTCAACGTCTCCTATTTTGATACCAACGAGACGCTCGAAGCCCGCGTCTTGACCGGCCACAGCGGCTTCGACGTGGTCGTGCCAACGGCGCCTTTCTTGCAGCGTCAGATCGGAAGCGGCGCCTATCTGCCGCTCGACAAGACCGAACTGCCGAATCTCGTCAACCTCGACCCGAAGATCATGGCGCACGTCGCTCTGAACGATCCCGGCAATGCGCATGCGGTGGTGTATGCCTGGGGAACCTACGGCATCGGTTATAACGAGAAACTCGTCAAAGCCGCGCTGCCCAACGTCGCACTGACGAGCTGGCGGCTCATCTTCGATCCCACCTATGCCTCGAAGCTGGCCGGCTGCGGCATCGGCACGCTCGATGCGCCGGCCGGGGTCGTGCGCTTGGTACTGCGTTATCTGGGCAGAAATCCAAACGCTGCGACCGCCCAGGATCTCGCCGACGCCGAGGCGGTGCTGACCAAGATCCGCCCCTATGTCCGCACCATCGACACCGTCAACATCATCAACGCCATGGCGAATGGCGATCTGTGCATCGCGATCGGTTACAACGGCGACTTCGTCCAGGCCCGCAAGCGCGCGGCGGATGCCAAGAACGGCGTCCAGGTCGATTATTTGATACCCGACGAAGGGTCCCTGTTGTGGTTCGACATGCTGGCCATTCCCCGCGACGCGCCGCACGCGGCCAACGCGCACCGACTCATCAACTATCTGATGGATCCCCAGGTCATCGCCAAGATCACCAATTACACCGGCTTCGCCAACGCCAACGCCGCGGCCACGGCGTTCATCGATCCTGCCATTGCCGCCGATCCCACCGTCTATCCGCCCGCGGACCAGCGACCCCGGCTGTTCGTGCAAACGGAAGACTCCCCGGAGCAGATTCGCGCCATCACCCGGCTGTGGCAGCGATTCAAGACCGGTCACTAGGGCGCCCATGCTGCGCCGTCGCGGCGCCGTGCGGCGCCGTGCGGCGCGCTCGGTCTAAATTCCTCCGGCTGACGTTTTCACGCTAAAGTTTTCTGTCGTGGCGCCGACTCCTGGCAGTGACTGGTATTCCGAATCGAGAAGGATTATGTCAACGCCCGCCACTGCCGCTCTGACCGCCTCGAGCATCGTCATCACGCTGGCCCCGGTCCAGCCGACGAAGCCGGTTTCTCCCAAGCGAGCAGCCGGCGAGAAACCCTCGAACGACAGCCCCAGCTCGGCCACCGGCCCAGCGTCCACGCAGGGGGGCAGCAAGCTCTACTCCTCACTGGTGTCCGCGCTGCAACAATTCGTGGCCAATAACCCGGCCGGCGCCGAGTCCACAAGCCCGTCGACGACTTCGGGTTCCTCGGCGACCTCGGGTTCGTCGGCGAACTCGGGTTCCTCGGCAACCACGTCACAGGATCTGACCTCGTTCCTGCACGATTTATTCGGCGCGCTGCGCCAATCGGGCGGTGGCAACGGCCGCGCGAGTGGCGCGAACAGCACGCCCACGTCGTCCACGCCCGCGAAATACTCATCGCAGGACATCACATCCGCACTTCAATCGCTCATCACCCATTTAGGCGACAGTGGATCGAGCGGTGATACGTCGACCGCGGCGGCTTCTCCGTCCACGCCGTCCTCGAGCACGCTATCGACACTGAATTCGGCGTTCTCGAAGTTGGTCTCGGATCTGGGCGGCACGACGACGTCGAGTGCGTCGGGCGCCGCGACCGGAACGTCCGCCCTGCAATCCTTCCTGAGCGGCTTTCTCCAGAGCCTTCAGAGCAGCGGCGCCGGTGCATCGACGAGCGCCGTGGGCAACATCGTCGACACCTCGGCGTAAGCTTGCATGACGGCTCGACGACGCTAGAAAATTCCAACCACCCGACCCTCTGAATCGATATCGATTCGCTCGGAGGCCGGGTTCCTCGGAAGTCCCGGCATCGTCATGACGTCGCCGCAGATGACCACGATGAATTCGGCGCCGGCAGCGAGCCGTACTTCTCGAATATTCACCACATGACCCGAGGGCGCGCCGCGCGCGGTGGGATCTGTCGAAAAAGAATACTGTGTCTTCGCAATGCAAATCGGGTATCGCCCGTAGCCGCCCGCTTGGAGTTGTTCCAGTTGGTTCTTGATCGACGCACTGGCCGAAATATCGGACGCTCCGTAAATTTTGGTCGCCACCGCGCGGACTTTCTCCCACAGGGTCTGGTCATCCTCGTAGACGAAACGAAACTGGGACGCCTCTTTCTCGACCAGATCCACCACCGCCCGCGCGACGTCGAGCGCGCCCGCGCCGCCTTCGGCCCAGTGACGCGCAAGCACGACGGGCACCTCGAGTGCTCGCATCTTTCGTTCCAGCAACTCATATTCCGCGGCGGTATCGTGGGTGAATCGGTTGACCGACACGACACAGGGCAGCCCATAGTGCTCGCGCACGTTGTTGACGTGGCGGGCGAGATTGGCAATGCCGCGCTCGAGCGCCGGAAGGTCCTCGCGATTGATCTCTTTGAGATCGGCATTGCCATGATATTTCAGCGCGCGAATGGTCGCCACGACGACCACGGCTGACGGGCGTAGGCCGGACTTGCGACATTTTATGTCGACGAATTTCTCGGCGCCCAGATCGGCACCGAAACCGGCCTCGGTAACGACATAGTCGGCGAGCTTCAGTGCGGTTTGCGTCGCCAACACCGAGTTGCAACCGTGCGCGATGTTGGCGAACGGGCCGCCGTGAATGAATGCGGGATTGTTCTCCAGCGTTTGCACGAGGTTTGGTTGGAGCGCCTCCTTGAGCAGCACCGTCATGGCACCCTGCGCCTTCAGATCGCGCGCCCGAATCGGCTCGAGGCCGCGGGTATAACCCACCACGATGTTGCCGAGGCGGCTCTTGAGGTCGTCAAGTCCGGTGGCGAGACAGAAGATCGCCATGACTTCGGAGGCGACCACGATGTCGAAGCCGTCCTGGCGTGGGAACCCATTGCCAGGTCCGCCCAACCCGACGGTGATCTCGCGCAGTGCCCGGTCATTCATGTCGACCACCCGCTTCCACGCGATTCGCCTGACGTCGAATCCCAGCTCATTGCCATGATAGATATGGTTATCGATGAGTGCGGCAAGGAGATTGTGCGCGCTGGCGATCGCGCTGAAATCGCCGGTGAAATGCAGATTGATGTCCTCCATGGGCACGATCTGCGCATGGCCTCCGCCCGCCGCCCCGCCTTTGAGGCCGAACACCGGTCCCAAGCTGGGCTCTCGGAGGCAGATCACGGTCTTCTTGCCAATCCGGTTGAGTGCATCTCCGAGCCCCACCGTGGTCGTGGTCTTGCCCTCACCCGCCGGCGTGGGAGACAGCGCCGTGACCAAGATGAGCTTACCGTCGGGCCTGCCTTTGAGGTCATCGATGAATTTCAGCGACACCTTCGCCTTGTAGCGACCATAGTTTTCGATGCTGTCTGAAGGAATGCCGAGGCGTTCGGCCACCTCGACGATGGGACGAAGCATCGCCTGCTGGGCAATCTCGATATCTGACGGCATTGGCACCTCCCGCGTGACCGACTGCGCGGCCTCTTGAGACATCACGATACGCCTGCCAGACCAAAAGTACACGCCCCGCATCGAGAACGGCCGCCGAATGATCGGCAACGTCGCGAATCAGACACCTGCCTGACTTCTTGCGGTCATTGGCTCGGGCGAAGATATCGCCCATGCAGCGACTCATCACATCGCGTATGGATGCTTATGCGTCGGCTGCCATTCTTGTTTACACAGGCCTCTGGAGAGATCTGGAGGAGGTTTACGAGCGGCTGCCTTCAACCGATGCCGATGCCGATGCCGATGCCGATGACGGACCGATGATGCGCCGGATGACGATAGTCCGGCTCGAGATCTCGATCCTGCTCGATGCCTGCGAATCGCTCCGCTGGCGCTCGATGCTGGGCGCCGGCGAGCGTTCCGCGCTGCATGCGACGTTGAAATCGGTGCTCGATACGCTCGACGTACCCAGCGCTCGACTCAGCCGCACCGTCCTCGGCGCGGCCCAGAACCAGCTCTTCGAGTCCGTGATGACCCTCTCGGCCAATCGCCCAGAAGCGCCGGCAAAGCCGTCAGTTCCCAGCCACCTTCCTATCGAAACGCTCGCGTACGCCTAACGCCTCTTGCAGTTCCCGCATGGGTTCACCGATCAATTCGTAGATTGACAGATTCGAGCGCCATAAGGCGCTGGGGCTCGGCACGAAACGAAATACGCCGTCGTGACGCACGCTCATTTCGCCCTCGGGTCCCGGCACCACGTCGAATCCGGCGTCCTCGAACTCGTGCACGGCACGCCACATGTGGGTAGCGCTCGTGATCAAAATGATGTGCGTAATGCCGAGCGGCCGCAAGATGCGCGCCGACAGCCGCGCATTCTCGAAGGTGTCGCCCGAGCGATTATCCACCCACCGCGTTGCCGTGCCAAAATCCCGCTGTAGGGACACCTCCATGGCATGCGCCTCTTCCGGTGCGCCCGAGATCAAGATCGGCAGACCCGTGCGCCGCGCAACGAAAGCCCCGTACGCCAGGCGGTCGAGCAGGCCAGCCATGGCGGCGGGTCCCTGATACTCGGGCGCGAAATCCCGATGCTCGCCACCGCCGATGATGACCACCGCCTGGGCCTTGACCGGCTTGGACAAATCGAGCGGCGGGCAGCGTACCGCGAGATGCTCGACGGCCTCGGCGATGATCGGCGTGGAAAGCAGCCACAGCGAAATCAGCGCAACGCTCACGAAGACCGCGCCCAGGCGCCTTCCTCGCCAGAGCAACACCGCGCCGAGCAGGGCGAGCAGCAGGATGCTCGCGGGGGGTAACAGCAGGCTGCGAAGCAGCGCTTTCACTGTAAAGTACATGCGATTCGACCTCGGTGGCATGTTACAACGAATGCATGCGTGACGCCGACACCGTGATCCCGGGCAGCAACGAGGTCTTCAGCACCGAGGTCCGCGGCTTCGATCATATTCCCGAGGCCGAGCGCAACATGACGATGCGCCAGGTGGACCTGTTCTGGGTCGCCAACAGCGTCAACCTGTTCTCGTTTGCCTTAGGCGCGCTGGCCGTCGCCCAGGGGCTGGGCTTGGTCTTCGCGCTCGCCGCCTGTGTCGTGGGCAGCCTCACCTACGGGTACGTCTCGTGCGGATCGATCATCAGCGTTCGCGCCGGGTTGCCGGTCAGCACCCTGTCGCGGGCCGCTTTCGGGATCCGCGGCAATCTGCTGAACGCCGTTCTGTCGTGGGTGGCTTCGGTGGCCTTCGAGGTCATCAACACCGTTTTTGGCGTGGAGGCGCTGCTGGCGCTGTTCGATTTACTGGGCTGGAGTCATTCGGGCGGCTACGGCAAATTTCTGGCCGTGCTCTTACAACTGCTGCTGTGCGGCGGGATCGCGGTGCTGGGTCATGCCACCATGATCTGGTTCCAGCGTTTTTTCGCGGTGTCCGTGAGCGCGGCGCTGGTCGCGGTGGCGGCTGCAACCGCCCCCCGGATCGATTGGGCGCATGCCGCCACCGTCCATCAGACGCTCTCGCCGGGCGCCACGCTGGCCGCTTTCATCACCGCCTGTGCCATCATCGCCTCGAACCCACTGTCGTTCTTGTTCAATGGTGCCGATTGGGTGCGGTACCTGCCGTCCGCCACACCCGGCCGCCGGATCTTTTGGCATATCTTCGGCAGCAGCTTCCTCCCATCGCTGTTACTCACGGTCATGGGCGCCTTGAGCGCGACGCTCGGTGACATGTCGGATCCGGTCGCCGGCCTCGAGCCCTTCATGCCGGGCTGGCTGTTCATCGCCTATATTTTTGCCGTCATCGGCGGTTCCTTGGCGAATAATGTTCCGACCTACTATTCGTCGGGTCTCGCGCTGCAATCGATGGGCCTGCGGGTGCATCGGAACGTGGCCACGGCGGGCGACGTCATCGTCTCGACGGGCATCGCCTTGTACATTCTGTTCGTCCAGGATTTCACGACCGCGCTCAATGATTTCATCGCGCTGCTCGTGGTGTGGGTGGGACCGTTCGGCGGAGTTTGGATCTGCGATGGCTGGCTCCGGCGCGGAAAAATCGACTGGCGCGGCATTCACAGCACGGCCGGTACCCAGGGTTGCTACTGGGGCTGGCATGGCATCAACCCCAACGGCTGCTACGCATTGCTCGCCGGCATGACCGTGGCGGCGTTGACCATGAAGTCACCGCTGTATGAGGGACCCATCGCGGTGGCCCTGGGCGGTGCCGATTTGAGCTGGCTGCTGGGCTTGCCGGTATCGGCGACGGTTTATGCGGTTCTCACGCGCCTGCGCGCTCGGCGCGCGAATCCGCAGGACGACGGCAACTGGTCGCTGAATGCGTGACGCGCCCCGACGCCGGGCAATCGAGTTGCCTAGCGGGGGGCGCAAGGAACGCGGTCAAGGAACGCAGCGGCGAACCTCACATCGTCGGCAACACCGGCTGCCACTTGCCATCGGCCAACCGCACCGTGACGCTCATCAGCATGTTGTCTTCGTGTCGGATGATCCGGTCAACCACGGGAAAGACCTGGCGCGCCTGCGGATCGTCCATCCAATCCGCGGCCTTGATGTGGTACGTGTAGCGAACCACGGTCTCGAGATGGCCATGCACCGGCTCGGGGGTTGACCACTTCACAACCTGATCGAGGCTCAAGCGGCCCAAGCACAGATCCGCATCATGCTCGGTCGGGCGATCGTGCGCCCCCACGGTGATTCGCTTCTTTTTCAGGTAGTACCGACGACCCTTGTCGGTCAGCGAATAACGCTTGGCAGACGGTGCGTTCTGCGCGCCGGTATCTGCGTCGGCCGGGGTCGAGACTACCGTCGATACCACGAGCCCCAAGCGTTCCAGCACCGGTAACTGGACGGCGTCATTCGTCCTGGCCGCCTCGTCCTGCGCTGTCACCACCCGCGGCCAGGTGAATTTGCCCACGCACAGGTCCCCATGATCGACCAGGTACCGGTCAACGGCACCCTTCAGGTCATTCCGGCTGGGTTGATCGGGCGCGGCCTGCGCCAGGCCCGACGCCACCGTGAGGCCAACCGCAACGCCAACGGCTGTGGCGAATGTCTTGCAAGTCATCGTACCTTCCTCAATTCCAATTCCTGACCGACCATCAATTCACACACTTAGGGTCCTGGGGTGTAACCCCCTGCACGTAACCATCGGTCAACGTCTCGAGGAAACACACGAGGTCCGCTTCGTTCTGTGCGGTCATGTAGGGCGTATCGCCGGGCGACAGGCCAAACGGAACGTCCGTCGTGTCGACATAGACCTTGTACGCGCTCGGTAAGTCATTGAACTTCTGGACAACGCCATTGACCGTGGGATACCACTTCCCGGGATCGGTGTCGCGAGTGTTATAGAAATCGACGACTTGGGCCAACGACGTGAACACGCCATTGTGAAAAAACACATTGCGCGTCGCCGTGTTGCGCAGCGTGGGCGTCTTGAATGAGCCGCACAACTTGGCGCTGTAGGGCACCACATGCGGGATCAGGTAGGGGTTCTCGGGGTCCGGATTCACCGCCGTGCAGAGACCCAAATCGTAATAGGTCGGCAGTGGAAATTTGCTCGCATTCGCGGGAATGTTGGGGTTGCGCGGCGGCGCTGCGTTCTCGTACGTGTAGTCGGTGAAGATCGCGCCGCCACCGCCGTTCTGCGGGCCATTGTAGTGACAGGCGAAGCAGTTGCCGGTGTAGTTGAAAACGGTGTATCCGCGCACTTCCGCGGCCGTCAAGTTGACCGGTTGCCCATTGCTCAGCGACAGCGTGGCCCAATAATCGTACTTGC
>Ga0116226_10001320_pt1 | contig 21377 bp, 24 predicted proteins | sample S1TSphfallax_FD_89692 | JGI IMG/M metagenome (GOLD analysis project Ga0116226, IMG submission 89692) | Host-associated microbial communities from peat moss isolated from Minnesota, USA - S1T2_Fa - Sphagnum fallax MG | ecosystem: Host-associated > Plants > Peat moss > Unclassified | place: USA... | reverse complement strand
CTGAGACGGAGCCTGGCGGATCAGCGGCCGTGGAGGTGTCCGCTTTGGCTGACGAGATTGAGGAATTGATGGGGGTCGCCCATGGCAACTAAGCCGACATGGGGGAAACGGCCTGAGATGAAATCCATGGTGTCCCCCAGTGTTGACGACTTCGTGAAAGGGGAGTCAGCAGGCAGGCTGGTCAGGGATCAATGCTCAGATTCCCGCGGATCTGCGCAAGCGAGTGAAGGCTGGGTGTGCAACCGAAGGTGCCAGCATGACGGATGTGATCATCGAGTTGCTGGAGCAACGCTCTCCTAGAATGTAAATACGCGCCATGAGTAACTGAAGGAATGAGTCAATGAAGCGATGAAGCAATGAGTTAATGAGTGCCACGAGGCTCAGGAATAAGAGTATGAGTTATTACTCATCCGAGTATATGAGTGCCTGCCTTAAGAAGGAGCCGGTGTGCTGATGAGTATGCAAGTAAAGCAGTAAATGAGTAACGCGGGCAAGTAAGGTATCTAACAGAAAGCCGTACCTTCGATGATGCATCTGCAACCCTCAGAAGACTTTAGAAGTTTGATCTTAGGGGCCCAGGGACGGGGCGGCGAGGGGTCGCCCCCCGTCCCGTCCCTGGATGTTTCGTCAGAGGGGAGCACGACATCCGGAAGCCTTTACCCGGGTTCATGAGTTGCTGTATTTCGAAACCGCGCCGCGACCCGGGGCTGGCGGACCTTCTGCGAAAGCATAGACATGTCCGAGCAGCAATGATGGAGCAGCAGTCACTAGATGCGCAATACCGTAATGCCGGAAGGGCGTCATTTTGGCTTATCATCATGCTATATTTGCAAAACAAGAACGGACAGGAAAGCTATGCATTCCTCAAGTGAGGGCGTGATGGTTTCAGAGGTAAAGGACCCCAGGGCCGCCCGAGGCTGGGATGCTTACGTTGAAGTGGGAAAGGAAGCAATGCGCCATGCCAGCAGCCACAAGAAAGCAAGTTAACGCCTTCCAGAGCTTAGAAGCAATCCCACAGCCCCCGCCGCAAGAGTTGAACCTAAACCGAGGGCCAGGACGCCCCCGCGGTAAGCGATCAGACGACACCTACCGCACATGGTCTGGTTTTCTGCCGAAGGAAGCCCTACGGAAAGCCTCCATACGCCTGATGGAAACGAGCGACAAGCGCGATATGTCCGATCTGCTGGCCGAGCTGCTAACAACCTGGGTCGAGCAACAGGCGCAGGCCAACTCTTAGGGGAAGATATGTCGTCCTTTCAACTTCAGCAACTCCTCCCGATGTGGCCGAACGAGGTTCGAGGCGGCCCAAACCCGCTCCTCCGCTCCGCATTCTTCGCGGCAGTGGCTAGCAAGCATCGGAAGATTTTTGAGGACCGCAGTTCGGCCGCGAGAGAGCCCGAAGGCATTACTATCGCAGCACAAGACGGGGTTTCGATAAAGTACACCGGGACACAGCTAAACCAGTACGACGCAGATGTTTTTTTCGAGGTGCTTCACCGCAGCCGGCGCAGCCCATTAGGAACAGATGCTTTCTTCACCGGTTCGGAGTTCTTAGCGTCTATCGGGCGAGTGCGTAACAACCTCAACTACGAGGACCTGGACACCAGCCTGCGACGCTTGAAGCGTGGCACGGTCGATGTGGCGTGGCGGGGAGCTGGTCAGCGCCAGATGGCCTACACCGGCAGCTTGATTGCGGAGTACGAACGCGAAACGACAAGCAAGCTATACAAAGTGAGCCTCTTCCCTAAGATCAAGATCCTTTTCGAACCAACGAGCCTGACCTACCTTCAGTGGCAGGACCGGAAGCTGCTCATCCGTGCACCGTTGGCGCAGTGGCTACACAGCTATTTTTCGAGCCATGCAAGGCCCTTCCCGGTCACCGTTGCTTTCTTGCAGGAGAAGTCCGGACACGCATCATCCAGACGTGCCGACTTTTTGCGAACTCTGCGAGCGGCTGTCGAAGTCCTACGGGAAAAATTGAACTGGCAGATCGAGTGGACCGGGGATCTCTTGCAGGTCGAACACAAGCCTACGTCCTCGCAAAAGCGACACATCGAACGAGCTGACCGCCGTAAAGCTCTCTTGGACGAAACCAAACGTCCGAGGCAGATTGCGGCCGTCACTGGCGAGCAGAAACGGCCGGGCGCACGTTGCAAAACGCCATCACGTCTTCTAAATTCTTCTGGCATGACTTCCGCTGCCGATGTCGTAGCATCTTTGTTCCCAAATACCACAAAAAATAGGACTTAGCTCGAATTGTGCGAGCATTTGACGCACCCCTAACCTAGCTTCTCGCGCGCATTCGACCGCACCGTAGGCCACCTTATTGTGAGCATTTGACGCACCGCTACGCTCTCTCTAGCGCCTCGGTGACGAGCATTTGACGCACTAAGGCGGCCCTCTCATCGAGCAGGTCTTAACGAGCATTTCACGCACCTATACTGACTTCCATGGAGCCATGTCTGGCGAGCATTTGACGCACCTCGATACCTCTAGTCGCGCATTCGTGGTTGCAATTGGAACCACTTTGGTTGCAATTGGAACCGTTTTAGGAGCATCGAATAACTTTTCCACACTCTGTGGACACAGAGCATTCGACGCACCGCAAGAGAGCATTTGACACGCAAACCTGAGCATTTCACGCACTTAGGCGAGCATTTGACCCACTATCTATACCCGCAAGCGATTGATTTTAAGAGGCTTATGCCCTGTTTTCGGGAAGCTAATCGTTCTTAATAGTCCTTAAATCAAACATATAATCTCGGCGCTGGCGCGCCGATTCATATATCCTTGACAACTCTGTCGCCTAAAGACTCCGCAAACAAGCCCGATGCGGTCCGTCACTGTTCAGACCAAACTCCGCATGGTGTTGTGGGGGATCTGACATCGCACTGTTCCTCGACCCCAACCGAATGAAAGCGAAGGGAATGTGTGGACGCTGTTACCCGTCAGCAGGGTTGCTCATTACTATGGTAAGCTAAATTTGTCTAGGATGAGGGTAGGAAAACAGAGGAGAAAGGCCAGCCTAGCGTTAAGCTTTTTGCAGTAACTTAACGAGGCATATGATGTTTAAGCAATCACGTTCCATGACGCTTCTAATCGTCCTTTCTGCGGCTACGTTGCCTGCAGCGTCGGCTGCTCCGATTGGGAGCAACCCGCCACCAAAAGAAAAAACGGTCCTGCAGGTGGCAGCCACTGTCGTTCAGCTAATAGTGCAGCTTTTGGGAATGAAATAAAGAAGAACAGGCAGCTGGAGAATAGTGAAGTTCACTTTTTTGGAAAATGTGCTTTGGATTGCCGGATTCGCAGGGAATCTATGCCTAGCCGCGATTCTTCTCGGCAAATCGCGGGCGAAGAACTTCCCGATCTTCACATCTTTCGTCATCTACCAAATCATCGAAACGACTGCCCTCTTTTCAATTCACAGAGCAGGCACTCGGCATGCGTACTTTCTAGCCTACTGGGTCTCGGCGGTCGGGGGCTACTTTTTTCAGATCGCCCTCATATATGAAATAGCAAGAGATGTCCTCCGTCCAACTGGCAGCTGGATCCAGAAAGCTCGAAACTCCTTCTTGATTTGGTCTGGCATCGGCTTACTGGCCGCAACCCTCTTCACACTCTTGCTAACCCTCCCAGGGAAGTCGATCACGGACCTGTGGCTAATCCGTTCCTCTATCCTCACCTCGTTGCTGACTTGTGAAGTTTTCCTCGCCATGTCCGTGTCCGCAAATCGGCTCGGTCTGCAGTGGAGAACTCACGTTATGGCCCTCGGCCAAGGGCTTACAATCTGGGCAGTTGCAGCGCTCCTAGGAGATTTAGGCCACTTCATTACAGGGTGGCATCCTGATGCACGAGGATTCATTGATGCCCAAAGCTTTGCTTATGTAGGGACCGTAGTTTTCTGGGCTATCTCATTCGCCCAGCCCGAACGCAAAAGAGAACCGCTCTCTGTTGAGATGGAAGCTCGCCTTCATGCTCTACATGACCGGATTCAAATCGATCATCGTATACTGACATCTTCCCATAGGCCGGCTCCTAAATGATCTTGTCCATTGTGTTCAGCGCTTTCGCTGTGTTCTTAATCGTTGGCCTCTACAGGACCTACATGAAGGGTAGACGCTATACCCTCGACTCATGGACAGAGCTTTGCGCGCGCCTCCTCCCAGTCGATCAGTACGGTATCAACGCGCTCTCAGAGGAATACCTTCAGCCTTCTACCTCCAGACCGGCGCGGACCGAGGATGAGGTATGGGCACTCGTGGGAGGCGCTGACGGAGTTAAGACCATGCAGCAAAATGCTGGGGTGCTACTTGCCATGGCTTCTCGTGCACTGCAATGGACGCCTCCAGAACGGCAATTCATCTTCGAGCAAATGCAACGGGACAGCATAGCCTTCGAGAGAGCCCTGATTGGCCTCGCACTCGGAAGGACATCCGGCTATGGCAGAGACCGCGTCTCGGTCTATGTGCATGAGGCGGCAAACTCCTACTGCCTGATGCGCAAGCGGCTGTTTGCCTTGTATGAAACCTGTCACATCAGGTTCAACCCGGAGACGGGCTGTCTGGATCAGGATCATCAGGCTAGTTACCAAAGCGTATAGTCGCTTGGCACCGGCTCTTTGCTAGGCTTAAGACGCAGGTGAGCCCTCAAAACGAAAGCATAGAATGCAGTCGAATAAAACTATTTTTATTTGTCCGCGGTTCCTGACTGCCGTAGACAAGAAACTTCGGGAGCACATATCGAGACGGGGTGAGCTTGTGACACTTCTTGTCTTGATCCTGAAGACTGTAGACCTTAAGAACATCCCTCTGCTGGAAATGAGTTCCGATATGCAGGATCTTGCCGCAACGACTGTAAAGATCCCGCTATCTCTCCATGCAAAGCTGAAGCAGATCGCCGGACAACGCAAGAGCTCGATGAATGCACTCGTGAACAGCGCAGTCTGGGCCTACGAATCGCAGGATAAGCCCGCAGAAAAAGAGTAGGTACTTGCCTACGACGAAGCGACGAAGCGCTCCAACCGTAGATGAGGTTCGAGAGCCCCAAACAAGGGAAAACTCTGGAGCTATCGGCATTTAACCACATCCATCGAGAACGTCAAGACCTCACTTTCCTCATTATAAATATATAAATAGCACTGTACTTCTTGGGCAATCAGCTATATAAATAGCTGCAGTGGTTCAGGAGCAAGAGCAAGGCCCTCATTTCGACAAGGAGAGAAGGGCGATCTCTGCCCACAAAAATATATATATAGCTGAACCTCGAGACCTCTCAGTCTGGCACCACACCGGGTGCTCAACACTCACGGATATTTCACGACAAGGAGAAAGCAATGCACGTTCGCCTTCAAGCCAAGCTCTCAAAACACAACATAGTTAAGGTCGCCGGTAAAGCCGTCCGTACCTTCGGCCCTGGAATCTTTGTGCTGGCTATCGCGACTGCTGCGCACGCGCAGGGAACAGTCGATCTCTCTGGTGTCACAACGGCCATGTCATCGGTTGAGAAGACGGCCATGCTGGGCGGCGCCATTGCTGTCATTATTGGCATCGTCTTCGGCGTGTTCCAGTTCATGGGCCGCAATATCGCTGGCGGCTTTATGGCCATCGGCGGCGGCTTGTTCGCCGGCATCGTCATCGGATTCGCTCCCCAGTGGGTCGCTTCGCTGACCGGGCAGAGTGTCTCCATGATTCTCATCCACGCGGCTCGAGTGGCCGCTTAACCCCATGCAAACAACCAGGCGAGGAGAACCATTGCCGGTCAATCAGGCGCTCAACAAACCCCGCGAGAAGCTGGGGCTGAGCCTACCCATCTGGATGGGTGTCGTGATTGTCTCGATCCTGATTCTCCTCCTCCGGTTCTACCTGCTCTCGCTCCTTACCTTCGTCTTCGTCAGCACCGCTTGCTGGCTGATCGTTCGCAAACACCCCAGGATGTTCGAGCTCTGGGCACTCAGCTTTCTTCAGAAGAGCTACTATGACCCTCGCAAACGCTAACAAGTGGTTCACCGACGCGAAGGCCGCGTGCAGCATCGTGCCGATCACGCGCTTCGTCGGGCCGCATATCTTCGCGACCAAAGGTGGAGCCTACGGCTGCGTCTTCTCCCTGCCGGGCGTCGATGAGGAAGGGCTCACCGACCAGGAGCTGGAGGCCAGGGTCCGCGCAGTCGAAGGCGGACTCCGCGGGTTACCGGAAGGCTCCTGCCTCTACCAGTACATGCGGATTACGGCCGGCTTCGAGGTCCCCCGCAAGGCGAAGTACCCCGATGCCGTCACCCAGTCGTTCGTCGATGACCGGCTTTCGTACCTGGACAAGACGGCTGCGTTCCGCCGTGTTGACCTGCATTGGTGCCTGACCTTCGAGTCAAAGCTGGTCAACCCATTTGAGGCCAGGCCAAAGGACCATGCGCAGGAGAACGCGCGGCTCCTGGCCGATCTGCAAAAGGCGGCCATGATCCTTGAGGCGCATCTCGGCTCCGCTGTCGGGCTCAGGCTGCTGGCCAAGGAGCAGGCGTTTCAGTTCTTCGCAGAACTGTTCAACCTTGAAGAGTGGGCAGGGAAGACCAGGATGCTCGCCGATACAGGGGTGGACCAGCAGATCGCGAGCAGTGCCGTCTCCTGGCAGAGTGACCACCTGCGCGTAGGCAAGCGCTATGTGCAGATGTTCTCGATGACCGGCACGCCGGTCACCTCGCAGCCGTGTTTGTTTTCCGGCTTCACCCATCTCGAATGCGACAGCGTGCTGTGCTCGACGTGGCGGCCGAAATCCGCCGCCTCGGTCCGCAAAGAGATCGGCGCGCAGGAGAAGTTTATCGACTTCTTCAAGGTAGGCATCTTTCAGCGGGTCATGGCCGGCAAGAACTTCGCTGCGCTCGAAGGCGGAGCCGGCGCAAAGGCTGCTTCTTCCGGCGTCGACGACCTCGGCCTGGTCATCCAGGAGCTGGACAAGAAAGGTCAGGGAGAGTTCTCACTCCGGCTGCTGCTTTCCGCGAGGACCGCAGACGAGCTCCGCAACAATGCTCCCGTCGTGCACCGCATCTTCGTCGATGCCCAGGCCAGCGTGTTGGAAGAGACGCTTGGCAACCTGTCCGCCTTTTATGCCATGTTTCCCGGCAACAACCGGTTCAACGTCTTTCCGCTCTGGCTCGGTGAAGATCACCACGCCCGGCTGTCCTCGGTCTTTGCGCCGCACATCGGCCATCCCGAATCCGAGGACCTCGACAACGAGTACCTCAACGTATTCGAGACCCGGCAAGGAACCCCCTTCTTTCAGGATGCTTACGTGAACGGGGTGCGCGTGCAGCTCATCCTGGGACCAACCGGGACCGGTAAATCCGTGCATGCGAATCAAATGCTCGCGCTCGAGCGCAAGTACGGCGGGTTTACCTACATCTTCGACATCGGCAACAGCTACGAAAGCATGGTCGAGCTGTACGGCGGCAAGGTCGATCGCATCGGCCTCGACGGGCCACGGGTGAACCCGTTCGCGCTTGAGCCTACCGAGAAGAATATCAAGTTCCTCTACAACTTCGTGAAGCTGCTGCTCACCAACGGCGGCGCCACGCTGAGCCCGGAAGACGAGGATGTGGTCTTCAAAGAGGTTCAGGGGATGTATCACCTGGACGCCAAAAATCGCAGACTCGGCAATCTGCTCCTGCCGAAGCACCTGAGCCGGTATCTGGCCAAGTGGATCGGCAACGGGGTGTACAACGCGATCTTCGATAACGTCGAGGATTCGCTGAGCCTCTCGCGCATCCAGTGCTGGGACTTCGCCGGTGTCGCCAAGCAATATCAGGACCTGATCGAGCCGCTGATGGTGTGGCTGCTGCGCCGCATCGATGATGTGCTCTACGACCCCAAGAACCTAGGCGTGCCGAAGCATGTCGTGATCGAGGAGATTTTCTCGAACATGAAGAACAGGCAGCTGCTCGAAGGCGCCCTCGCCAGTATCAAGACCGTGCGCAAGAACCTGGGCGGGGTGACCATGATCGGGCAATCGGCCAACGATCTCGGCGAGAATGCGGACTCGATTGTGAACTCCTGTACTTCGTTTCTGCTGTTGCCAGATGCAACCTTCAATCGAGCCTTCTACGGCGAGCTGTTCAAGATGACCGCCAGCAGCTCAACCTGTACGAGAGCCTGCGGCCACGCGAAGCGCTCTACATGCGCCGGGACGGTCTGACCAAGGTCGTTATCCTCAATCTCGATCCGCGCAGCTACGCGATCTTTTCGACCAGGCCGAAGGACAAGGCTCGCCGCAGCCGGCTGATCGAGAGGTGGGGCCTCAAAGAGGGAATTACGCGTTTTGTGGCCGGGGAAGACGCGCACGCACTTTCCTGAGATCGAAGCTTTGCTCCTATCCATGCTCAGCGCGTTCCACGTGCCGGGCGCTGTCAAATCACTCTGTCTGCCGCCGGGAGAGCTCTCTATGAAGACACCTTTGCTGCTGGCCGCAAGCGCTGTGCTTGCCATCCACGCCTACGCCGCGCCCGCGCCTCTCGCGCAGGTGCAGCCCAACCCTCCACGCACGATCGAGATCAGCGCCGCCGTTGCGCCCCCCGTGATCCTGACCAGTCTCAACGAGTCAACACTGCTCGAATTGCCTGCGGAAGAGAAGGTGGCGACGGTGTTCGGCGGCAACACCGACGACTGGCTCTTCAATGCCGGGCATGTGGCCAGCCGCTTCATCAGCGTGAAGCCGAAAGCCACGGCCGTACACAGCAGCACCAACGTGCACATCATCTCCGACCACGGCAACGACTACACGCTGGAGCTGAAGGAAGTATCGGGCGAGCCGGAAGCGCACTTCGATTCGACCGTGTTTCTTGTACCCGCCGACAAGGAAGCCCAGAAGAAGATGGCCGAGGCCCCGGTCTTTGTCCCGGTTGCAGAGGTGAAGGAAAAGGAAGACCGGCTGGAGAAGGAAGTCGCCGACGCGAAGGCCGCAGCCGACGCCGAAAGGAAGACGGCAGCGGAGGAACGCGAGAAGTACCGCAGCACCTACCCGAGCCAGCTGCATTTTGACTACACGTGGGACCAGGGCAAGGCCAGGGCGCTCGGCGTCAAGCAGATCTGGCATGACGACAAGTTCACCTACATAGAGGGCAAGTTCGAAGAGCCGCCCGTGGTCTATGAGCTCAAGGACAAGAAGGGCTCGCTGATCAACTTCGATTTCGCGAACGGACTCTATACCGTGCCCAAGCTGCTGGAGACCGGCTATCTCGCGATCGGCAAGGCCAGGGTCGACTTCCATCGGGACGAGGCGAATTGATGACCCGCGCCGTGTCCCTGCTTCACGAACTGATGCTCGTGTTGCTGATGATCCTCGATTGTGTACTCGCCTCAAAGCTGATCCCGCTGCTTTTTGCCGTGGGAGGGAAAAGGAAGGTTCTCCATGGCTAACCATGACAATCCCATCGATCCCGTCACGGTCTCGCAGCAGCCGGCCGCCAAGCCGCCCATCGGGAGGACGATGCCCATTGTCCTGGTCCTCACTGGGGCGGTGATCCTCATCGGGGCATCGACGGCCTACAACGCGATGAGCGGTCACAGGAAGGACCCACCGAAGAGCACGCTACCAGCGCGTCCGTCGACGGCGAATCCGCAGCAGATCAAAGGGTTCGAAAGGACCCAGGCTGACATAACCAAGACCGATGCGCAGAACCTCGAAATGCAGAAGACCATCGCCGCCCTGCGAGCGGCGGATGCGGGAATTCCGGCAGCGGAGAGCGATCCATCGATGCCCATGACGCCCGCCCAGAGCGCCGCGATTTACGGCGGCAGCCCCAACGCTCCCGCACAAACCTCGGGATTAGCAGAGGCCAGGGCGGAAGCCAAGCAAAAGGCCGCCGCACGAGCGAAACAACGCGAGGACGCGCTCAACAGCGGCACCTTGGCCATTGACTTCTCGCAGACCGAAGAGAAGCCGGCCGGTAAGCCGGATGCAGCGGAACCCGCCCGGGAGGTTGCATTAACCGGACCTCCGGGTATGCCGCAGCCGCCGAAAGATGAGGCGACGAGCGACGCGCCGGCCGCCACGCACGACATGCGGGAGAAACAAGACCCACTTGCTGCGTATGACTTCGACGCGTACGGCGGGAAGCTCTACCGCGTTTTTGAAGGCACGGTGCTCGAAGGGGTGGTGACCAACCACATCGACGGTAGCATGGCCAGCCCGATTCTGATCATGCTCACAACCGACTACTACTCGCATGACCGGCAGCAACTGCTGCTTCCCCAGGGAACACGGCTGATCGGCGAAGTCGGCTCGGTCGGCAACCAGCAGCAGCACAAGCTCATGGTGGTTTTTCATCGCGCTGTCTGCCCGGACGGCTTCTCGATCGACCTCGACAAGTACCCAGGCCTCGACCCTCTGGGAACGACCGGGCTTGCCACCAAAGTGGACCACGGCTACCTGATGGCGTTTGGCGCTGCTGCCGCAGTCGGAGGACTGGGAGGACTCGCACAGATCGGCAACAGCGGAAGCGCCCTGACAACAAGCAGCCAATTGCGCAACGGACTCTCGTCGCAAACCAGCGCCGAGGGCGAACAGATTCTCGATCACTTCCTCAACCGGCTGCCCATCATCACGCTCAAGGAAGGCTCGCGAGCGCGTGTGTATATCAACCGGGACATCCTCATTCCCTCCTACGCAGAACACCGCGTCAACCCCACACTGTAGGAGCTCTTCCATGCAGATACGAATGACAGGACGGTGGCTGGTTTCCACAAGCGCCGTCATCATGCTCGCCCATGCCGTGCCAGGCCACGCTCAATTCGGTGGCGTGGTCTATGACCCGACCGCGTCTTATCACGCCATCACCTCGATCTACAACGAGAACAAGCAGATCATTCAGGGTGAGCAGACCAACCTCACTCTCGGCAAACAGTTGCTTAACGATCTCCAGATGGCTGCGACCGATCTGAAGACCTACAGCACGCTGATGAGCACTTACAACACGATGCTCAGCAACCTGCAGCACTTCAGCTCGAAGTCGATCTGGAGGACCGCAGAGAACGCGTTGATGGCTTCGCAGGTCAACAATGGGTTCGGCGAAACCAGCGGGTTGCAGGCGACGTTGAACGGGACAGCAAGTTCGGCTCCGCTCGCGTGGCGGATCATGAGCCTGGCTGTGGCGGGTACGTCGTCGAACTTCTGGGCAGGTCAGGCGGTCGGCGCGAGCGACAGGCTGGCCGCGCTGGCAGGTATAGAAGCGCTGGATGCCGTATCGACCCAGTGCCTCGGTGCTGTGGGGACATACAACGCGGGCAGAACGAATGGTCTGGCAGCCAACACCGCTCTCCAAACCTCGCAGTACGACACGTCGAGCTTCACCAACAGTGAGCTCGAACAGCTGAACCTGATCAACGTATCGAACGGCCAGCACATGCACGAGTCGCAAGGCCAGGGTCAACTCCAGGCGTGCATGGCAGCGCAGGCTGCCGCGTCCAATCTCGCCACTCGCAACGCCGCTTCGCAGACCATCAACGATGCGGCCTACAAGCAATCGCAGCAGGCCGCCAATCCTACCTACGCCGGGAACGAATCCGGCACCTGGACTACCTATTTCTAAAAGGTGAACGCATGCTGAACGCAGTCAACACAAAGATTCTGGTACTGATTCTCGCGGCGCTGGCAGCACTCGGCGCCGTGCTTTTCAAGATCGAACAGCATACCGCCGAGCAGGCTGCCATCGCACGGCAGCAACAAGCACAGCAGGAACAAATCAGGAAAGACGATGAAGCCTTCCGCAAGGACGTAGAGGCCAGAAAGAAGAAGAGCCATGCCTTTGCCGGGAATGAATCGAGTACCTGGCAACGCTCCAATCCTTAACCGACTGAGATCCGAAGGGACCCCCATGCACTTGATGCCTATCTCACCGGCAATGATCGCGCTGGCTACGCCGGGCAGCATCGACTGGCTCAAGCAGTTCACCGACAACATCACGACACTGACGCTCCAGAATGGAGACGCCCTGTCGCAGTTCGGCATGATCCTGCTGACCTTTATTACGACGATGATCCTGATCGGGATCGCGGTACGGATGACGTCGTGGTCGGTGCACATCGGAGGGCATCACCGTACCGTGAGCCTCGACGATCTGAGGACGTTCCTGTTCCGCTTTCTGTTCTGCCTGGTGGTCGAACACTACTGGGTCACGAACCTTCCCGGGGCAAGCTTCGGGTTCAACCGCATGTTCGCCTACATGGCGGGAGTCATTGCTCAGCTGCTCGATCAGAACTCACTCAATTCGCTGACGCAACTGCTCAACACCGCAGGCCAGAACACTCCGATGCCCACCATCCTCGCTCCCGCCGAGACCATCTGCTACTGGGTGATCGAAGGATTTCTCGGTGTCGCTTCCGGAGTTCTGTTCCTGCTCAACTGCAGCGCATTTATCTTTTACGCCGTCACCGCGCTCTTCGGTCCGCTGCTTATCCCGCTTTACATGACGGAGACCTTTCGTGGCAAGTTCATCCACTTCCTCGAGGTCCTCGCGAGTTTCGCGATGATCCGCGCGGTTGCAGCCGCATTCATCTTTGTGTGGGCGGGGTTCCTGTCCACGTTCATCAACCAGACGTTTGCAGGGGACTACAGCATCGCGAACTGGATCGCCAACTTCATACCGTTCCTCACCGTGTTTGTCGCTTTCATCCTCAATATGTTGCTCGTTCCAACACTGACGCAAGCCATCTTCGGCGGCGGTTCTTCCCAGGTAGAGAAGGCGGGCAAAACGATGCTCAGCCTGGTATCCGGAGCCAAAGGTTAATCGAGGAGACCTATCCCAATGCACATCTGCACGAACGACGATGCTCTGTACCGCATCTTTTATCCCTTTCGCAAACTGTTCCGCATCCTCGCCATCGTAGGGCTGGCGTGGGCAGTGATCGGATCGGCCTTCCACACCAACAAGACCTATCACTCTCTCCAGTCGAGGCCACAGCATGTCTACGCTCGCAGCACAGCCCGGAACTAACGCCCTCACCGCCAAGCAGCGTGTACAGCAGGACGAGATCGCGAACGAGGTCTATGCCGCGCACTATAGCGAGCGCAGGCTCGCACGCATCTCGATTGGCGTACTCGCGGGAATCTCGCTGCTGCTCACCGGTGCGGTCGTCCACGTTGCCAGCCGCCCGGCAGTGAACCGCTACATCCGCATCGACGAGGCCGGCAGAGCACAGGCCATCGAGTACAGCGATCTGAACTACAGCCCGCGTGAAGGCGAGATACGCACCTATCTCACCGACTGGGCCAACTACCGGTACACCGTCAACCGCGAGACCATCGTCAAGAAGTACCCGATGAACTATTACTTCCTGTCCGCGCCGCTTGCCTCGCAGCTCATCGCGGAAGACAACAACAATCACCTGATGTCGCAGGTGCTCGCGAACCAGGTTGAGCAGAGCGACGTGCAGGTGAACAACGTCACCATCACGTCGATGACGCAGGAGCGCATCGCAAACGCGCTTGTCTCGCGCGGGACAGCCCTGATGACGTTCGACAGGATCTACGCGCCGCGCAACTCGCGGGAGCCGAGGACAGAGCACTGGATGTCTTCCATCACCTACTACCTCAACCCTGCGCAGGTGAGCCAGCAATCGCGTACCAACCCGCAGTACGAAACGATCAACCCTCTCGGTCTCACCATCACCGAGTTCCATGAGAACCGCGTCTCGGTCGACGCGACGCCCGACGGTGTTCCGCAACCAGCGAGGGCGGCGCGATGAACGGCCAGATGAACGGACAGATGCAGGACGTGGGCTGGGAGAAGGTTCTTCCATTCTTCGAAGAAGAGCTTCGTGCGTTGATCCTCGACACGACGATCAGCGACCTGATGATCAATGGCGTCACCGGGGTCTATGCCGATCGCGGCGGCGTGGTCGAGCACATACCACTCGCGAACACCTACAGCGTCGAGCGGCTTGAAGCGGCGATCCAGCGCGTAGCTCGTTTGCTCGGCCAGGACCTCACCACACAGAACCCGATTCTCAACACGCGCATGCCCGACGGTTCGCGCGTCGCCGTGGTGGGCGCGCCGGCATCGATCCATGGACCGACGCTCACGATCCGGAAATTCAACAGCTGGTACACCTCCGATCAGTTGATCGAGGCGGGGAGCTTGCCCTTAGCTGTACGCGACCGGGTCGTGAGTATGATTGCCGCGAAGAAGAACGGCATCATCGCAGGCGGAACCGGCTCAGGCAAGACAACGCTGATGCGGGCGCTGCTCGACCACGTGCCCGAGACAGATCGCCTCATCGTGATCGAACAGGTCGCCGAGTTGAAGATCAAGCAGCCGAACGCGGTGCGCTGGGAAGCGGTCGATGCGATTCCAGGCCAGGTTGCCATCACCCCGCGTGAGCTGCTCGCTGCCTCGCTCCGTCACCGGCCTGACCGGATCATCTTCGGCGAGATACGCGATGAGTGCGCGTACGACCTCCTGCAGGCGATGAACACCGGACACGGTGGCACACTCTCGACCCTGCATGCAAGCTCGGCGATCGATGCGTTAAGCCGCCTTGCCAATCTGGCTCTGAGCGCGCACTCGAATTTAGGGCAGAGCTTCATCCGGTCCGAGACAGCGACGGCGATCCACTTCGTGCTGCATTGCGAACGTACTCACACCGGCAAGCGTTCTGTGCGCGAGCTGCTCTCCGTCGACGGCTACGACTACAGCACGCAGTCGTTCGAAACGACCACGCTCTATCGTGCACCGCACGCGTAATGACGGAACGACGGGGCCTGGCATGACTTACGAAGAAGTGTTGGACGGAGCGGAAGTCAGCCGTTACGAAGTGGAGCAGGAGATTCGCAGGCATCACGCTGATCCTCTCTTGTTCTTTGCCGAGATGGGGGAATACGAGATGTACGCCGCCATCGAGGTTCTGGAATGGCTCGGGTATTAACTCGAAGCCGTTCACACAACAATGAAAGACCGGCACGCAACAATCAGAGACCAAAAGGAAAATACCTATGGCATGGGCGCGAAGCAACACGAAGCTGGTTTCAGAAGGAATGCCAGGACGGATTCACGAGAAGGTCATGGAGTTGATCACGCAGAAGAAGAACGGAATCATCAGCGGCGATGAAGGCTCAGGCAAAGGCAACCTGCTGATCGCGCTCGTTACAGAGATTGCAGAGCAGCAACGCGTGCTTGTGATCGACTCGCCGGTCCAGATCAGAGGCCGGCACGCGAATATCGTCACGCTTCCAGAGACAGCCAGAGTGCGCGGCGTGCATCCACCGGAAGCAGTCCTGGCCGCTGCACTCGACCACGATCCGGACCACACCGTGGCTGGCTACATCCGCAACGAGCGCGATTACCGATTGCTACGAGCACTCAATGAGCAGCATGGTGGCACGCTCTCGACCATGCATGCGACATCGCCAACCGAGGCACTCGACCAGTTGCGGCAGATTGCGGCAAGTGCCGAACCGGCGACGCATCCCGAGTGTCTCGGGGCCGAGATCGCAAGCGACATCGACTTCGTTCTGCACTGCGAACACGACCACGCCGGCCGCAAGCGAGTGGCGTCGCTGCTCGCTGTCACGGGCTACAACCGAGTACACAACGAGTTCGAGACAGTAGAGCTCTATAGCGCGCCCAACACTCACGCAGCCTAACCAGAGAGAGGATCACCCATGTCACTGCTCAACATCAGAGCGTCGAAGAAGATCACCATCACGTGCACGCTGGAACAGTCAACCGCACTGCAGGTTGACCAGTACGCAGCATTTCTCAACGTCGGAGCCGACGATGTCGTGAACTCGGCGCTCGAGTATGTGTTTAGCAAGGATTCAAAGTTCCAGCAATTCCGCGAAGAGAACAAGCATGCGCAGGCGCCGATGGCGCTACGCGTGAAGAAGCCTGCTGCTGCATCGGCCAGCGCAAAGACAGATGGCAAGCATGACGCGAGCGATGCTGTGAAGATCTCGCCGCCCGTCACACAGTAACGCTTGGCGCGATGCTTCTACGATCTAGAACCTTGCACGTCCCATGCACGTCGCAGAACAAACCCTGTAAGGCAAAGTGCGAATGTGCTGCGCACAAGAGAAAGTTGACACTCCACCCCTTACAGGGTTGCGTTTGAGCCGAAAAAGGTTCCATTTGGCACCTTGTTCAAAACATGGGATTTACGGACCGGTTGGTTCCAGGTGGAACCATTCCGGTTCCATTTGGAACCGGCGGCATTTTGGAGGAGAAGATGACGGACACGTTGGGCATTGCTGAGCGCCTCACACCAATGAGGGGCCGGGATGCACGGGGCCAGAGCCTGGCGACTCGCTTTACGAGAACCGAGGAAAGCCTGCTGGCGCAAGCGGCAAGAGCCAGTGGAATGACGCTTCGCGAATGGTCGCGGGAGGTGCTGCTGCGCGAGGCACGCCGCCCGAAGAACGATCCGGTGTTTACCGAGGTCGTAGGGACTCGGATGCTGCTGAACGAGATATTGCGAGTGCTGGCCTGCGGGCACGCGATGGATGAGAAGAGCTTCGACGAGGTGATGGATGAGGTGCGCGTGACCAAGCACGAGACCGCGCGCCAGGTGATGGAGTTGTACACGATGCCGAACGAGACAGGAAGCTAGCCATGGCACAGCAACAGTGGGGACGCAATGAGAAGATTCTCTGGCCGCCGCAGGTTCCGGTCTACACCATCGGGGCGATGGTGCTCTCGCTGCCAGTCGCGATTATTTTGTTGGTCAGTCTTTACATGGGCAAGCCGCTCCTTGAGCGCTCCTCGACGATGGTTTACCTGAAGTCGGCAGTAGGCAGTTTGTACAACGGCCACGGCAAGTACCGGCTGATGTATTTGAGCGGCGGCAAGCACGTGGCACGCCCGGCGCAGTCGGCAGATATTCTGCCAGACTCCGGCGACAGGCCCGATGGTGAGCATGGAGTGGTCCTTCTTTCGCCGGCGGCCGCCGCGCAAGGATACACGACCTTCGGCCGCGGCCCGGTGCTCAAGTACGAGGATCTCCGGCTCCACAACTGGCTTCAAGCCGCTGTCTTCGGCGGTCACAGCCTACTCGGCTGCTACTGGCTGGCGCTTGCAGAGTGGAGCGCGATCGTCCTACTGATGCTCGGGTTCGCATTTTATTTCGACTTCAAACGGAGCGCGGTGCTCAAGTACGGGCGGCTTCTGCGTGGGCCGGTGATGCTTGAACCGAAGGCATTTAACCGAAGACTGAAGAGCGAAGGCATCGGCGTGCAGACGACGAGGAAGGGGACCATGCTCCGCCTGCCGCTCAGCTCGGAGGCCAAGCACATGCAGATTATGGGCGACACCGGCTCAGGCAAGTCGCAATTGCTGATGCAGCTGCTCGACCAGATCGAGGAGCGGGGCGAGACAGCCATCGTCTACGACTCGGCCGGCGAGTTTACCCAGCGCTACTACCGCGCGGAGCGGGGCGACATCATCCTGAACCCGATGGATGCGCGGTGCCCTTACTGGGACCCATCGAGCGAGCTGCGCACCCCGGCCGAGGCGCAGACCATCGCCGTCTCGCTCTATCAGCCGCCCGACGACAAGCAGGACGACTTCTTTGCCAGGACGCCGCAGAAGATCTTCGCGCACCTGTTGAAGTACCGTCCGACTCCGCAACAGCTGATCGAGTGGATGTCGAACGAAGACGAGATCGATAAGCGGCTGGCGAACACGCCGCTCGCTGCCGTAATTCAAAAGACCTCGCCCGATCAACGCAACGGCGTGCTCGGCTCGCTCGCGATGATTGCCGACAGTCTGCGGCTGCTGCCGAGCAAAGAGCAGGCCGCAGAGCGCTTCAAGCCGGCACAGGATGCGAAAGAGGATGCGAAGGAGAAAGACACGCCGGAGTTGGCAGAAGCACGAGAGAAGAAGTCAGCGTGGAGTGCCACACAGTGGGCCGAGAAACGTACAGGATGGATCTTCTTCACGTCGACCGAAGCGGAGCAGGACTCCATCCGGCCGATCCAATCGCTGTGGATCGACCTGCTGGTGTTGCGCCTGCTTCCCTTGCCGAAGGAAGGACAGAAGCGAGCCTGGTTCGTGCTCGATGAGCTGGCCAGCCTGCAGCGGTTGCCGCAGTTGCACACGGCGCTGACCAAGGGCCGCAAGAGCAACAACCCGATCATCTTCGGCTACCAGGGCAAGGCGCAGCTCGAGGTGTTGTACGGCCACCTTGCGGAGGTCATGCTCTCGCAGCCGGCGACCAAGATCATCCTCAAGACCGCGGAACCGGAGGCGGCGAAGTGGGCCTCCGAGTTGATAGGCGAGATCGAGATCGAACGTGTACGGGAGACGGTGGCGGACGGAAAGAGGGCAGGGAAGAGCTTCGCCATGGACCGGCAGATCGAGCCGCTGGTGATGCGATCGGAGATTCAGGGTCTCAACGATCTGCACGCTTTTCTCAAGCTGGGAAATTACGTGACGCGCTTTTCCTTTCCGTACATCGAGCGGAAAGAGATCGCGGAAGGTTTGGTCAAACGCGGAGCAGCCGACGAACACATGTGGCTGGAGATCACAGAGCCCGAGACCGCGGCCGGGACAGCGCCGGCGACCGAGACGGGGACAGCAGCAGGCCCAGGCACAGGCATGGAGCCAGGCAGGACAGCCCCAGCGCACACAGTGCAGCAGGCAGAGAAGCCCGAGAGTTCCCTGAAGCTGGCGATCGTTCCCCATGGAGCTGAGAAAGCCGAGGCTCCGCTGCCGAGGCCCTCCCTCTTCGGCCGCCGGTCTCCCCGGAAGCCCACCCAGACCCCGAACTGGTAAGCCACCAGAGGAGAGACGGTGATCAACATATCCCCAGCCGTGAACGCCCAGAAGCTCCAGGGCTACCACAAGCTGTTCACGAGCGAGCTCCAGAACTACTACAAGCAGGGCAATGCCGTGCAGGGCGAGTGGCAGGGCGAACTGGCGGCGAAATACGGGCTTGCCGGGCCGGTAGGCGCCACCGAGTTCGCGCGCCTCTCGGAAGGTCAGCATCCAGTTACGGAAGAGCAGCTGGTACAGCACCGGACCCCGCAGCAGCAGGTTGCTGTGGACGGCACGGTGACCAAGGCCGTCGCGCATCGAGCCGGGTGGGACGGGCAGATCGCGCCGCCGAAGTCTGTCTCTCTGACCGCATTGGTAGGGGGCGACCACCGGGTGCGGGAGGCGCACGACCAGGCCGTGACCGCCGCGCTCACAGAGCTCGAGCGGTACACGCAGGCGCGAATCGGCGGCAACCACGCTGCCGAAACGACCGGCAAATTTATCGCGGCCAAGTTCGTGCATGACACAGCGCGGCCCGTCGATGGCTACGCCGCACCGCAACTCCACACCCACGTGATTCTGTTCAACGTCACCGAGCGAGCCGATGGATCGACGCGAGCCTTGCAGCCGCAGAGCCTTTTCGATACGCAGAACTTCGTGACAGCGGTCTACCAGTCAGCGCTCACCCATCAGCTGCGCAACCTCGGCTACGAGCTCGAAGAAGGCAGGAGCGGCGCGCCTGAGATTAAGGGCTATTCGCCGGCGTACCTCCATGCGTCGAGCCTGCGCTCGCAGCAGATCAGGGAGCGTCTTCAGGAGCTGGGGCTCAGCGGGCCTTCGGCTGCTCAGTTCGCCGCCTACGCGACGCGCAGCAGCAAGCAGGAGTTATCCGCGCAGGAGGTGCTGGAGGCTCATAGGAAACTGGCCGCAGACTTCGGCAATCAGCCTGCCCGGGTCGTGGCCGAGGCACGCCAGCGGGCGTTGACTCAGCAAAGAGCGCCCGACTATGCGATCGAGGCGCGGCAGGCAATCAACTATGCGCGGGCTCATGCGTTCGAGCGCGAGGCGGTGATCGACCAACGCGGCATCCTGCGCGATGCGCTGCGGCGGGGCATGGGCGAGACCACCTACACCCACATCAAGGCCGAGTTCGACAGGGGGAGGGAGAACGGAGAGTTTCTTCCGCGTCAGGGCAAAAAGCACGACACCGGGGTTCGCTTCACCACGCCCGAAACCATCGCTGCCGAGCGTGCCAACATCGCCCACGTTCTCAGAGGACAGAACGCCGCGCAGCCCATCATGACCGAGACCCAGGCGCAGGCCCAGGCAGCGACTCGCAGCTTTCTCAATCCAGCCCAGCGCCGTGTCATCGAGGAAGTGCTCACATCGTCCGACCGCATTCACGGCTTGCAAGGCCTGGCCGGAACCGGCAAGACAACCGTACTTTCGAGTATTCGCGAGGGAGCCGAGCGTCACGGCTACAAGGTCGAAGGATTCGCGCCCAGCTCAAAAGCTGCCAGCCAACTACGGGAAGCCGGGATCGAAGCGGCCACGCTGCAAAGCTTTCTGGTGCGTGGTGGCGCGGCGGCCTCTGCCAGCCCACATCTCTATATGCTCGACGAGTCGAGCCTGGCCAGTACTCAGCAGATGAAGCAGTTTCTCGACAAGCTGAAGCCGCAGGATCGCGTCCTCGTGATCGGCGATACGCGGCAGCATCAGGGCGTGGACGCGGGCAAGCCGTTCGAGCAGATGCAGCAGGCCGGGATGCGTACCTCGCGCCTCGACACGATCATGCGGCAGAAGGACCCCGAGCTACTCAAGGCAGTCGAGCAGCTTGCCAGGGGCAACGTCCTCGAAGGCATAACGCTCCTCGGTCAACAAGGCCGGATCACCGAGGTAGTTGACGCGAAAGAACGAATCGCCACCATCGCACGAGACTACGTCGCACAGCCTGCTAACACGCTCATCGTTTCGCCCGACAACCGCAGCCGGCAGCTCATCAACGAGGAAGTGCGGCGAGGGCTCATCGGGACCGGAGCTATCGCCGAGGACAGCCAGCGCTTCAGCACCCTTGCCCATCGCTCCGATATGACCGGCGCGGAACGCGCGTGGGCGGCGCGGTACCATCCAGGCGACATTGTTCAGTTCACCAAAGGCAGCAAAGCCCACGGACTAATGAAGGATAGCTATGCTGTGGTCCTGTCCGTCGACGCGCGCGCGAACACCGTGACGGTGCAGCGAGACGACGGCCAGAGCGTGACCTACGACCCGAAGCGGCTTCGCGGTGTGAACGTCTATGTCGAGCAGCAGCGAGACGTGGGTACCGGCGACCGCATCCAGTTCACCGCTGCGGACAAGCAGTTGGGTGTCGCGAACCGCGATCTCGGCACCGTCACCAGGCTCGACTCTGGCCGGATCACCGTCGCGCTCGACGGCAGGACGCCCCGCGCGGTGACTTTCGATCCGGCCGCGATGCGGCACTTCGATCACGGCTATGCGGTCACTTCGCACAGCTCGCAGGGGTTGACCGAAGGCCGCGTGCTGGCCAACATCGATACGGACTCGGCCCGCTCGCTGATCAACTCCAGGCTGGCCTACGTGGCCATCTCCCGCGCCTCCCATGACGCGCGCATTTACACCAACAACGCCG
>Ga0116226_10001319_pt1 | contig 21382 bp, 13 predicted proteins | sample S1TSphfallax_FD_89692 | JGI IMG/M metagenome (GOLD analysis project Ga0116226, IMG submission 89692) | Host-associated microbial communities from peat moss isolated from Minnesota, USA - S1T2_Fa - Sphagnum fallax MG | ecosystem: Host-associated > Plants > Peat moss > Unclassified | place: USA... | reverse complement strand
CGCCTATGTCAGTCGCGCCGCCGAGGCGATGACCCAAGAATCCCTGCTATCGCTGCTGCAGCAATGCCTCGCGAACAATGAGGCCAGCGGCGTCACCGGCATGTTGCTCTACGGTAACGATACCTTCCTCCAGGTGCTCGAAGGGGAGGAATTGATCCTGGACACCGTGATCGAGAAAATTCAGAAGGACCCGCGCCACTCCAAGATCCACTTCTTGTACCGCAAACCCCTGGAGCGTCGGCAATACACGGATTGGAGCATGGGTTTCAAACGTGTTTCCGCGCAAGGACTGAGCGCCGGCGACGGCGTGCCCTCCTTCGGGACGCAGGACTTCAACTTCGATTACCTGATCGAGCACGAAGCGGTCGTCGAGACCTTGGTGGAACACTTCCGGGTGCCGCATTGGGATCCGCTGATTCGCGAGCTCGATGCCAAAGATAAAGTCATCGAGTATCTAAAAAAGGCGCTGTCGCACACGCGCGGCTGCATCGAGATCGCGAGTTTCGTCCTGGAAAACGTCGCGGCGGCGAGCCGCAACGGGCATCTCGACGAGCAGCAGCTGCGCTTGTGCGAGTCGGCGCTGGATACGCTGCGCCGAGTTTGAGCCTATCGGGCGCCGGCTGTAGCCTCACGGGGCGCCCGCGCGATCGTTCGCCGAGCGTCCGGCTCGCGTGTCGCCAAATCTTCATATGGCCGACGCAGCTTGCTGTAAAACTAGTGCCATGAAACAAATTCTTGAACCTGCGCGTCCGGTCGACGTCATTCTCGAAACCGACGTTCTCGTGGTCGGCAGCGGTCCGGGCGGCTTGGCGGCGGCCTTGGCGGCGGCGCGCGCCGGTGCGCGTACGGCCTTGCTCGACCGCAACGGCTGCTTCGGCGGCAACATCACGCAGGTCGGCGTCGAGGGTTTCGCCTGGTACCGGCACGAAAAGACGATCGACTGCGAGGGCATCGGCATCGAATTCGAGGAGCGCGCCAAGGTCATGGGCGCGGCGATGCCCGAGCCGCAATCCTTGAGTCATGCACTCGATGCCGAGATGTTCAAGTATGTCGCCGACGTGCTCGTCCTCGAGGCGGGAGTGCAACCGCTGTTGCACCGTCTTTGCGTCGCGCCGATCGTCGAGGGCGGCGTCATTCGTGGTGTCATAACGGAGAGCAAAGCCGGGCGGGAGGCCATCCTCGCGAAACGGGTCATCGATGCGACGGGCGATGCCGATGTCGCTGCCCGAGCCGGTGCCGTGGTACACAAGACGCCCACGGAAGAGATGATGGCGGCGTCCGTCATGTTCTCGATGACTGGCGTGAACAAACAGCGCTTCCTGGAACATATCAAAGCCGATCCGCAAACCTACAAGGACTGGACCGGCAACGGCGAGTGGGACATCACCACGACGGGCAAGGAAGACGCGCTGTTCTCGCCCTTTCTGCGCAAACCCTTCAAGCAGGCCGTGGCCTCGGGCTTGATTCCCGCGAGTTTGAGCACGATTGCAGGCACCTGGGGCACGGTCAGCGACCAGGGAGACCTGACGTATCTCAATCTCGTGCATCTACCAAACATCGACGGCACGAATCCCAACGATCTGACCCGCGGTGAAATGGAGGGCCGAAATCAGGCCATCCACGCGGTGGCGGCCTTGAAGCGATACATGCCGGGTTGCGATGCGGCGAAGTTGCGCAATTTCGGGATGACGCTCGGCATTCGGGACACGCGGAAAATCGATGCGCACTACAACTTGACCGCCAACGACGTCAAAGAGCAAGGCCGTTTCGACGATTCCATCGGCATCTTTCCCGAGTTCATCGATGGCTACGGAATACTGATCCTGCCCACGACCGGCCGTTATTTTCACGTGCCTTACCGGTCGCTCCTGCCGAAGGGGATCGGCAATTTACTCGTTGCCGGACGGTCGATCGGCGGCGACAAGACGTCGCACGCGGCGGTGCGCAACATGATGTGCTGCGCCGTGAGCGGGCAGGGTGCGGGCGTGGCCGCGGCCATCTCCTTGCGTGCCGATGAGCCTTTGGATCGATTGAACATCGCCGCCGTACAGCAGGAGCTGTTACGGCAGGGCGCGCGTATTCACTGACCGGGGGTGTCCGCCCGCTCGCTTTCAGTTGTAACCGAAACGCTCTGCGGATAGCCTCGCCGCCTGGCTAGCGACTGCTAGACTCAGTCGATGCTACAGCGCTGCCGAGTCTCATGGGTTCCCGCTTTGCTTGCAAATGCGGTGCTGCTTGCAACTGTAGTGCTGAGCGCGCCATGCGTTGCAGCCTCTTCGGAACTGTCGGGTTATGCCCCCTTGGTGCGACGCGTTGCCCCGAGCGTCGTGACCGTGCTCGTCGAAGAGGAGCGCAAAGGGGCGGGCGATCGCGCGGCGGAACGCGCTACCTCGCGCAATAACCCCGATGCGATCACCTCGGTGATTCGTCGCATGTTGTCCGGACTCGATGAGAATCCGGGTGGGGGTGGCGAGGAAGCGGGCTCCGCGCTCGGCTCGGGTTTCGTGATTCGCGCCGATGGCCTCATCGTGACCAATCGTCACGTGGTTGCGGGCGCCCACTCGGTGCGCGTGCGTCTGCCGAACGGTGAAGAAGTTCCGGCGAGGATCGTCGGTGCGGACGCGGTCACCGACATCGCCTTGCTGAGCGTGGCCACCGGCAATCTGCCCGCGCTGCGCCTGGGGTCTTCCGATTCGGTATCCGTCGGCGATGCGGTCATTGCGATCGGCAATCCCTTCGGACTTGGACAGACCGTGACCGCCGGCATCGTCTCGGCCCGTGCGCGCACGCTCGAGGACGATCCCTACATCGATTTCTTGCAGACCGATGCGGCGATCAATCGCGGCAATTCGGGAGGTCCTCTGCTCTCGATCGACGGTACGGTCGTGGGCGTGACTTCGATCATTTTCACGCCCAGCGGCGGGTCGGTGGGTCTCGGCTTCGCGATTCCGGCGGAGACGGTCGCGGCGGTCGTCGCCGAACTCGAGGCCCACGGTGCGGTCGAACGAGGGTATCTGGGAGTCTCCGCTCAGGAGCCGACCGCTGCGATCGCGACGGCGCTAGGCATGAAAGCGCCCACGGGCGCCTTGATCACGGCCGTCGAAATGCAAGGGCCCGCCGCCGGAGCTCTCGTGGTCGGCGACGTGCTGCTCGACATCGGCCAAGTGCCAGTGACGTTCAAGAATCTCAGCAAGATCACGGCGCGTCTGAAGCCCGATTCGCTGGTTCCCCTGACCGTGCGTCGAGACGGTGCGATGCAGACGGTCGCGCTCAAAATCGGCCGTCTGCCGCTGCCGCCCGATGATCCGGCCATGACCGGTGAGCGCGATACCTGGATCTTACCCTTGATGCTCGGTGTGTCTGGTACGACGGTCCAGATTCGCAGGGAGATCAAGGCGGTGGACGAAGGCGGCGGTCTCATCGTGACCCAGTTGCGTCCGTCCGGCCCCGGTGCCTTGGCGGGTCTTCGGGTCGGTGACTTGGTCACGCACCTCGGCTCGAAGCCGGTCCTCGATCCAACGGATTTACTGAACGTGCCCGCACCGACGCCGCAATCCCCGGTGCTGCTGCGTATCGTGCGCGACGGGTCGCCGGTGTACGTCGCGATCACGGGTGTTCCGCCCTTGCCGTGAGCGTGAGCGGGACGGAACGTTCGCCTTATATCGCTGAGTTCACCTTGCCCGGATTGAGCAGCTGCTCGCGCAGGCGCTTGCCTCGCCGTAGCAATCATTCTGTAGTGTTTCTGGCCTTACACTACCGGGTTTGAACCATAGGGCAATCGCGTCATGGCCCAGTCTCCCCAGGCCGGCTTGCCGCCGCCGCTCGCACCACTCCTCGCGACAGCGACCCAGCTGCTGGCGACGGGGCGGCCGGCCGATGCCATCGAGCCCTTGCGTGCCGCGGCAGAGCTCCAGCCGTCGAACGCCCTGATCCAGCACGACCTCGGTCTCGCCTGCCTCGAGGCCGGTCGGGTGCCAGAGGCCATCACGGCCTTGCAGACTGCGCTTGCCGCGAACCCGCGCTACGCGGACGCTTACTTTCGGCTCGGGATCGCCTGGGAACGGCTCGGCGACATGGGTCGCGCCATCTTCGCCTACGACCGCGCGACCGAGCTCGTTCCCTCGCTGACGGAGGCCTGGTTTCGCGCCGGTGCGCTGGTCTACACCCTGGGACATCGCGACGAGGCAATTGGCTGTTTCCGCCGTGCGGCAGCGACCGGACCCAAGACGCGCTTCGGCCGCTTGGGCAAGGCGCGCGCGCTTCTCTGTGCGGACCGGGATCGCGACGCGGAACGTGTATTGCGCCAGACGCTCGCGGTCGACCCGGACGACGCCATGGCGCAAGATCTTCTCGGCAACGTGCTGTCCGAGTCCGGCCGTTTCGACGAAGCCCGTGAGTGTTTCCAGCGGGCGGTCGCCTTGGCGCCGACGCTCGCGGGAAGCTACTACGACTTGGTGCGATGTCGTCCGGTCACGGCCGAGGATCGGGATCTCGTCGAGCGCATGGAAGCGGCGCTCGCGACGCCCGGGCTCGAGGTCGCGCAGCGCCTGCGGCTGCACCTCGCGCTCGGCAAGGCCGCTGACGATCTCGCCGACTACCAAAGGGCCATGCAACATTTCGATGCCGCCGACAGCGTGCGCCGCGGCTCGGTGTCCTTCGACTCGAACGCCTTTAGCGGTGAGATCGACCGACTGATCGAGCGCTGTACGCCGGAGTGGATCGCAGCAGCACCACATTACGGCAGTCGGGATGCGACACCGGTGCTGATCATCGGCATGCCGCGCTCCGGCACCACGCTGGTCGAGCAGATCGTTTCCAGTCATCCTGAGGTCAGTGGCGGCGGGGAGTTGAATTTCTGGAACGAGCGCGGTGCCGAGTGGCACCGCGCGACGGCGGCAGGGTCCGAGGCCGCGTTCGACGCGCAGGCCGGCGCCGACTACCTCGCCGTGCTGCGCGCGCTAGCCCCGCGGGCGGCGCGCGTGACCGACAAGATGCCGTTCAACTTCCTCTGGGCTGGGCTCGTTCATCGAATCTTTCCGCGTGCGACGATCATCCATTGCCGTCGCGCCGCGATCGACACGGCGATCTCGATTCATCAGACCCATTTTCATCCGACGCTCGCGTTTCCGACCGGCGGCGCCGAGCTGGTTGCCTATTTTCGCGACTACCGGCGCCTGACCGACCATTGGCGGCAGGTCTTGCCGGCCGACCGCTACATCGACTTGGATTACGAGATCCTGACGCAGTCCACGGAGCAATCGATCCGGCGGCTCATCGCGGCCTGCGGCTTGAGCTGGCACGACGCCTGCCTACACCCCGAGCGCAACCCGCGCGTCGTGAAGACGCCCAGCAAGTGGCAAACCCGGCAGCCGATCTACCGACTCTCGGTCGAACGCTGGCGGCGCTATGAACCCTACCTGGGACCCCTGGGTGAGCTGCTCCGCAGTGTGACGGAAAATTCTCATAACTGTCATCAAGCCGTTACGGTCTTTCCATAATCTTGCGTGTGCAGACGATTGCCTTCGCGAGGGACTAGGAAAGGTTCCGCGTCTTCCACCCGCCGGGTCGCCCGTCTTGCGCAGGATCCATGTTCCTACAATCTCTAGGGGATTCAATATGTCGCAGAAGAAAGCTCGACGAAAATCTCGATCCAGTGCAAGGTCCAACCCTCTGCGTCCGCTCGCCGGCCTGCTGGCGGCTGGCCTCACCGTCCCGGCATTCGCCGGACCGTCCGTAGAGTTTCCCACTTACGTTACCGGCCCGCAGCCCAACGGTTCCTTCGTCGTGAGCAGCGGCCAGGTCATCACGCCGGCCGGCACGCAGGTCGATCTCGGCATCCGGGTCCGCGCCAAGGCGATCGCGTTGAACCCCAAGGTCGCGACCCATACGGCCGCCGTGCTCACGCTCGGTGCGACGCAAGCCGTCGAAGTGTTCGACACCCGGAGCGGCGAGGTGCTGCAGAACTATTTGGTTTTGGGTCAGGATCCCAGCGGCAGCTTCAGCGGCATCAGCTATTCGCCCGACGGCAAGTACCTGATCTTCAGCCAGGACAGCAGCAACATCGCGCTTGCGAAGGTATCGACCGAGGGATTGCTGAGCGACTATGCGCAGATCAGCGTGCCGCCCAACAGTAGCTTCATCTCCTGTTTTCCGAACAGCCCGCTGGGTCCCTACGGCCGGCCGTGCGCCACGTTCTATACGCCGAGCACCTCATATCCCGGTGGCGTCGCGTTTTCGAAGGACGGCAAGAGCGCTTACGCGCTGTTGAACAACAACGATACGCTCGCGAAGATCGACCTGACGGCGCAGCCGCTGGCGCAAGGTAAGCAGATCCGTGTCGGCAATGCGCCGCACAGCATCGTGGTCAACGACACCGGCACCACGGCCTACGTGAGTAACGAGGGTGGCCGCGCTGCGACCTCCGCGGACTTTCAGATCTACTCCGCCGGAACGCCGATCGTCGCCGATCCGGTCGTGGGCGCCGCAATCACGGGTACCGTGTCGGTGGTCGATCTCGCGTCGATGAAGGTAACCCATACGATCTCCACCGGATTGCACCCGACGGGCTTGGCGTTCTGGGGAACGACGCTCCTGGTGACCAATACCTATAGCGACACGATTTCGCTGATCGACACGGCCACCAACGAGGTGAAGCGCACGATCGATCTCGCGCTGCCGGTCGGTATACCCGGCGCGGGTCCTGCCTACGGCGCCGCTCCAGACTCGATCGCCGTGGACGCGAAAAATGGCCTGGCCTACGTCGCGCTGTACAATGCCAACGCCGTCGGCGTCGTGGACCTGCATGCCGATGCGGCCAAGCCGGTCCTCGGCATGATCCCGGTCGCCTATGCGCCGAGTTCAGTAGTTCTCGACGAGGCCAACAAAGCCTTGATCGTGGCCAATGACAAGGGCATCGGCGCGCGCTATTCATTCGAAACCGACCATGGCGTCACCGGCTACAACACGCACCAGGACAACGGCACGGTCAGCATCGTACCCGTGCCGGACGATGCAGCCCTCCAGTCCATGACGGCCAAGGTCTACCAGAACAATCACTGGGACCTGGTGGCAAACATCAAGTCTGCCTCCGGCGGTAGTCCGAACACGCCGCCGGTCGCGGTTCCCGCGAAAATCGGCGATCCGTCCTCGATCCAGCACGTGTTCCTGATCATCCGCGAAAATCGCACCTACGATCAGATCCTGGGTGACGTCGCCGCCGGCAATGGCGACCCCTCGCTCGCGGTGTTCGGCGGCAAGGACACGCCCAACGCGCACACGCTCGTGAAACGCTTCCCGCTGTTCGACAATTTCTACGACCCCAGCCGCCAATCGGCGGACGGTCACCAATGGATCACGGAGGCCCTGGCGCCGTACGCCGATGACATCCAATCGCCGGATTGGGTGCGCAGCTATCCGGGCGGCAACGCCGGCGATGCGCTCGCTTACCAAAACAAGGGCTTTTTATTCTCGGAGGCCGCGGCGGCCGGTCTGTCGGTGAAGATCTACGGCGAGTACGTGGAGAACGACACCTTCAACAATCCGGATGGCACCACGAACGAGCCGAGCTGGAGTCAGTTTTATGACGACGCGCTGAAGTTCGAGGCCGGCAAAGAGAAGACGCTGCACTACCAGAACACGGTGCAGGCGGAATCGTCCGTACCCGCGGTCTACGACCACCTGATCAAAAACTTCCCGCAATTCGATCTCGGTATTCCCGACCAGTTCCGCGTCGATCTCTGGGTGCAGGACTTCAATCAGGACCTTGCGGCCGGCACGGTGCCGACCTTGAGCATCCTTTGGATCATGGACGACCACACGGGCGGGCCGCCGACGGTCGATGCCGAGCAGGCCGACAACGACCTCGCCGTCGGCCGCATCATCGACTACATCAGCCACAGCAAGGTCTGGTCCTCATCGGCGATTTTCATCGAGGAGGACGATGCGCAAAACGGTGTCGACCACGTCGACGGTCATCGTAGCCCGGGGTACATCGTCAGTCCGTACGCAGTCCAGAACGCGCCCACGGACCACACCTACTATACCCAGGTGAACATGACGCGCACGATCGAGCAGATTCTCGGCTTGCCGCCAATGAACCAGTTCGATCTCATCGCTTCGCCGATGCGTACGGCCTTCGTGAAAGGCACTCCGCCCAAGGCGAATTTCGCGCCGTTCGACCACGTGGCTAATCAGGTCCCGCTGGACGAGGGCGTGTCGGGTTCGGCTGCTAAAGCGTCGAAGAAAGTGGCCGCGAACCTGAGCAACCGTCGGACCGAGGCCTTGCGCGCGGCTTGGCTCAAGACCAAGAAACAGCTGTTCGCCGGCAAACTCACCACACCCGACGCCGAGGACCCCGATACGGTCAATCACCTCGACTGGTACGAGGCGACCGGCTTCGTGCGGCCCTATCCCGGCGAGAGCCGGGTGCGCTCGCCGAGCGAGTTCAAGAACCGGTTCGCCGCGCAGCCGCCGGACGCCGACGGGGATTGAAACAGCTCACGACAGCACGCCCACCGGTGCTGTCGTGATCAAGAGGCGAGCTCGGCAAGTCGGCGTCGCGCCGAGGCTGCCAGTCGTGCCATACGACCGCCGTCGTAGCATTAACGCTCCCGTCATCTGCACTCGCGAATCTGTGCGCTCCTAAGAATCAGGGGAACTAGGGATGCGTCATCGATTTCGCAAAGCGCACGTCGTGGGGTCCATTTTGTGTTTGATGATCTGCACCTCAGCCCCTGCACACGCTGCAGACGCATCGGGTCCTAGCGACGTAGACGCTGACGATGGCGATTTTTCTGAAAGACTGCCACAGATCTCCGTCGTCGGCAGTACGCCGCTGATCGGCTCGGACTTGAACCGCGATCAAGTCACCGAAACCACGCGGGTCCTCAATGCGGACGACATCAACCGCACCGGTATCCCGTCGCTCACCGGCGCCTTGCTGGAGAACGTGGCCTCGGTGACGATCAACGACACGGAGGGAAATGTCTTTCAGCCGGATATTTTATTTCGCGGCTTCACCGCATCGCCGGTGGCCGGAACCGCGCAAGGCCTCGCGGTCTACGTCGATGGTGCGCGCTTCAACGACGCGTTCGGCGACACCGTGAACTGGGATCTCATCCCGCCCATGGCGATCAAGTCGATTGCGCTGGAGGCCGCCAATCCGGTTTACGGCTTGAACGCGCTCGGCGGCTCGATCAGTGTCCGGCTCAAGAACGGTTTCGACACTCAAACGACCAATGTAACGGCCTACGGCGGTTCCTATGGTCGGGAGTCGGCGATTGTCGAGTTTGGACAGCAATACGGCGCGTTTGCGGTCTATGCAACCGCCGATGCCACCCACGATGACGGGTTTCGGCAGACCAATGCGTCGGACTTGTACCGTCTCTACACCGACCTCGGGTGGCGCGGCGCCGATGGCGAGTGGCATCTCGGCGTGACGGCCGCGCACACCGAGCTCGGCAATCCGGGCGCCACGCCGGAACAGGCCTTGAACGCCAACATCGACAACATCTTCACGGCGCCCAACGTGGTCGACAACACGTATCTCGGGTTCAATCTGAATGGCAGCACTACGCTCAGCAACACCGCCTCGCTGCAAGGGCTCGCCTATTTTCAAACGCTCAATCAAGTCGTGCCGAACGGCACGACCGTCGAGGTAGCAGCTTGCGACGACGGGACGGGTCTGTTGTGCAACAGCGATGGCTCCGTGGTCACCACGTACAACGGCCAGTCGGTCGCCGATTTTCTCAACGGCGGCCCGTATTCCGGGCTCAGCGTGCAGCAACTGGATAGTCACGCGTATGGCGCAGCGATACAAGCCACCGAGCGCGCAACGCTCATGAATCATGGCAATATGCTCGTCGTCGGCTCGAGCCTCGACGGCTCGGAGAGCATCTTCGCTGGTGCCGCGGAAATCGGTGGCTTCAATCCATATACCCGCGAATTCTTGGGTCCCGGCGTGGTACAAGATCAGCCGAGCGAAGGCGTGAACCCGGTGCGTGTCAAGAGCGACACGCGGTTTTACGGATTGTTTGCGACCGACGTATTCACCGCCGCACCGAATCTCGACTTGACCCTGGCCGGACGCCTCAATAGCGCGCAGATCGATCTCGAAGACGAACTAGGGGGCCCGGTGAACGGCGCCCACACCTACACTCGGTTCAATCCCACCGCCGGGTTGACCTACCGCTACACGAGCTTGCTGCAGTTTTACGCCAACTATGCGCAGACGAACCGCGCGCCGACGCCGCTCGAGCTGTCCTGCGCGACTCCCGCAGCGCCCTGCAGTCTGTTGAACTTTTTCGTCGGTGATCCGGACTTGAAGCAAGTCGTCGCGCATACCGATGAGATCGGTCTGCGCGGCCACACCGGTGACGACGCCGTGAACCAATGGAGCTGGAACCTGGACCTGTATCACACCGAGAACGACAACGACATCATCTATGAGACGACGGTCTACAACCCGAATCTGGCGTTCTATACGAATGCCGGTCGCACGCTGCGGGAAGGCGTGGAAGCGAATCTGCGCTACGACCGTGGGCCCCTGCATCTGAATCTCGGCTATGCCTATACGCGCGCGACGTTTCAGACTCCGATCTTGCTGAACACGAACAGCCCGTCCGCGGATGCCAACGGCAACGAACAGGTTGAGCCGGGAGATCGCATTCCCGGCATTCCTCTGCATCGCGGCAATCTCGTGGTGGACTACGCAGCGACCTCGCGCTTGAGCCTGGGCGGCTCCATCGCCGTGCAAAGCACGGTCTATCGATTCGGTGACGAAGCCAATCTCACCGAGCCGCTCGGCGGATACACGGTGGTCGACCTGAACGCCGCGTTTCGCCCGAATGAGCGCATCACGCTGTTCGCGGCCGTCAACAATGTGTTCGATAAACGCTATTACACCTACGGATCCTTCGGTCCGGTCGGCGATGTACCGTGGCCGAACATTCCGGGTGGCGTCTCCGACCCCCGTACGGCCAGTCCCGGAACGCCAGTCACTGCCTATGGCGGTTTGCGTGTGAGCTTTTGAGCGAGCCTATGGACACAGCGACGCGTGCCGGCGTCGTGAGAATCCGAGCAGGCCACCCGCGCCGGCGAGCATCAACCAAGCGGTCGCGGGCAGCGGCACCGGAGTCGCGGTGACACTTTCGAGATAGGCCACGATGCTCGTCGCATTCGAACCATCCGCATCCGCCTGCAAAAAAGTCACGGAGCTGGCGAATCCATCACCGGCCAAATACAGCGGCAGCAAGTTCTGACCGGCTCCGCCGGCCGTAAAGTCAATCTGGGAATTCAATGTGGCGTTGGCTTGCGACAGGAATGCGCCAATATCGCTGATCGAGTAGCCCGAGCCCGCTGCCGACAGATCCACCGAGATGGAGTCATTAAGCGGGTCGCCGTTGCCGTAGTACTCACCCTGTTGGAAGATCGCGTCGGTCGAACTCAGATTCGCGCTGCCCGCCACGAGACCATTCGGCGCGGCGTACGAGCCCAAGGCCGAGCCCGAAACGAGCGCAGTGGCCGTGTTCAGGAATAGCTCACCGGATATCGACGAACCGTCCGTATAGCCGGAATTTGCGGTCGTCCCGCCGGCGTAGGAGACGATCCCCGTGTACGTGAGTTCTATTTCCGTTGCCATCGTGGGGCCGCTTGCAACGGCGGCCACGGCGATGATTGCCAGGGTGGTAACTTTCAAAATGTTTCTCCTGAATCTGCGTGTGCTGCGTGTGTGTCGATGCCCGATCGCCGGGTCGGAAATGGGATACCCGGCATCACGCCTTCCCATTCGATCCGGTTGTAAGAACGACCTTCCTCCAGTTCGCCCGCCACTTTATCGGCGTCACTGAAGTCGAAGCCGCGCGTGGCCTTGGCCCACCAGGCGGCGCCATGCGCCGGCTTCGCCGGTTTGTCGTCGGAGTACCGTAGCGTCGTGCCGGGGGGCAATCCGGCCGTCAGCGTATTGAGGAGTCCCGTCGCCGCAAGGTAGGGCGAAGCCGTCGCGGTGTATGTCCAGCTACTTTGCGTCAAGTCGAACACGTCGGTCATCGGCCGCTGGTACGCATCGTTCAAGTTCAGGTGATCGATGCCGAGGATGTCCTCGATCGTTCGGACCACGTTCACCGTAGAATAACGATCGCTGACGACCGCATGTTTTTTCACGTAGGGTCCGACGATGTAGGCGGTGGAGCGATGCGCATCCATGTGATCGGGTCCGTCTTGGGCGTCATCCTCGACGACGAAGATCAGCGTGTTGCCGGCGTAGGGGCTGTTCGCGAGTGTCTGCACTACCTGGCCGACCGCCAGATCGTTGTCGGCTTGCTGTAATTCCGGCGTCGACAGATGCTCGACCGCCGGGTCGCTGCCGCCGAAGTTGCCGGTGTGATCGTGCATCAAGCGCAGCAGGGTGAGGCTGGGAAGGTTGCCGTTCGCGGCATAAGCCGAGAACTCGCGCTGCCATTCCTGCACACGCCATACATCGGGATAGGAGTTATCGAAGCCCCAATAATACGGATCGGTGTACGGCGACAGCGTCGGATTGGTCGAGGTGGCGACCTTCAGCCCCAGTGCATAGGGGCTCTGCAGGTAGCCGTACTTGGCATTGGCGCTCGGCACGAGTCCGCCATCCGCGGCCGGCAAATTATACCGGCTGATGTCGATCAGGAACCCATAGTTGCGCACCGTGAGACCAGCGCGCATCGCCGAGTCCCAGAGATACCCGAGCTGGGCGGCGCCATTGGGGCCGTCGGTGGCGAAGTCGTTGTTCGTGCCGGGCAGCAAGTTCGCCGTGCCGCCCTTGACGAAACTCGACACCTCCTCGTACAGACCAAAGCCGCCGAGCGCCGCGTCGCGCCCCGCGACGCTCGCGATGCCGACATTGACGTTGCGGTTCGAGCCTTCCGAGTCGTTAGACGCACCGCGGGAGGCGTAGTTCAGCGGGATGCTCTTCGTGCCGTGATCGCTCTCGCGACCCTCGGTGCTCCACGCCCAGCCATTGCCGCTCACTTCGCCGCTGCAGAAGAAATTATCCAGGGTGACGAAATCGGTCGCGATGCTGTGGAAGTTCGGTGTGACGCGCTTGCCGTACATAGTCAGCGATGCAGAGCCATTGCTGCCGTTCCCCAGGTCACCGAGGATTTGGTCGAAGGTGCGATTTTCCTTGATGATGTAGATGACGTGCTGAATCTTCGACTTGAGCTCGCTCATGACCGCGACGTCATTGACGTTGGCCGGCGCGCTGTAAAAGTTGTTCGCGGCGACCTGCGCGGTCAACGCGGGCAGCGCGGCGGCGGCGGGGACCGGAATCGTCGACAGTCCGCCACCCTCGAGCTGCAGCACATACTGATTCGCGCCCGCGACCTCGTATTGCGCGTCCGCTCCGGGATCCGTCTTGCCGTTCGACACATACAGCATCGATCCGTCGGGGCTGATACTCACCGAGTGCGGATACCACGCGGTCGGGATGAGACCCAAGACGAGATGCGGGGCGGATCCGGCGACCGGAATCACGGCCAGCGAATTGGCGCCGCCGTTCGTCACGTAGAGCGTCTTGCCGTCCGGCGATAGGGTGAGATTGTTTGTGGCCGCACCCGTGTACTTCGTGCCGCTGGGCACCGTTCCAGGCGGGGCGATCGTCGAGATCTCCTCGAGAACGGTATTGCTGGTGGTATTGATCACGGCAACCGAGTCGCTGTTGTCCTGCGTGACGTAGAGCGTCGACTGATCCGCGCTCAGGACCATGCTGTTCGGGTTGCCAGGCAAGGAGATGCGGGTAACGAGGCTCGGCGCGCCAGCGTTGAGACTCACGACATCGACCTCCCGGTCCCGAATCGAGGAGACATAGACCGTCGAAGCGCCGAGCAGGGCGAGGGCGAATGGTGCCTCGCCGCCGGCGAGGCCAGGCGTACCGCTGGTGTTGTAAGGCCGCAGGTCGTACTCAGCGGTCACCGTATTGGTGGCCGGATTGATGACCGAGATCGAATCATTGTAGATATTTGCGGCAACCAGCACGGTCCCGTCGCTCGACATTGCGAGTCCTGCGACCGTCGACTCTTCTTCGAAGCCGACGCCGTTGAAGAGCAAACCGTACAGAGGGCTGCTGGTCGGCACGAACGGAGCATGGCCCATGCTGATCGTCGCGCTTGGCGACCAGCCGGCCGCCGTGGATCCGGTATACACATAGACGCTGTCGGTGCTGCCGCCCGAGACGTAGAACTTGGTGGAATTCTTGCCCGGCGCAGGCACTGGTGCCCAAGCGATGCCGACATACGTGTCGGGGACTTGGATGACTTGCGCCAGTACCGGCGCCTTTTCATTGCCGCCCGAGATGTCGTAGACAAAGAGGTATTGATCAGTTGCCGTGATCGTGCCCGCGGCATTGCTGAATAAATTGTAGCCACTCGACATCACGAGCAACGTGTGGCCATCGGGGCTGACCGAGGTCTTGATGGCGCCGTTGGCGACCGCCTTCGGGAAGGCGGAAAGCCCGGGGTTCAGCAGCGTGAACGTCGCGCCCGGGGCGGCGGTCGGCGTGACGAATTGCCCGGTCGGCAGGGGTGCGGCGCCGGTATTGTCGATGACGCCGTCATCGGACCAGGCAATCGTGGTACCGAAGAGCATGCTGGACGTAAACAATAGGGTCTTGATCGCACCGCGCAAACCCGTGTGCGCCGCTGTCGATTCACGCTGTGACTTTTCGAGCATCGATTGATCTCCCTCGGCATCCGTGGCAAAACGACATTTGTCGTAGATCGTATCGATGCAATTCCCGCGCTATGTTTAGGTTTCGTGAATCTTGTGCAACATCGAGCACGGGCATTGCATCGGCAATCCACGCGTCTTACTCTTTCGCGCATGGAAGCGTTTCGTCTGCCCGCCGATGATCTCGAATACGCCGTGCTCGCCACGCTGTGGGGACTCGGTTCGGCGACCGTGCGCGAACTGCACGGAGTGCTCGGAGAGCCGGACGGGCTCGTGTACACGACGACGGCGAAGGTCATCGATCGACTGCATGGCAAGGGATTGATCCAGCGTGAACGACATGGCAAGGCTTTCGTCTACCGAGCGAAGGTGGCTCGCGAAGCCGTCGATCGAGCGCGGGCACAAGACACGGTCAGTCGCCTCCTCGGTCCGCGACCGCGTGCGGCCGTTGCTGCGCTGGTCAACGCCGTCGGTGAGGTCGATCCGCAACTGATCGATGAATTGGAGCGGGCCGTGGCTGCGCATCGGAGAGCGAAGCATGGAACGTGAATCCTTGCTCGCGACCCTGATCGTGATACTGGGCGGATTGGTTCTGCAGTTATTCGCCGCGTGGCCCGGCGTCCGCTCCAATGACTCGCCCTCGCGTCGACTGGAAGTGCTGCGTTGGTTTGCCTTGTGGTGGCCGCTTGCCACGGCACTCACCGTCGCAGCATGGTTGTGCGGCTGGGCGCTGTCCCAGCCTGATCCCGTGCCGGGTCACGTGAGCGGCTTGATTTTCGTCGTTGCCTCGCCCTTTCTCTTCGTGGGCGGCCGCGCCGCGCTGCGTGCCGTCTGGTCGCTTTGCAATTCGCCCCGGAGTCTCGGCATAGCGACCGTCGGCATCTTGAAACCGCGGATCGTCGTCGCTCCGGAACTCGAACGCGTGCTCGATGCGCGCGCGATGCGCGCCGCGCTCGCCCACGAATGCACCCACGTGTTGCATCGGGACCCGCTGCGGATCTGGTTGGCGCAGATCGTCACCGACCTACAATGGCCTTGGGGCCCCGCACAGCGGCGTTTCACGGATTGGCTCGCGCTGCTGGAATTGGCGCGCGACGACGAGGCGCGTTCAGGCGGTATAGACGGCGCGGATTTGGCGGCGGCGGTGCTCGGCTCGCTGCGCTTTCAGGTCGGAAGGCTCGGTGCCGCCGCGACGCTGATCGGGCGTCCCGACGCGCTGCCCGGCCGCATTGCCCGGCTGCTCGAACCACTGCCGGCCTCCGCGGCGTTGCCCGCGATCGAGACCCCCTACGTTGTTCTGACCGGAGCCTTGCTGCTCGTGTGGGTATGCGCGATCGGTCTTGGGCTCGTCTGTGGTCAACCGCTGATCGAGGCGCTGCTGACGATCGGTTGTCGCGTATAATCCGCCGATGCAGGCAAAGTCGATTCGCCGGTGTTTGCGCTCCGTGGCCGCGATGCTGTGGCTCGCGGCGGCTATCTCCGCGCAAATTGCGGCTGCCGAGAACGCACAGGACGAGAACGCACAGGACGAGAACGCCCGGATCGCCGATTGGCGCGCCAAGCGCCTCGCCTCGCTGACGAGCGAGACGGGATGGTTGACGCCCATCGCGCTGTACTGGCTCAAGGACGGCGAGAATAGTTTCGGCCGGGCGCCGAGTGCAGCGTTCCCCCTCGACGATGCCGCGCTTGCGCCCGACACGGGCGCGTTCGTCTTGAAAAATGGCCGGGTCCGCTATGTTGCGCACGGCTCGAAAGCGATGACTTATCTTGGCAAACCGGTCACGAGCCTCGACTTGGTGTCGGACGCCGAGGAGAAGCCCACGGAACTCGTCGCGGGCAGCTTGCATTTCATGCTGATCGATCGGGCCGGTCACCTCGGCATACGGGTACGCGACAGCGTCAGCCCGAACCGATTGCACTTCAAGGGGCTCCAGTATTTTCCGTTTCGAGCCGACTGGCATATTCGGGCGCACTTCGAGCCCTATGTGCCCGCGCACCACATCCCGATCACGAACATTCTCGGCATGACCGAGGACATGACTTCGCCCGGGGCCATCGTATTCGAGCGCGAGGGGAGCTCTTGGCGCTTGGATACGATTCTCGAGGCGCCGGGTGATACTGACCTTTTCGTGATGTTTTCGGATGCGACGAGCGGCAAGGAGACCTATGGCGCGGGCCGCTTCCTGTATGTCGCTTTGCCCGCCGGGGATCATATCGACGTCGACTTCAACGAAGCGTTCAACCCGCCGTGCGCCTTCACTAATTTTGCGACCTGCCCGCTGCCGCCATCGCAAAATCAGCTCAGCTTGGTCGTCGATGCAGGCGAGTTGAAGTACGAGCGTGCGCATTAGCTAGGCGTGCGCGTCCGCCGCGCTGCGGTGCGCTTACCGATGACTGCCCTTTGGTCGTGCCCTGAAAAGTCCGAGAGTAGGATCGCGCAGCGGATAAGCTCATCGACCAACCCCGCTTTATCTTCGTGAGCAAGCCATGCAGCCAGCGTTCTGTCCTCCAAAGCCGACCATTTATTACGATGGCTCTTGTCCGGTCTGCAGTGCGGAGATCGGTTATTACCAGGGTAAGGATCGCGCCCAGGCCCTGTGCTTCGTCGACGTGTCCCGGACTGAAGTTGAGTTGCCGGCGGGATTGACCCGGCAGCAGGCAATGGCTCGCTTTCATGTGCGCGGGGATGACGGACGCCTCAGTTCCGGCGCGGCTGCGTTTGCGGCGGTTTGGGCGCGACTGCCCGGCTGGCGCTGGGCGGCGCGCTGCGCGGCGCTGCCCGGAGTCCTGGTGGTGTTGGAATTCGGCTATCGGCTGTTTCTGCTGGGACGGCCGCTGATCGTAAGAATCCTTGCGCCCCTGCTTCGCCGGAAATTCGACGCCGACCGTTTGCGTCGTTGATGCCGTGACCCCCACGGTACGCAAGGCGGACCCCCCGACCCAACGGTCGGCGCTCAGAATCATTCTCGGCGACCAGCTGTCGCTCGACATCGCCGCGCTCGCAGATCTTGACCGAGAGCGGGACACCGTCCTGATGATGGAGGTGGAGGAGGAGGGCAGCTACGTCCGGCACCACAAGCAAAAGCTCGTGCTCGTGCTCGCCGCGATGCGCCATTTCGCGCGCTCGCTGCAGGCTCTTGGCATCCGTGTGGAGTACATCCGACTCGATGATCCAGACAATACCGGCGCCTTGCCGAGCGAGATATTACGCGCCGCGGCGCGGCTTCGGCCGGATCGCATCATCGTGACGGAACCGGGGGAGTGGCGGGTGCAGACCCTCCTCGAGGACGCGGCGTCCCTGACAGGACTACCGGTGGAGCTGAGGGCCGACGATCGGTTCTTTGCGAGCCGTGCACGGTTCGCCGCCTGGGCGCGCGGGCGTCGCGGCTGGCGCATGGAGCATTTCTACCGGGAGATGCGCCGCGAGCATGCGATCCTGATGGAGGGCGACTCGCCGGCCGGCGGGGAGTGGAACTACGACGCCGCCAATCGTCAGCGCCTGCCGAAGGCGATGAGCGCACCGACGCGACTGCGGTTCGCGCCCGATGCCCTGACGCGCGAGGTCATGGCACTCGTCGAGCAGCGGTTTGGCGATCATTTCGGCAGTATTGCCGAGTTCGGCTGGCCGGTCACGCGCACCGACGCCTTGCTGGCGCTGCAAGATTTCATCACCGCGGGGCTGCCATGCTTCGGGGATTATCAGGATGCGATGCGTGCTGGCGCTCCTTTCCTCTATCACTCGTTGCTGTCGCCCGCGTTGAACGTCGGGCTGTTGTCTCCGCGCGAGGTTTGCCACGCGGCGGAGGAGGCATGGAACGCCGGGAAAGCCCCCTTGAACGCCGTTGAAGGTTTCGTGCGACAGATCCTCGGTTGGCGCGAGTACGTGCGCGGCGTCTATTGGACCTGGATGCCGGAGTACGCGGAACGCAATGCCCTGCAGGCAGACCGTCGCTTGCCGGAGTTCTATTGGACGGGCGAAACGTCGATGCGATGCTTGCGGGAAGTCATCGCCGACACGGCGCGTCATGCGTATTCACACCACATACAGCGGCTCATGGTCACCGGGAATTTTGCCTTGCTCGCGGGCGTCGTACCGCGGGAGATCGAACGTTGGTATCTGGCCGTCTACGCCGACGCCTTCGAATGGGTCGAGATGCCGAATACCTTGGGAATGGCCGTGTTCGCCGACGGCGGCCAAATGGCGTCCAAGCCCTACGCCGCCTCGGGCGCTTACATCAACCGTATGTCCGACTTTTGTTCGGGCTGCGTTTACGACGTGAGCCTGAAAACTGGGCCCAAGGCCTGTCCCTTCAATTATCTTTATTGGGCATTCTTGATCCGCAACCGCGAGCGCCTGTCCGCCAATCCGCGCCTCGCAATGCCTTACCGCACGCTGGCTGCGTGGACGCGCGAGCGCGAACTCGCGATCCTTGCCGAAGCGGACGCTTTTCTCGACAGCCTCGCGGGCGCGCCGCCGATCGCGGGCGCGCCGCCGATCGCGGGCGCGTCGCTCGTCTCGGGTCCGCTGATCGCGGGTGCGAACTGACGATGCCTGCGGCCGGTCGTTCGCCGATTCAGCTCGTTTGGTTCAAGCGCGATCTGCGCACGACGGATCATCGCGCCCTGGCCGAGGCGGCCTCGGCCGGACCCGTGCTGCCGCTCTACGTCGTCGAGCCCGAATATTGGCAATTGGCAGACACCTCGGCGCGGCAATGGCTCGCGGTGCGTTCGGCTCTCGTGGAATTATCGGCCCGGCTGTCGGCGCTCGGCGCGCCGCTGATCGTGCGCACCGGCGCCGTGACCGAGGTGCTGGCGAAGATCCATGCCGCGTGCGGGATCGGGCGCGTGCTCGCGCACGAGGAGACCGGAAATCTGTGGACCTATCGCCGCGACACGGCTGTCCGCGCCCAGTGCCGCAAGCTGGGTATTCCCTGCGTCGAATTCAGTCAGACGGGCGTGATCCGCGGCGCCGGCGCGCGCGATCGCTGGGCGGCGCACTACGAGCGCTTCATCGCCGAGCCCATGGCCGCGGAGCCCCTCCGCTTGCAGGCGGTACCGGCGGCGCGGATCGCCGACATTCCGTCGGCTGAAGACTTGGGCTTGCGCGAAGATGCCTGTGCCGAAGCGCAATCCGGAACGCGCCGGTCCGGACTCGCGCTCCTCGACAGTTTTCTCGGCGGTCGCGGTGCGGACTATCGGCGCGGCATGTCCAGTCCGCTCGTCGCAGCGAAATGCTGTTCACGCTTGTCGGTCGCGCTCGCGACCGGCGCACTGTCGGTGCGCGAAGTGCTGCAGCGGATCTATGCTGCGCGGCAGGAACTCGTGCGCATGCCGGCGCCGCAGCGACCCATTGCGGATGCCGCCTTGCGTAGCCTCGTATCGCGTTTGCACTGGCGCGGCCATTTCATGCAGAAACTCGAAAGCGAACCGGAGTTGGAGTCGCGCGCGTTTCACCCCCTGCACGAGCAAGCGCGGCCACCGACGCGGCGTGACGACCCGGCGTTCGTCGCGTGGGCCACCGGCCGGACCGGCTTTCCGTTTCTGGACGCCTGTTTGCGCAGCCTCATTGAAACCGGCTGGCTCAACTTCCGCATGCGCGCGATGCTGCAATCGTTCGCGAGTCATCAGCTTGCCTTGGACTGGCGGATCACGGGTGAAAAAATGGCGCAATGGTTCAGCGATTATGAGCCGGGCATTCATTGGCCACAGGTCCAGATGCAGTCCGGCCAGACCGGCATCAACATCCCGCGGATTTATAACCCCATCAAGCAGGGTCTAGATCACGATCCTCAAGGGATATTCACCCGTCGCTGGGTGCCGGAATGGGATCATCGCGACTACCCCGCGCCGATCGTGGATTACGTCGCGGCCACGCGTGCGGCACGCGCCCGGCTGACCTCGGTGCGGCAGACGGACGGCTACCGCGAAGCCGCGCTCGCCGTCTTGCACAAGCATGGCAGCCGCGGCAGGCGCCCGGAGCATGGCAAGCGGCGCGCCCGGAGCGCGCGGGGCCTGGCGGCGCAGGCCGAGCAAACACCGGCTGAGCTGGCTGACTGCACGCAACTAAGGCTGTTCTAAAGTCCCGAAAAAGCGCCGTCGGCCGCTGGCCGAACCGTCGCGGCGGATCTGCAAGCCGCCACGACGGTGTTCCCGCCTACATATCCATGCCGCCCGGAGGGGCCGCATGGGCATGCGATTCTTCCTTCGGTAGTTCGGCGATCGAAGCCTCGGTGGTCAGGAATAGCGAGGCCACGGAAGCCGCGTTTTGCAGCGCGAGACGCGTCACCTTGGTGGGGTCCAGGATGCCGAGTTCGATCAGGTCGCCGTACTCTCCGGACGCGGCGTTGTACCCGAACGTTCCCTTACCCTCGCGAACCCGGCTGAGCACGACCGCGGCGTCTTCGCCGGCATTGGCGACGATTTGACGCAGCGGTTCCTCGATCGCTCGCGCGAGGATCTTGATGCCGGTAGTCTGATCGTCGTTCGACCCTTGCAGGTTGGTCAAGGCCTTCAGGGACCGCACCAGGGCGACACCGCCGCCCGGTACCACGCCTTCCTCGATGGCCGCGCGCGTGGCATGCAGTGCGTCCTCTACCCGCGCCTTCTTCTCCTTCATCTCAATTTCGGTCGCGGCACCCACCTTGATCACGGCGACGCCGCCGGAGAGCTTGGCGACGCGCTCCTG